>Ga0075433_10001810_pt1 | contig 16053 bp, 15 predicted proteins | sample RhiMethybrSRZTD2_FD_75299 | JGI IMG/M metagenome (GOLD analysis project Ga0075433, IMG submission 75299) | Populus rhizosphere microbial communities from Tennessee, USA - Rhizosphere MetaG P. TD hybrid SRZTD2 | ecosystem: Host-associated > Plants > Roots > Rhizosphere > Soil | place: USA... | reverse complement strand
CCGACACCGGTACGGGAATCCCCAAGGAGTATCAAGAGCGAATCTTTGAAAAGTTTTTTCGGGTGCCGGAATCGGGACCCAGGGGGACAGGGCTCGGCCTCTATATCGCCAAAGAGATTGTGCGCAGTCATGGAGGCGAGATTGGCGTCGAGAGCGAAGCAGGAAAAGGAAGTGTATTTTGGTTTACCTTGCCGCGATCGCCCGACGGCTCGAAAAGAGCCGGGTCGTACCGATCGTAGTTTCGATGCGTCACTCGTAACCTTTGCAATCGCTCGGAAAGCTGAAGTGAAATTCGTTCAGCTCTCGTATTTTTTTCGTTTTCGCCACAGCGTCGATGCGTCGATACCGAGGATCGCCGCCGCTTCTTCGAGGGTCGAGATTCGCGCCATCACTCGGGTGATGTGTTCCCGTTCGATCGCCTCGAGGGTGACATCGCCGCCCAATTGTGCTGCCGTGGATTTCGCACGCGCGGAAATATGCGCCGGAAATGCCTCCGGTTCGATCAGTTGCGCTGGCCAAAGTATGGCGGATCGCTCGATGGCGTTGCGCAGCTCGCGAATGTTTCCGGGCCAGGCATAGGATAGCAGCGCGTCTTCCGCCGCTTTGGACAACTCCTGCGGTTGGCGGCGCGCCGATTTTGCGAAGAAAGCCAGGAAGCGCCGCGCCAGTCGCAAGATATCTTCGGGCCGCTCACGCAATGGCGGGAGTTTCAAGTCGATCACGTTGAGACGATAAAGCAGATCCTCACGGAAAAGTCCGCGTCGCACATGATCCTCGATATCGCGGTTGGTTGCCGCGATCGTTCTGACGTTGGCTTTTCGAGTTTTGTTTTCCCCAAGGCGTTCAAACTCTTTTTCTTCGAGGAAACGAAGCAGCTTGGCTTGCAGCGACGACGAGATGTCACCGATTTCGTCGAGAAAGAGCGTTCCACCCTCAGCGGCTTCCACCCGACCCGGCTGATCCCGAACGGCTCCGGTGAAGGCGCCGCGGCTATGGCCAAACAGCTCGCTGGTCAGAAGCTCCTCAGAAAGGGTGGGGCAGTTAACCACTGTAAAGGGGTGTTTGCTCCGCGGGCTCAGCGAATGAATCGTGCGCGCGAGAACCGTTTTGCCGGTGCCGCTCTCGCCGCGCAACAGCACGGGAACGTCGGCGGCCGATGCTCGCTCGGCGATTTCGAGGACGGCGCGAACTTTGGGCGAGTCACTGTCTAATTCGACCTCCGGAGCGGCTTCGCGTAAACGGCTCTCAAGTTCGCTGACTTGTCGCGTCAGGTCGCGCCGCTTGATGCACTGGTCAATGACATGGCGAATCTGCGCGGGTTGGAAAGGCTTGGGCAGATAATCGGCGGCGCCGCGCTTGATCGCTTCGACGGCGCTGTCGATGGTCGCGAAAGCGGTCATCATGACAATCATGAGTTCTGACGATTCCGCCAGGAGCTTGGGAATGATTTCCAAGCCGTTCGTCTCGCCAAGGCGCAAATCGAGAAAGGCCACATCGAAAGACTCGTGTCTCAAAGCGGCCAAAGCGCCCTCTACGGAAGACACCGCCTTGACGTAACAATCCATTTGCTCGAGGCAGAGGGATAAAGTCGTGCGGATGTTCTTCTCGTCATCGATGATGAGCACCCGCAGTTTCCCGACGGGATCGAGCACAGGCTTGCTATCGTCCATTGCTCCTACTTTTGCCCTCGAGTTAACCGAGATGCAAGTGAATGCACGCACAGAAAGCGAGAGAGGTGCGCATGAGAGCCGGGTGCGACAATGCAAATGTCTCATGCTACCCTAATGATACAGAGTCGAACATCAGCAATATTTCATGCCACGACTGATTGAACAGTACGCGGGCTCGTCAATACGGCGCGCAATCTAACCCGGCGCGGCGGTCCGGCCGAGCACCGGCCGGAGAGCTAACGCCATTGTAGCCCGCGAATGAGGGCACATGAACATTTCTGTAGGGGCAGGTTTAAAACCTGCCCCTACCGTTTAACGGGTCATCCCCAACTCTTTTCTTGCCTTGTCGACAAAGCTGTAGTCGACAACATCCGCGGCACTGACGGGCTTGGTGACCTTAGCGCTTTCGCGCGCGAGGTCGACGAGCACTTGAACGGACTCCGGCTTGACATAGGCGTCTCTCGTGAGCACGCGGGTGACGTGACGAAACATTTCCGACGCTATTTTTGGATCGCTCATTTTCCATTGCTTCATCAAGATGTTTACGACGGCTTCATGATTATTCTTGTCCCAAACGAATTGAAGGCCGCGCAACGTGGCGCGCACCATGCGGTAAACTTCATCGGGATTTTCGCGGATTTTTTTCTCCGATGTGCCGATACCGTTTTGGGGAAATTCCACGACGTCGCCGGCGAAGACCAGTTCGTTGTAGCCTTTCTCCAGCGCAAAAATATTTTCCGGCACGGACAGGAACGAAGCGTCGACGACGCCGGTGTCCAATACGGCGAAGCGGCCCGCCGCGGACCCGCCCATCGGAATAACGGAAACATCCCTGCCGGGCTCAAGGCCGTAGTGCTTCAGCACTTTGTCTGCGATCAAAGTCGCTGAGCCCCCCGGCGAGCTGCCGGCGACCTTTTTCCCTTTGAGCTGTTTGACGTCCTTAATATCCTTTTTGCTGACTAGAAAAAGGAAGGGCTTGGAGACGGTAAAAAGCAGCACCTTCATCGGCTGGCCGCGGACAGCCGCGCCGATGGTTCCGGTGACCGCGCCGTTGTAATCGATGTCACCGTTCATGACCGCGGTGCTGGCGAGATTTGCCGGCATGTAGATGATTTCCAAATCGATGCCTGCGTCTTTATAAAAACCGCGGTGCAATGCGGTGTAAAGCGCGAGGAAGGAAACATTCGTCGAGGAGCTTCCCATACGAACTTTTTTTAGGGTTTGGGCTTGGCTCGATGTTGAAAGGAAAGATATTACGGTGAACCAGAATAAACCAAAAAAGAGTCCCGGCATCTGTTTGATGTATTTCATTTCCGCGTTCCTCGTTTCGTCACTCCCGCGAAAGCGGGAGTCTAGGAATGAAAACAAGCCTGGATTCCCGTTTTCACGGGAATGACGCAGGGAAGAAAAAAGCGCGCCCAGGCGCGTGTCACCGTTGATTAGGCCAACAAGCGCTGATCAGTCCTTCTGACACCACTCTTGGAATTCTTCCAAGCCTAGCCGTTGCAAGGTGTCCATGTACGGCCTGCCGGTTCTCTCATGCCGGCCGGTCAACCGGTAGTATTCGTAAACCAACCCCGGCAGCCATTTGGCGATGGTAAAACCCTGGTATTTACCGTCTGGAATCGGCTCCAAGAAGCGCGGTCCGACGTCCTGCCAGTCGTGATCGGCGATCCAGCCGCGCTGTGTGCCGAAAACGCTCTGCAGAATCATCGCGCGATGGCCGGCGTCGAGCATCTCATCGAGGGTCACGTCCCAGCCGGTAGTTGCGTTCAAAGAGTCGACCATACTCTTGAGACTGTCCGGCATTTTGTCGTTCAGAGCAAACCAGCACGCGCCCATCATGCCGCAGGCCTGGCGATATTTTTCGGTCAATGTGTGGGACTTCGTCCAACCGTCCGGTTGTTGCATGTCGAGCGGCCCCCATTTTTCCCGGTACGTCAGATCCGGCGGCGGCTCAGCGCCGCCGGCGCCCTGGGGTTTCATGCCGCCGCTAGCGACCAGCTCGCGCAGCATCTGGCTCAAGAGCGGACGCCACTCATGTTGCGCCGGCGTGCCGCCTTTGGTGTGGACGACCCAGTTCTTGGCCTCGCCGCCGAGAGTTTCGGCCAACTCCTTCGGCCCGTCGGCAAGAATGTTGCCGAGCCAGGTTTCGCGCCGGGCGCAGCGCTCGAGCAGAGTTTCCGCCGCTTCCAAACTGCCCCATTCCAGCTTCAGTCCATCGGTTCGGTCCGGCCCGAGGACTCCCTTCTCCCAAGCTTCAAATGCCAGCCCCGCGCCGCAGGCATAATGACTGCATTCGATGCCGAGATCGTTGATCCGCTCGGAAAGATAGAGGACGTCGTTGCCCTTGAATCCCAGGTTGTAAAAAGTATCCTGCCACTCGCTACCGGCGTTGAAGTGGCCGATTTTTCCTTTGTGGCGTCCTTCGCCGATCTCGACGTCCCAGGGACACATGCGCGGGCACTGAAAACAAGGACGCAGAACAACATGATTCTGGTCGTAGCCTTTGGCCTCGTCCGTGATGATGGTGCTGCGCCAATTCAACTTTGTAATGGCGCCCCAGGAGTCGCCGTGCCCGACGCTTTTTTTCTTTTGGCTGGTCGTGTACACGCGCGGCTGCAGCGCCTTACGCCAGCGCAGACCGGCGTCGATCAGATCATTCTTGCGCGCGACCCGCGGCCGCTTGGTGCCCCAGACGACGATAGCCTTTAGTTTTTTCGAGCCCATCACCGCGCCCAAGCCATGCGCCGCGGTGTGATTGTAGTCGTTGACGAACATCGCCGCTCGAATGAGGTGTTCGCCGGCCGGACCGATAGCGCCGACCCGCGCGTCCTGGTGGCCGGATTCGGCGCGCAGCAGATCTTCGGTTGCGCGCACGCCTTTGCCCCACACTTTGCTCGCGTCGCGGAGTTCAACTTTGTCTTCGCCGACATAAAGATAGGAAGGCTTTGCTGCCGCGCCACCGATGATCACGCCGTCGTAGCCGGCGGATTTCAGCGACGAGCCAAAGTAGCCGCTGGTCGCGGCCCGTCCCAGGGTATAGCGGGTCGCTGGGCTGAGATAGACAAAGCATGTTTTCGTACCACCCGGAGTAAAACCAGTGCCGGTGACCGGACCGGTCATGCCGACGATGACGCTCTCCGGATCGTACGGATCGATGCCGAGCGGCAATTCATTGAGCAGAATAAATTCCGCCATGAGCTGTCCGCCCCAATACTTGCGCAGCAGCGGCTCCTCGGGAATATTCAAGTCGGTGAACTTTCCTGTGCTCAAATCAACCCGTAGCATCTTGCCCATGTAGCCGCCGGGGAGGCGTGTTTTACGCTCGGCGGGAAAGAAGTTGATGTAATCGGAACTGGTATTAGCCATCGTTATGCCTCATTCGCGCGGCAACGGTTCCGTTCCACATGTTCCAATCGTTCCAGTCGTTCAAAACGTTCCAATGGTTGTTCGATCAACGACTGGAACGCCTGGAACGTTTGAAACCATTGGAACGGTCGTTATCCGATGGAACGGTATTTTTCCGGTCTACGGGAATAATTCGCTCCTGCCAGTCGCCGGTTGGCGATCCCAGCGAGCTTCCAGACTGCAGAAATAATTCCAAGCTCTTTGAGCGCGGCGCTCGAGCGCGATTTCCGCGCCAAAGCTGCGGCACTCTCCCGGGCTGATCGTGCCGACTTCGCCGAGCGTTGCTGCTTGTAAAGTCTTCTTGGCGTCGTCTTCCAGTACCAGAGCGCTATAAAGAACTTCCTGAAGATTCTGCCCGACGACGACGATGCCGTGGCCGCGCAGTAAGGCGGCGCGCTTGTCGCTGATCACCTTCATCAGAGCGTTGCCGCGTTGTGGATTCGTGATGAGTTGCGCCTCAGGGTAGAGCGGCACGCCGTCGCTGAAGATGGCGCCTTGCAGGGTGACAGGCTGAAACTGGCGTTTCGCGATCGCGAAGAGCGTCGCGTTAGGCGTGTGCAAGTGCGCGACGGCGAGGGCGTCGGCACGGGCGCTGTGCAGCGCCGTGTGAATCGGCCATTCCACCGGCGGCCCCTCTGTTCCCGCGAGCGGCTTGCCCTCGAGATCCGTCGGCACCATATCTTCCGGGCGCAGACTTCCTTTGTCGGAACCCATGCCCGGGGTGATGAAAACGGTTTTCGTCTCCGGTTGAAACACGCTGACATGGCCGAAAAGTCCGATCATGCCCTGCATGGCAAAAATCCGCGTGCAGGTCGCGAGTTGTTCGCGCAAATCTTTTTCTGAAGTCATCGTGGAGTTCTCCTTTGTGCGGCTTCCAGGTCTTTTTTTACTTCTTCGACAAATTGCAAACTCAACAAGCGCTCCGGCGGAATGTCTTCCTTGATCTGCATGGGAATTTTGATGTCGTACTCAAGGAAATTCTTGATCCCCTCGGCAGTTGGCAGGCCGGGCACGCCGGGAGACAACGCGCGCACATAATTTTTCACGCCTTCGAGGATCATCGAACGAGTCGCGCTGCCGAGCTGGAGTTTTTTTATACCGAGGTCCACAGCTTCTTCCGGCCGATCTCGCACGAACATCACACCGCGAATGGCTCCTTTGAGCCAGCGCTTGATTTGCGCCGAATTCTCGCGGATTTTTCTCTCCGTGGTAACGAAGCCTTGGAACGGCATGGGAAAGAGATCGCCGAGAAAACCGAGCGAGACAAGCCCTTCTTTCTGCGCGAAGACCAGCCCGCCGGGATCCACCGTGGTGGCCTGTGCGGCGCCCGATTTAACCGCCATCACCCGGGTGCTGGTGTCAGCGCCCGTCGAAATCCGGATGATGTCACGAGCCGCAACGCCGCCGCGCTCGGCAAACATCGTCATGATCCGATCTTGAGTATCGCCCGGGGTGCCGATGGCGATCTTCTTGCCTCTTAGATCCGCCGCGCTTTTGATGCTCGGATCGACGACGAGATAAAAAGTCACTTTGTCGGCCTGGAACATGATGCCCTTGACGGGAGCGCCTTTCAGCGCTGCACGCATGCCGCTGCCGCCCGCGCCGCTGTAATCCACGTCGCCGCTCAACAACGCCGCGATTGAAAGCGGTCCTGAAATGACCACGGTCTCGTTATCGAGGCCTTCGTCTTTGAAGAAGCCCTTGGCGTCGGCGACGTAGATGGACAGATAATTTAAGTTGGCTTGCGGAATGGCAGTGCGGATTTTTTGGGCGTGAGCTCCTTGAGCGAATGCGACTGCGAGCAAAATAAGGATCGTGCTTTGCAATATTTTCATCGGAGGCATTTCAGATCTTAACTTCGTCTCCTTTGACGGGAGAGGATTAGGTAATTACGGATCACCCTTATCCTAACCTTCTCCTGTCCGATCATTTACCTCATGAAAAATACCGATAGATAAGCCGCCGCGGGTGAATAATCGCTAAATACAAGGCGCGCAATTTCCCCGGGATACCGCAGCGCGGCGTGAACAGGTCTTTGAGCATGAGGCCGAGAGGGATTTTGTGTTTGGGAAATTTCTCCGTGTCGATGTTGCGCACGCCGTACTTTTCTTTATTCTCTTTCAACACGTAGACGACGTTGCCGCCACCGGCTTCCGTTTCACCGTAGACATAACCGCCGACGGCAGCAGCCTGCTTTCTGGCTTTATCGGAAATTTCTTCGGAGAGACCGAAGTCGAGAGCGTCCACAGGGCAGGCCTGGACGCAGAAAGGCTGCTTGTCTTCGCTGATGCGGTCGCTGCACATGGTGCACTTGCTGGCTTTGCCGGTGATGTTGTTCTTGGTGATGACCTCCCATGGACAGGCATGGATGCAGTACTCGCAGCCGATGCAAGCGTCTTTGTTGATGACCACCGGGCCTTCTTCGTATTTCGTAATCGCTTCCACGGGACAAACCGCGGCGCATGCCGGAAAAGAACAATGCATGCAGCTATTGCGCGCCCAGAGCGGTGAAAGGCCTTCGAGCACCGGCGGTTCCATGGTGATCCAGTTGGTGCTGGAGAGCTGATAAAGACTCGTGCGGTCGTGATCGTTCCAGTCTTTACACGCCTGCACGCAGTGGCGGCAGCCAATACACTTAGTGGCATCGAAGAGAATGCTTCGCGGCTTGCCGTCTCTGAGCCGCGCCGTGGGAACGAGATTGCCGTATTCCGCCGTCAGAGTTTCGGTGGGATTCATAGCCATGGGGCCGTCCTTCCAGAGTCGGAGAAGTTCCAACAGCGGCTGGTCTATCACTTAAGTTTTATGACCGTCAACAAGTGTTCTGTATCAGAAGTTCATTAAAAAACGATAATCCAATTGAACTCTCGTGGATGGACGATATATGTTGCCGCGTGGTCTGAAAGGAGGAAGCAAAATGTCCAACGCCAAACTGCGCTTTTATTTCCGTGAGCCGACGATCGACACCAACATTCCTATTACCGACGGAACGGTAAAGATGGAAGGTTTCGACTGGGGGTTCGCCGACAACGAAGACGATGCCGATGCCTGGGACTGCGGCTTCGCGGCGCGGGTGCGCGCCTATGCGAAGGGGCTACCGCACATTTCCATTCCGGCGTTTCCGAATCGGAAGTTTCGTTTGGCGTATATTTTCGTCAACAGTCAAGCGGGCATCGAGACAGCGAAAGATCTGGAGGGAAGGCGCGTCGGTATCATGCAGTGGGACAATACCGCCGGCGTGTGGGCGCGTGGCGCACTGCAGCATTTCTATGGTGTCGATCTCCGCCGTATCAACTGGATGGCGGCGCGCGCGAAGAAAGAAGGCGTGGCCGAAGGCATCCGCATCGAGACAATCGACGGGACGGGCGAAGCCGATGTGTTGTTGGATAACTTGCTGTTGGCAGGAAAGCTCGACGCCGTCATCGGCCCCAATTTATTGCCTTCGATCTCGGCGCGCGATCCGCGCACGCGCCGGTTGTTTCGCGATTATCGCGGCGAGGAGCAGAACTATTTTCGGAAGACCGGCATTTTTCCGACCAGTCACATCGTCACGCTGAAACGGGAATTCGTTGATCGCCATCCGCAAGCGCCGGTGGCGCTGCTCAAAGCATTTCGCAAGTCGCGTGACGTTGCTTTCGACCGCCTCGAGGGGTCCGACCCGCAGGTTATTGCCTACTCATGGATAGCTGCCGCTGTCGCCGAGCAGCGCGCGCTGATGGGAGAAAACTATTGGGCTTACAATATCGCGAACAACCGCGCCGTGCTGGAAGCGATGACCCAGTATGCGCATGAGCAGGGTCTATCGCCGACGCGGATCGATTACATGGCGTTTTTCCATCCGGAGGCCGCAGCGTTGGAGGGGGTGTGAAAGGGCGATGTTGGTTCTCGGATGTAGGGGCGGGTTTAAAACCCGCCCCTACAAATTCTCGTCTTATCTGATTTGTAGGGGTAGCCCACTGTGCTTGCATCACATGCCAGCGGATCACTCATGAAATCTGATTCCAAAGACCACCATCGCCGTTCAATTCGTTTGAAGGACTATGATTACGCACAGCCTGGCGGATACTTTGTGACAATCGTAACGCAAGGCCGGAAATGTTTGTTCGGCGAAATTGTCGAAGCAGAGATGCAGTTGAACGATGCCGGACGAATCATCCAAACGGCGTGGAACGATTTACCAAACCATTACGCCAACGTCGAAGTTGACACGTTTGTCGTAATGCCGAACCACATCCATGGCATTATCAATTTGATTGATCTGCCGGTAGGGGCGGGTTTTAAACCCGCCCCTACAAACTTTTCTGCGCGCCGGCTAAATAATTCACGAAATATATCTAGCCCTCCGGTCTGGCAGCGCGTCTAAAGAATACGGGTTTAAGCGCTGGTACATCGAAAAAGGCATGTCGATCGACCAGCTCGAACGTGAGACCGACCGCTGGGAGAAATTGCTGAGAGACTTAGGTAGGAAGTAGCGCCGATATCATCGCTGCGCGTGCGCCGGGTTCTTATCGCCAAGACGGCAGCAGAGCGCTGATGGCATCGAGATGTGCGATCAAATAGATCAGCACTGAAACCAGAGAAAATATTAGATAGGCGAGCTGTATCCACTCCGCACGATCGATTGTTCGTACGCTTCGCAAACGGCGGGGCAGGTTTGGAATCAGTGCCAGGGCCTGTTGCCTCAGCATCGGCATGGCCAGGAGGTCCGCGAGAATATTGTAGCCGTCCATTTCGAGGAAGCTGAAAGGATAGAGATTGATCAAAGCGCTTTCCCACAGCATTACGCCGACGCCAAATAGCAACGCTTGTTCAATACCTGGAAGCGACGCATGTGCGCCGATGATGGCGATGCTTCCCAAGACGACTTCGACCATCGGTCCGGCCAAATCGACAGTCACCCGGGCACGCCGGCTCGCCATGAAGATGTCCGTGACGTCGGCGTAAAACGCCGGCCAGACCCCCTGAAGCAAGAAAAACCCCATCTCGCGAACTCTGCGCCCGTGGGCTTTGCAGGCAAGCGCATGGATCAGGGTGTGGAGCATGGAAACTGTGATGAGCGTGACCATCATCACAGTCGTGACCAAAAAGGGTCGCGCTGTGAGAAGGTAGGTGAAGTCGCGCGCATTCGATGTGAGCTGAGCTGCCATCACCAGCGAGATGACGGCAGCGGACATGATCAACCAGAACGTGAGCGGATGAAACAGCAGAAAGCCGCCGTGGTTATAGATATTCGAGCAAAATCGGTCGGCGTTGGGAATCTTAAATGAGCTACGGTGCCATGTTCTCAGGCGCCGTCCGACTCGGTCTGTCCATCGACGATCTCTCGCTCCGGCGCGGCTGGGCTGCAAGTCCTTTGCATGGCGCCCCTCAAGAAGACCGCAGTGATAAAGTTTCGTGAGCAATTGACGGATGATTGAATAGTCAAACGCGCCGACTGAAAGATGGAATGCGCGGGCGATTTCCTCAAGGGAGTGACGGCCATCGAAGTATTCCCAAAGAAAGTATTCCTTGGGGTTAAGCAACAGGTAACGCTCTTGACGGAGATTTTTCAGGACGTAGTTACGCGCGCCATCCGCGCTTATCGGCTGCGCAGTGAGTTCCCATTCCGTGGGTGGCAGTCGCTGCGGTTTGAACGCCCAATAGGCAAGGCTGCTGTCAATCTCGACGATTTGGAATGGCACTTCGCCGGGAGTGCGCGTGAGTAGCTCGAGCTTCGCTGGATCCGGCATGGGGTTTATCAACTGGATTTGCGGCCGAACAACACCGGATCCGGCGTCGGCGAATAGCCCGTGGCTTCGAGGCCCCAGCGAATGGCCTCGCGGGCTTGCTCGTTGGTTGCGCGCAATCGTTCGATGAAGACGGTCACCATCCTGTAACAGATCCGGGCAGCCATTTCGGGGTGCTCGGAGAAGATCTGCTGAAAGGCCTTACGGTCGAGCCGCCAGAGGATCGAGTCAGCTTCGGTATGTGCGGTGGCGGAGCGTGGCGCAGCATCGAAAAGCCCCATCTCGCCAAAAAAATCGCCTGCGGAAAAGCGCGTGAGAACGACATCCATCTGGCCGTGGATATGTTTACTGATTACGACTTGTCCCTTCTCGACGACATACAACGCGTCGGAGTCGTCTAGCTCGTGAAATATGACGGCTCCGGCAGAAAATTTCTTTGACACTAAAAGCGCTGCCAGTTTGGACAGGGCCAGGTGGTCTAGATCCTGAAACAAGGAAACATTTTGGAGAAAGTCTAATGGTATCTTCATGAGCCGAATTGGCGACGCACAACAATGCTAGCCGCAGCGGAGACGATAAACAAGTTTTGGACTGCAGTGGGAGTCGTTTGGCACGACGGCGTACGAGCGGTCGCACGCTGAGGTGGAATAACGCTCATGGGCGAATTAAAGTGCTGCGGCGAGAGGCTTTTATGATTATTCAGGCAGCCGACGCGAATTTTCTGCGCGGCAATTGTGCGGCGCGCTCGTACGCCTTTGTTGGCACCGGTTTGAGGTCCCAGATAATGCCCACCCATGATAATAATTTCAAAACATAGAAAGTGATGTCGATTTCCCACCAATAGAATCCCTGGCGGGTGCAGCCCATGTGCTGATGGTGGTTGTTGTGCCAGCCTTCGCCGAGAGTGATAAGCGCGAGCCAAAAATTGTTGCGGCTTTCGTCGCCGGTGTCGTAGCGCTTCCTGCCGAGCAAATGCGCCACTGAATTGATGCTCGCGGTGGCATGAAACAATACGGTGGTGCTCAGGACAAAGCCCCAAACGAAGAGCTGCATGCCGGTGACGCCGAGCGACGGCACGGCATATTCCAACCAGACACCGAATAAGTAAACCAACAATCCAAGGGCAGCGGGCACGGCCTTATCGAAGCGGTTAATCCAAACCAATTCCGGAAAGCGCGTGAAGTCCCGGATACGATGGTATTGGGTCGCGTAGTAACGGGTAGCCATGAACCATCCGGCATGCGAGCGAAAAAAACTGTGGTGCACCGGCGAATGGGGATCTTCGGGCGTGTCTGATTCACGGTGATGGGTTCGATGGTTGGCCGCCCACCAAAGCGGGCCCCGCTGCGCCGACGAGGCCCCCAAGAGCGCAAAGATGAACTGCGCCGGTCGGGAGGTTTTGAATGTCCGGTGCGAAAAATAACGGTGATAGGCTCCGGTAATCGCAAACATCCGGACCAGATAAAGCCCGATGGCGGAGCCAACCGCGGCCCAGCTCCAGCCGACCAAAAACACCGCAAGGCAACCGACGTGAAGAATCACAAAAGGTGTGCAGCGAAGCCAGTTTACGCGGTCGATGTCGCGAACCTTGCCCCAGCTGCCTGAGGCATGAAAGTCGGCGTCAAACCATTGGACAAGAGCAGTGACTAGGGGGGTAACGATCTTTGTTCTCATTAAGCAGGAGAGGGTAACATGAGGACGGTTTACCTTCAACAAATTTTAGCGTCTTTTGCGGTTTTTTTTGAACTTTCCGCAAGCCAGCATGAAGCTCTTGAACGGGCGGCAACGTCATCAATGGTGATGACGGGGCGTATTGTCAATCCCGCTGCCGACCGGACGCCCCGATGGTTTTCATCTTTTCTTGACACTTTCTGTCGGCTGGTGATATGAGCGGCTCAGATTGGGCATGAGGCTCCCTGAAGTTCGGCAAGCAACGCAGTAATGTGACGTCCAGCGTAGTTCTTAGTGAAATCTCAGGAGGTGAAAAAACATAGAATCCGATCTCGTTCGAAGGGTCTCGACTCCGAGAGCGACCGGTTTTTGTTTTGGCGTAAAAATAATCAGGTCCGCGCTAAACGGCAGGCGATCATATTATTTATTTAAGGAGGTGTGAGCATGGCATACTCGATAAAAAAAGTAGAGGTGTGGGCAGGCGAAATCGCGGATCGTCCGGGTGGACTGGCGAGCACGCTGGCGGCGATCCAGGGCGCAGGCGGCAATATCGAATTCGTCGTTGCTCGCCGCTCTCCTGATAAGCCCGGCACAGGGGTTGTGTTCCTCACGCCGATTAAGGGCTCGAAGCAAAAAGCCGCTGCCCAGCAAGCGGGTCTCGGTACGAGCGAAGGCTTGCATTCGGTGCGCGTGGAAGGAGCGGATCGGGCTGGACTCGGCGCAAAAATGACCGATGCCCTCGCGGCCGCAGGTATCAATTTGCGTGGAATATCGGCCGCGGCGCTCGGCAGGCGGGCTGTGTCGTACTTTGCGTTCGATAGTTCGGCGGATGCAGACAACGCCGTCCGCATACTGAAAAAGGCGCTGAAGTAGAGCACGCCGCGACCGGTCTGTCGATCGCTATCAATCTGTAGGGGCACGGCGTGGCGTGCCCCTACGCTTGCAATCTTGCGGTTTCGCGGCGCTGCCTTTGCGCTGCCGCAACTAGAGATTCATCCTGCGCTGATTGGGCGCCCTAATCACAGATCAGTGAGATGACGTGCCATTCGTTGGCGAGTGGCCGCATCGGGCAGCGGCCCAACCGCTGCTCGCATGTTGTCGATCAGATGCTCGACCTTGCTGGTTGCCGGGATCGCGCAAGTGACAGCGGGGTGGGAGATAACGAACTTCAAGAAAAACTGCGCCCAGCTCGTGCAACCGATTTCGCTCGACCAAGGCGGCAGTGATTTTCCGCGTACTCGGCTGAATAGTCCTCCGGCAGCGAGAGGCCGGTTGGCTAGCACGGCAACGCGTTTTTCGGCGGCGAGCGGCAACAGGCGTCGTTCGGCTTCGCGTTCCACGATGGAATAATTAATTTGGATGAAATCGGGATTTTCGGAGGTGAGGACCCGTGCGAGCTCATCGTGGGCGCTCGCAGTGTAATGGGTGACGCCGATGTAGCGGACCTTGCCTTGCTCCTTCCAATGTCTGAGTGTCGCCAGTTGCGTGCGGTAATCCTCCAGATTGTGAACCTGCATGAGATCCATACGCTGCGTGCGCAGGCGCTTGAACGACTCGTCCATCTGGCGAATGCCGGCCTCTCGGCCGCTGGTCCAAACTTTGGTGGCGAGGAACAGATGTTCGCGCACGCCCAGTTCGGCGACGAGATCGCCAACCACGCTTTCCGATTTGCCGTACATGGGCGACGAGTCGATGACGCTGCCGCCTAAGTGAACGAACTCGCGCAACACTTCTTTGAGCGGCTCGCGGGAGGATTGTCCCGTCCCGACGTCGAAGGTTTGCCAAGTACCGAGACCGACCGCGAGCAAAGATTCACCTGTTTTTGGAATTGGCTTGCGTATGCTCGAATCCGCCATGGCGAATTCTCCCGTAAGCGCAAAGGCGCCGGCGCCAAACGCGACTCTCACGAACTCGCGCCGAGACATCAAGTTGGCACGCGAGAAATTTATTTCAGTCATTGCAGACGCTGCGCAAGCCTTTTTATTGGCGCTCGATACTCGTCCCCCAGCGCTAGGTCAGCCCTGTTCATATACCCATATTGTCCTTCGGCTTGCGTCTTCGCTCTTTGACGCGCGGTATACCGCTCCAGTCGCCGGCCATCCAAAATTCGGTCAGGCTGCCGAATACGCCGAGCGGAATCGCCAGCGCCATGATGAAGTACCAAAGATTATCGCTATAGCTGCCGAGTAAAGACATGAGCGCAGCGACAATTTTCGCTGTGCCGCCGCCAAAGATCGCGCCCATCGCGAGGCGCGTGATACGCTGAACTCCGTACTGGGTCGCGTAAATGCCCCAAAGCCCGCCGACGAAGAATGCCAAAAACGGTCCCAAACAGAGCGCGAAAATTGCTCCAGCCTCACCGCCACGCGAAGAGGTTTCTTCTAACTTTTCTTCCTCAGTTTGGCTGCCGACTCGGACGTCGCCCTTGAGTACCCGAAAGAGATAATTCACCGCGCCATGAATACCCAAATCCGGCCTGAGGCCGTCGAAATAGAGCTTCACTTGAGCGTACAGCTTTTGGCTCGCGATGGGTTCGGGAAGAAGATGGCGTAAATCAGCGCCGGCGTGGAATCCGACCTCGCGTTCTTTGCGCGCGACGACAAGGAGAACGGTTTTTTTGAGCTCCGCCTCGCCGAGCGGAAGAGTTTCGAAAGCCCTGCGCGCCAGGACATCGATGTTCTCGCCATCGAGGCTCTTGACCGTCAGAACTACGATATTGTCGGCAGTTTCGGTCTTGAAGCGGCGCAGGCGCTGTTCAAGATCATCGGCGCTCGCTGGCGGGAACATTCCGGCCAAGTCGTTGATAGTCGATCTGAATGGCGGAAGGTCCAGGGCCACGGAACTGGACCCCAGTATGACGTTGACGAGAAGCGCGATGACCAAGAATATCATCGCCGCTCTATGGATCGTTTCGCGCGCTGATCGAGCGCCACGAGCGTCGCGCTACTCAATGGAAAACCGAATTGCTCATTGCGCATGCGTAGGCGCTGGCCGGAGATCTCGCAGATGATTTCCCCGGCGCGTCTGAATGACGCTTCATTTTTTATCAGTGGCACGAGCGAGCGGGCGCCCGCGTCTTTATGTTCGACTTCGTCCCGCAAGATCTCGTGAAAGGCGCGCGCGATACGCCCTTCGATGCCGCGTTTCTTGAGCCTGCTGCAGACTTGATAGAGCGCGCCGCCACCGCCTTCGGTGAGGGTAATAGCGGCGCGCTCGAGCTGTTCGTCCTGGCGACGAATTTCCTTGAAGCTGACATTCACCGAGCCGTGCAAAAGCCCGGCGAAGCTCTTGGAGTATTGGGCTCGCACCTTGGCAAGCTTTCGGTCTTCGGGTAACCAGGTGAGATCGCGAGGAGCGATGTCCCCGCCGCTGATCTCTTGGAGCAGATCCATGACCAGACGGGCATGTTTGGTTTCGTCGGCGAGCTTTTCGGTGAGCACCGCGTAGTCGCGACGATGGATGTCGCGGTCGATACTGGGATAGAGCGCGGTCAACGCGTCGATGATTGGTTTGATTGCGGAGTATTCTTTGAACCCTTGAGCTTTGAGCCAGCGCAAGTGCTCCTTTTTGGTTCTGGG
>Ga0075433_10001809_pt1 | contig 16054 bp, 11 predicted proteins | sample RhiMethybrSRZTD2_FD_75299 | JGI IMG/M metagenome (GOLD analysis project Ga0075433, IMG submission 75299) | Populus rhizosphere microbial communities from Tennessee, USA - Rhizosphere MetaG P. TD hybrid SRZTD2 | ecosystem: Host-associated > Plants > Roots > Rhizosphere > Soil | place: USA... | reverse complement strand
AGGACGCTGGCGATCTCGTCGAGGCTCCCTTTCGAGCCCGCCGAGAGACTCGCAGAATCGATGGAAAAAAGGATGTCCGAGTCGAAGTGGATCAGGAGCGTGTCGTCGGAGATCCGCTCCACGCTGGTGCCCGGGATGTGCCCGAGCTTCTCCTCCTGGGCGTCCATGTAGGCGCCCACGCCGGCTCCAATCGCCGCGCCGACGGCCGCATGGGCGAGGATCTCATCGGCCTCTCTCTCGCCTCGGAGCACGCCGATCGCCGCGCCCGCCGCGGCGCCGATGGCCGCGCCTGTAGCGGTCTTGTCCCGTTTCGTGGTACGCGTCGTCGTGCTCGTCCCCGTCGTCGCGCATCCGATCAGGATCGCCAGCAGCGTCGACCCGAGCGTCAAGACCATCCCTATTCGCTGATTTCCACTTAGCATCGGATCACCTCGCTCTCTCGTTTCTCAATCGTCGGTTTCGCCGCTCAAGCTCAGAGGGCTCGATGGGTCACTTTTGAGCGGCAACCTCGCAGATCCTGGGGAGTCAACGGACGGCATTTTCGTGCACGGCGGCTCGGAATTCAAGCGCTGGAGGAGGAGCATGGAGGAGGCAGGGGCAGGCGGCGGATAGGTCTCTCCCCGCTCCTCCGGCGGCGTGCGGGGACGAGTGGAGATGGGCGGGATGATGAGGATCGCCTGTCGGTCCTCTGATTCTTCCGGGAAGGCTTCAGGCATGGAATCCTCGTGGGTGCTGCGGCCGGATGTAACGAGCGGGGCTCGGAATGGATGCCCGAAGTGTTTGAGGAGGGATCGAAAATCAGCTCAGGGCGAGGACGAAGCGGGGGCGCGGAACAGGAAGTATTCCCGGTTGTCCGGGGTCAGAGTGGGCGGGGCGAAATTCCGGTCGCGGGTGATGACGAACTCCGCATGCTTCGCATCGCTGTAGAAATTCCCCGCCATGTAGAAGCGGAACGGGATGAACTCCGCCTCGAACTCCCCCTGACTGAGACCGACCTGGACCCTGCGATTCTCCCCCAGGAAATTCCGAATGGAGGCGAAATCCGAGGTGCGTGATTCGTAATTCCTGCCTTCCTCGGTTTTGACCCGGTTGAGGTCCACGGCGGAGAAGGTGAAGATGGCAAGGGCCGCGGCGGCAATCCAGCCTCGGGCACTCGCGGGCAGGCACGAGAGAACCGCCATGAAGAAAATCATCGCGAAGCCGACGTAGAACATCGCCTGAAAGTCATGAAACGCCGTGAAGTTCCGCATGGCCAGGCACCAGAAGATCCCCGAGAGTAGGGCCACCAGGAAGGCCACTTTCGAGTCCTTCATCTCTTTGAACAGCTTCCACACTCCGACGAGCGCCATCACAAGCACCCCCGCGCCCGCCAGAATGAGAAGAATCCGCAGCGCCGGATTGCGGCTCTCGCTCCACCGGTTCACCAGGGCATGCAGCGGGCGCGTGGGTATCGTCGCCTTCATCACCCGGCGCGCCTGCTTGTTCAGGAAGTTCCCCCAGCGCAGCTCCTGGTATTCGGGGAATTCCTCCGCTCCCCCGGCCATTCCCAGGCGGAACTCGATCGACTTGACCGAGGGCAGCTCCGCAATACTTAGTTTCAGCGTCGACTTCTCATTGAGGACATTGAACGCCAGGAGCAGGCAGCCCCATCCCACTGCGATAGCCAGGGTCTTCGTGGCCCGATGACGGACCAGGTTCGGGACGAACTTCCCCAGGCCATCGGTCCAGAGGGAGCGGACCGCGACGAGTATCCACCAGGTCATCAGCGCCCCGTAGGCCTGCCATCCGAGCGCAACGGCCAGGATGGATCCGGTGGTGAGCAACAGCGCTGAGCCGTTCTTCTCGAAGCGGGCAATTCCGAGGAGGACCAGGATGAACCCGAACAAGGCGGGGACATCGTTGAATATCATGTCGTTGTAGTACTGAAGGAAAAAGGACGAGAAGGCCAGCAGCGCCGCCGCTGCGCTCAGCAGAGGATCGCCACAAAGCTCCCGGAGCAGCAGCATTGAAAGAGCCAGAGCGCCCCAGGCGAACAGGAGCATGAGGTATCGCCCGCGGACCATCTCACAGGCCGGATCGTTTGCGCAACCTGAGACGGTACCGCCAATCAGGGCGAAGGCGGTTATGGGGAACCGGTTGTGCGGGTCCACTCCGCTTTTCCCCTGCGCATCAATCCACTTGCGCGTGAACAGCAGGAAATGGTGCTCTTTGTCCAGGTTCTTTCCCATGGCCAGCGCCATGGAGGAGAGGTAGCCATGATGGACGGGAAGAAAAGCCGTGGTCCTGGTCTCGGTGAGAAGGGAAACCGCCAAGGCGGCGATCAGCAGGGCCCAGGCGGCGGATTTTGCCCATCCGCCGTTCATGTGCCGCATCCCCTGTCCCTCGCCGGGATGAAGTCCACGCTCACCAGGACGTCCGGTAGATCGGCTCGATTTCCACCGGCACGGTGCGGGCTCTTTCCAGGTCCTTGGCCAAATCAGCGGGAATCGATCCGTGCTTCGCGAACAGCACCTCGGCGCCGGGGCGGTCTCCGGCGCGCTCGATTTCCAGGACCTTGCCGGTCAGCTCGCGCAAAGCCCCACGCATCTTCGACGCATCCACCGACCAGCGCCCCGTGGAGGCATCCCGCCGAATGGCCCCATGCTCCTTGAGAAAGTTCAGCTCGACGATCGAAGCCTGTCCATGGGCTTCCCCCACCCCGAAGCGCACCGCCCGCAGAATGGAGCCCAGGTAGGATGCGTAATGCTCTTCCTCACTTGCGGGGGGCATGATCCCACGATCGAAGAACCAGGCCATGGAAACCAATCCCGCCACCGTCGCCTTCAGCTCCTCGATGGCGCTGTAGAGATCCCCCAGCTTCTGGTTCACCGGCACTTTATCGTTGGTGCCTCGGACATAACGCGGCCCCAGGGCGTGTGAAAGCTCGTGCATCAGCACATCCTCGAAGACCCCGCGCGCCGTCACCAGCTTCGCCTGGGAAGGCTCCATCAGCTCCCGGCTGATCGGCAGGATGACCTTATCCACCCGGGCCTCGAAAACATTCTTCCAGAAGATTTTCTTGGATCCCTTCTTCTCATGGACCTTGGGATCGTTGGGGAGATTCGTGGCCGCCGCCTGATAGCCCACGCGGAGGTCCCCTCCCCGGTAGAGATCGCGAACCACTACCATGGGCGAGGCGAGGCCCGCAAGGTTGCGCCGATCGGCCTCGGGGTAGGGGAGGTTGTTTTCCAGCTCCTGAAGATGGGTGATGTATCCCGCCAGACGCGTGCTTTCTTCCACGTCCCTCACCGCCACCGACGCTTCATAGGATGTCTTGATCCCCATGAGCTGGTCGTCGTACACCTCGAACGGGCCCAGGACCAGCTCGTAGGGACTGTCTTTCAGATCAATCCAGTCGCAGTCGGTCTGGAAATAGTCGTCATCACGGAGCGCCTTCGCCTTCGAAGTCAGGTAACGCCTGAAAGATTCGTTGGATGAGAGGGCCGCCGCCGCTAACAGCCCCTGCGCCGCGGGCTCCAGCCACCGGGCGTATTCCTCGTGGTAGGGGACGGCCACCAGGTCTTTTCCATTCCGCTTCACGACGGTCTGGCCGGAAAGCAGCGCGTCGCGCCGCTCGGGGTGGGCCGCAACGTAATCGTCGAATTCCTTGCGGGTGAGATCCTCCGCGTAGAAGCCCGCGCCGGGCGGCAGGGTTTCGGCGCCGTAGAAGGGCTTGAAGTCCTCCAGGCGATCGAAGGGACCGGCATTGATCTCCACCAGGCGCAGGAGCAGGCTTGAGGTGGGGTCCTTCGCTTCCCTGAGGCGATCGCGGATTTCTACCGCCTTGCTGTAGGACTGGCGCCAGAAGATTTCGTCGATCTGCTGCGAAGCGGCGACCAGGTGCTTAAGCAAAGCCTTGTCTGAATCGGGAAGCTTGCCGGCATCGAAGGGCATCTCGGAGGGGGCGTACTTGCCCAGCATCGCATCCAATTTTCCCATCGCCTGCGGGCTGCCTGGCGCAGTTCGATTCTCCACTTTACACATGAGAGCCCCCGATGCGACGAGCAGAGCCGCCACCAGCCGCGCGCCATGGCGCTTGAACGTCGCGAAACGCATCTTTCGATCTCCTCGAGGTTGAAAGCCGCCGGGTAAGCAAACCGCGGAAGCTTATCGCCGGGCGCGCAACGGGTCAAGGAAGGACGGGACTGAGGCATTCTCGGGTCCAATGTTCATCCGGCCGGCGGAACGGTGGCTTCTCGAGAGGGCACGGCTCCGCGCGCTTCTCGCGCGCTCGCCTCGGTTCCGCGCTCGACCCAAACGCTGGACAACGCGGGTCCCCTCGCGCTTCCACACGGCCCCTTCTCGAAGCCCCCATCCCGCCGACCGTAGGAATCGATGAAGCGGCTCATGCCTCAGTCTTGGAAACGGGAGTCAGGTGAGGGGAAATTTCAGCTCGAGGGTCTCGCCGAGGGGAAGGGCTTGCCACTGCTCGAAAAGCCGGCCGCGCAGCGCCCGCACGCGGGTCAGCTCCTGCTCGGTCACGATCCGGAAGGCGGCGAAATTCTGTCCTCGCAGCGACTCCGCCAGCGCTTCATTGAACTCCTGGGCCGACTGGATCCGCCCCATGCCCCGCTCCAGATCGAGGATCCCGACGATGCTCTCGGCCCACCCGGCCTGCAAGGGAAGCCGCTTCGTCGCTCCCTTCGCCGCGAAGTCATCGATGTTCCAGCCGGAGGCCACCAACCCGAAGAATCCCTCCTGAAACCCCAGCACGCTTTCGGTGGCGCAGTGGGTGAGATCGTGGAGGGGGAAAAAGGGGTGCAGCTTGCCCCAGGTGCGGCTTCCATCCGCCCGGATGCACGCCAGCGTCGATGCGGCGTTCTTCCCTTTCTTCAACTGAATCATCATGGCGTCGCCGCAATATACAGCCATGCCAAGCTTGCCGCAAAAATGAAAACGGCGAGGCCCATTCCTCGCCGTTTCCAGCTCGTCGCACGCCGGTTGTCAGCTCCTCGTACGGTCAGCCGTTCCAGGTTGATAAGTGGGCCGTCAGCCCTCTATCCCGTAACGTCCGCACGGGGCTGTACTGCAAGACGGCTGCCGACTGTCCCGCCGCACCTGGAGGTTGGGCGTAACTCCTTCCTCCTTGCACGCTTGCGAGAATCGACTCACCGGGTACTGTCAAGCGAACGGACAGGCAAAATCGGGGGCGTGTGGAGCTCCTGCACACCCTTCCCGCTCCCCTCTTCCATTTCCCTCATCTAACTGCGCCCGCGTCTGGAGTTAGCAGCGTGTCGCGGGAATCGACACGGGTGTGGGGTTTCCGACACGCGACCGGGACGACACCGAGGATTCACCTCCCCTTCCTTATATAATGGCGTCGTAAGGGAGGGACTCCCCATGACCCCGAGATTTCGACGCATCCTCTGGATTGCGGGCTCCACGGTCGCCGCCCTGATCGCGCTCGCTCTCGTCGTTCCGCTGTTCATCGACATCAACCGCTACCACGACACCATTGAAGCCAAAGCGGAAGCGCTGCTCGGGCGCGATGTGACGCTGGGAACCATGAAGCTCACCTTGTTTCCCATACCGGGTGTGAGCGTGACACCCCTGGCCATCGCCTCGGATCGGAAAGGCGATGCGCCGCTGCTCAAAGCCGATTCGCTCGCCGCGCACGTGCGGATCCTGCCGCTGCTGGGCGGCGAAATCGCCGTGGCTTCGCTCGTGGCGCACCATCCGGAGCTGAGCCTGCATCGGTACCCCGACGGCCATACCAACCTGCCGGATCTCTCCGGCTCCGCCACTGCCCCCGCCGCGGCGCAGCGCCCCTCGGCTCAATCGGAAGGGGGGCTCAGCCTGGCGAAGCTGCGCATCGAAGGCGCCCAGCTGAGCCTGGTGGATGAGATGGTGCTTCCGGGCAGGACCGTCACCACCAAGCTGGCCGACGTGGACGTGGCGCTCGATGGCTACGCTCCCGGCCGTCCTTTTGGCGTGAAGTTTCAGACCGCTCTTCCACCCAAGGGATCGGGCTTCATGAGCCTGAGCGGTATCGTTGCCCTTCCTCCGGCCCTGCCGGGCCCGGCGCCGGGACAGACGAGCGTGGAGCTGGAGCTCAAGGACTTTCAGCCTTCGGCTTTCACTCCTTATTTCCAGTCGCTCCTGGGCGTCGCACCGCCACTAGGGAGCGCTTCGGGAAAACTCCAGGCCAAGGCGCGGCTCAAGACCTCCTCCCAGAGTTTGTGGGAGCTGGAAGGAGACGGCTCGCTTAAGGGAGATTTGGAGCTGCGCGGAGTCGCGCTGCGCCCGGCGGTCGCCGGAGGAGCCCCGGCGCGCACCGGGGATCTGGACCTGGCGCTGGATGTAGCCCTGGAGCAAGGAGGCAAGCACCTGGACATTCGCAACATGGCGGTGGGCAGCGGCAAGACGCGGCTGGCGGCCGATGGGAGTCTGGATCTGATTGAGCAAGGACACATGCTGAACGTGAAGGTGCACCCTTCGCAGGTGATGGCCTCGGACCTCGCGACCGTGGCGGCCTTGCTCGGCGTCAAGTTTCCGGCCGGATTCACTTCAGCGGCTCCCATAGCGTTTCAGGGAAGCGCTTCAGGCCCGCTGGATCACCCCGAGCAGATGAACTTCCATGGCGAGATAACCCTCTCGGGGGTGCGCTACGCCGACCCTTCGCTGGGCAAGCCGATCGAGGATGTCTCAGGCAAGCTCAGCTTCGAGAGCGGCGCTTTCAAGGTCAGCCAGTTCGCCGCCCGGGTTGGGAAAACCAAGCTGGATGGCGGCCTGACCGTTCAGAACTTCACTTCACCTCAGATCACCCTGAATCTGCATTCGCCTTCGGCCAGCCTCGACGAGCTGATGTCGCTGCTCACCCCCAGCTCTTCCGGAACCAAAGCATCATCCTCTTCCGCACCGACCGACGACATCCTGGCGCGCACGCAGGGGTCGGGAACCGTTCGAATCGACGAAGGCTCCTACGGCACCTTCCGCTTCTCGCAGTTCGAGGGCAACCTGCGACTGTCGAACAAGGTGGTCACCTTCGACCCGGTCTCGTTCAAGCTTTACGGCGGGACCTACCAAGGCACCCTCTCAGCGGATCTGCGCGGCGCCCAGCCGCGCTACGCCTACCGGAGCGCCTTGAAGGGAGTGGATGCCCAGCCGTTTCTCGCCGAAAACCTGGGCATCAAGGATCTGCTGGCGGGGAGCATCAGCGCCGACGTGGAGATGGAGGGAGGCGGGAGCGAGATGAACGACATCCTCAACTCCCTCAAGGGGCACAGCACGCTGAAGGTGGAAAAAGGATGGATCGGCCAGCTCAACGTGATGGAGGGGCTTGCCAAGGCCTCGAACCTGCTGGGCGAGAAAACGCTGAACCAGGTGAGCTCCAACCTGGCGAAGAAGCGCACGGAGTTCTCGGCGCTCACCGGAGACATCGACCTTGCCGGCGGACGCGCGACGAGCAACAACCTCCGGCTGGTCTCGAAAGATCTCGACCTGCAAGGCAAGGGCGGATTCACGCTGCATGGAATGCTGGACCTCAACCTGAAGGTGCTCTTTTCCAAGGAGGTGACCAACGCCATGCTGCAGGAGGGCAGCCGGGCCCGCTACCTGCAACAGGAGGACGGCCGAATCGTGCTGCCGCTGACCATCAAGGGGCCGCTCGCCTCTCCCACCTACGGAGTGGACATCGGAGACATCACCCGGGCCGCGGCCAAATCCGAAGCGGTGCAGCGCCTGGCGGGAAGCAAGTCCACCCTCGGGCAGCTGGTAGGCGGCCTGCTGGGCGGTGGCAAGAACGCTCCCCCACAGCAACCCCCCGGGACCACCACCGGCACGGGGGAATCGAAGAAGGCTGCCGACACCGCTCCGCCGCAAGTGGCGGCTTCAGCGGACGGTGCCATCGTGATCAGCTCCACCAAGCGCGAAGGCAGTTTCCTGATGCCCGACCTCACCGTGCGCGGTGAGTTCAACGGGGTGGGGCTCGCCGGCGCCGACATCAAAGTGGTGGGCAAGGGGGACCAGACGATCTGGGAGAAGGCGAATGCCTTCAAGGAAATCACGGCCTACTACGCCACCCACGACCCGAAGGCGGCGGCGCGCATTCCCTTCAAAATGAAAATCGACGGCAAGAAACTGGCCGGCGCCGGGGACCTCACGATCACCCTCACCCTGCACCGCTCCGACGGCACTACCTCGGTTCAAACCCTCAACGAGAAGAAGCAAGGTTTGTAGTGGCCTGAAGCGCGGCGCGAATGCGGGGCAGCGCGGCTTCGCTGGCCTCCTCGCCCCGGGCAATGATCTCTTCCATGGTGTGGAAATTGAAGAACGAGTGGACATGGTCGAAGGAGGGGTAGATCTCCACGATCTCCCCCTTGTGCAGCGTGCGGTGCAGCTGGCCGTGCACGCGGATCAGGCTGCTGGAGGAGACGCGCACAATCTGGTTCAACAGCCGCACGGGGCTGGTCAGGGGCGTCTCCAGGGATGAGCCGAACGACATGGAGACGATGACCTCCGCGCCTTCCGCCATGGCCACGTCGCACGGGATCGGATTCGTCATCCCGCCGTCCACCAGCAACGCGTCTCCCCATTTCACCGGGCGCATGTAAACCGGCAGCGAGATGCTGGCTCGCACCGCCCGCGCCACGTTTCCTTCCTTCAGAATCACCGCCCGGCCGGCGCGGATGTCGGTGGCCACGATGCGCAGCGGAATCTTCGTGTCGGCGAAGGTCTTGTCCGGGAACATGGCGTTGATGTTCTTGAGGATGCGCTTTCCCTTGATGACCCCGAACTTCTCAATGGAGCGCTTTCGAGGGCGCAGGAGGGAGAGGATCAACCCCGGGTAATCGAAGTCTCGGAAGATTGCCGGCTTCCAGTACGACCAGAGAAACCCTTCAATCTTCTCCAGCTCGCCGGGGTATAGTGCGTAGGCGGTGGCGAACAAGCTGCCGCCGCTGCTGGCCACGATCAGATCCACGTCGATCTTCTCGCGCACCAGCACGCGGAAAAGCCCCAGGCTGGCGACACACTTGATGCCACCCGAGCCGAGCACCATAGCCAGCTTCGGCTTGGTGCCCCCGTCCGTTTCTGATTTCTCGTGCATTCCCTCAACCTTCTCGGGATCGATTCGCGAGATTATAGGCTGCCCAGGCGAATGCCACAATGGCGAGGGCCACGCGGCTTCGGCTCCGTCGCGACGCTTTGGATCGAAACGGCTCAGCTCACGCCGATCGTCCCAGCTCATCCGAGAAGCCGAGCGGAGGCTCCCGGCCCGGCGGATTGGTGCAGAATTGCATGGACAGGGCCGCACCCCCAGCGATAAAATGCCCGTAGATTCGTGATTTGACGAGGTTTCCCATGCCTCTCTTCGAGTACCGCTGCCAGGAGTGCGGCGAGCAGTTCGAAACCGTCGTGTTCGACCGCCACCGGCAGGTCACCTGCAAGAAGTGCCACAGCGCGAGAGTGGAGAAGATGATTTCCGTTTTCGCCGTGGCGGGCGGCTCGCGATCCGAGTCCGCTGCGCTGGAGCCGGGCCCCTGCACGAGCTGCGGCGCATCCCAGCGAGGGATGTGCAGCCCAGACGAGTAAGGTGCCCCCTGAGCTGAGGATCGGCTCTTCCAGCTGGAGCGCCCCTTCCTGGGAAGGGCCTTTCTATCCGAAGGGAACCCTTCCCGCCGACTACCTTCCCTTCTACGCCTCCGAGTTCGACACGGTGGAGGTGGACGCCACCTTTTACCGCACTCCCAGCGCCAGGATGGTGGACGCCTGGCACGACCGCACCCCCGCCGGTTTCCTGTTCGCCGCCAAAATTCCCCAGGTCATCACCCACGAGAAGATGCTCGTCGGCTGCGAGGAGGAGTTGGCGGCATTCCTCAAGGTCATGGACCGGCTCGGCGATAAGCTGGGGCCCCTGCTTTTCCAGTTCCGCTACTTCAAGAAATCGGAGCTTTCCGAGCCGGATCCATTCCTGGATCGCCTGGAGCGATTCCTGCCCACCCTGCCGCGGGACCGCCGGTTCGCGGTGGAGGTCCGCAACAAGAACTTCGTGACGGTCCGCCTCCTGGACCTCCTCCGCAAGCACAACGTGGCGCTGGCCCTCATCGACCACCCCTGGTTCTACCGCATCGACCACCTGATGTCCCGCGAGGGGATTCTCACCACCGATTTCGTCTACCTGCGCTGGCTCGGAGACCGCTACAAAATTGAGGAGCAGACCAAGAGCTGGGACCGGATCATCATCGACCGGCAGCGGGAAATGGAGCGCTGGATTCCCGCCATTCGCAAAATGCTGGAGCAGAGCCGCGCGGTCTACGGCTACTTCAACAATCATTACGCCGGCTATGCCGTCGGCTCGATCCGGTTTTTCCGCGAGCTGTACGAGCCTTCCTCCTCGGCGTGACCTCGCATTGCCTCGGTCCGTCTCTCCAGTCCAGGTTTGACTTTCACCCCCGCCCGGATTCAAATGCTTCCCCACATGGCCAACATCCTCGGACCCGGGAAGATTCCTCTCGTCCTGGAGATTAACGGCCGCCGCGTCGAAGCGTCGGCCGTGCCCGGCGCGACCCTCCTCGAGATTCTTCGGGACCTTCTGGATCTCACCGGTACCAAGAATGTCTGCGGGATGGGAGAGTGCGGCGCCTGCACCATCCACCTGGACGGCGTCGCCCGATACGCCTGCCTGACGCTGGCGGTGGAAGCGGTCGGGCGGCAAGTCACGACCATCGAAGGGCTCGCCTCGACGGAGGGAGCCTTGCACCCTCTGCAACAGGCCTTCGTGGAAAAGGACGGACTGCAGTGCGGCTTCTGTACCCCCGGGCAGGTGATGGCCGCCGCGGCCCTGTTGGCCAGGAACCCGAGCCCCACGCACGATGAGATCCGCTCCGGAATGACGGGGAACATCTGCCGCTGTGGAGCCTATCCGAAGATCTTCGAGGCGGTGGCCGAGGCGGCAGCACGGATGAAATCCAACCGGCGGGGTTGAGTCATGGCGAAGAAGATCAAGCTGAGGCTCGGCTTTCCAGGTCATTTCAAGGAAGTGGCGGTGTCGCTTCCCGCGGGAGATCCTCTCCCCTGGGATTTCGACGCAGACCTCAAGGTGGTCGGCAAGCGGATCCCGCGGGTTGACGGCCCTGACAAAGTGAGCGGCATGGCCCGCTACACCTTCGATCTGAGGCTGCCCGGCATGCTGCACGCCGCCGTGCTGCGCTGCCCGCACCCGCATGCCCGCCTGAAGCGTATCGACACGAGCAAGGCCAAGGCTCACCCGGAAGTGCGCGCCGTGCTGGTGATGGAGGAGAAGGAATACCGCTTCGCCGGCTTCGAAGTGGCCGCGGTAGCGGCCACGACCCTGGCCGCGGCGCGGCAGGCTCTGGCCCTCATCGACGTCCAGTACGAGACGCTCCCCTTCGTCACCGACCCCGATCTGGCCCGCCGACCCGGAGCGCCCAGGGTGCGCCCCGAAGGGAACGTCGAGGTTTCCCTGGAGTCCAGGCGCGGCAGCGTCGAGGCGGCCTTTCGCGAGTCGCACGCGGTGGTGGAGCTGACATTCCGCACCCCCGTGGCGCTGCACACCTGCCTGGAAGGGCACGGCAGCCTGGCCCGCTGGGAAGGCGACCTGCTCACCGTCTGGGACTCTACCCAGGCGGTGTTCGACGTTCGCGACTCGTTGGCCAGGGCCCTGAAGCACCCCCCCGAAAAGGTCCGCATCATCAAGGATCACGCCGGAGGCGGCTTTGGCAGCAAGCTGCAGATGTGGAGCCACACCCCCATCGCGGCACGGCTGGCGAAGCTGGCGGGCGCTCCGGTTCGTCTCCTCCTGAGCCGGCACGAGGATTTTCTGTGCACGGGAAACCGTCACTCCTCGGTACAGACTCTGAAGCTGGGGGCAAGCCAGGACGGGACTTTCACGGCGATTTCCTGGAAGGCTTACGGCACCGGCGGGATCGAAGGGGGCGCGGAGACCTCCAGGGCGGTGGACGGGCTGTATCGCTTCCCGAGCCTGGAAGTCCGCGAGGAGGATGTTTACACGCACGCCGGCCCGGCCTGCGCCATGCGCGCCCCGGGGCATGTCCAGGGCGTGGTGGCCCTGGAAGGGGCCATCGACGCGCTCAGCGACAAGCTCGGCCTGGACCCGCTGGAAGTGCGGCTCAAGAACGATTTGAGCGAAATCCGCAAGGCCGAGCTCAAGCTTGGAGCTGAAAAAATCGGCTGGAGCCGCAGGCGCCCGTCCGGGTCCCATTCCGGCACCCGCAAGCGCGGATTGGGCGTGGCGGGCACGACCTGGGACGGGAGCGGCCTTCCGGGTCCCGAGGTCGAGGTTTCCATCGGCGCGGAGGGCGAGGTGACGGCCACCTGCGGCACCCAGGACATCGGGACCGGCACGCGGACGATTCTCGCCCAGGTCGTTGCGGAAGAAATGGGCATCACCGCGGCCGAAGTGACCGTCCGGCTCGGAGACTCCTATTTCCCCTATTCCATCCTGAGCGGCGGCAGCCTCACGGCCGCTTCTGTGACACCGGCGGCGCGCGCCGCGGCGGCGCAGGCGCTGGCCGGCCTGCTCAAATTAGCCGCGAAGGAGCTCGGCGAGCGGGTGCAGGATCTGGAATGCCGGGAACATCAAGTCCGGGTGCGCAGCGGCGACCGCTCGCTGCCCTGGGGACATCTGGCCCAGAATGCTCCATCCGGCACGCTCGTGTTCAAAGCCGAGCGGCAGGGCAACTATACCGGCTTCGAATCGGCTGCCGCGGGATGCCAGTTCGCCGAGGTGGAGGTCGACACCGACACGGGGGAGGTGCGCGTCGTCAAGGTGGTGGCGGTTCACGATTCCGGCCGCATCCTCAATCCCCTCCTCTGGGAGAGCCAGGTCAACGGCGGCGTCATCCAGGGGATCTCCTTCGCGCTGCTGGAGCAACGGATCATCGACCACCGCTACGGCGTGGTGCTCAACGCCGACATGGAGACCTATAAGGTGCTCGGTGCTCTGGAAGTGCCCGAAATCGAAATCATCCCCTTTCCGGTCGCCGCCGGCTTCAACAACACCCAGGCCGTCGGCATCGGCGAGCCGGCGATCATCCCCACCGCGGCGGCCGTCGCCAACGCCGTGGCGAACGCGCTCGGGTTGCGAATTGCCGATCTGCCTATCACCCCCGACAAGGTCCTGGATGCCTTGGAGTCGCGGGCGAAGGGGCGGCGATGAACCCCTTCGAGTTCGCCCGCGCCGAGAGCCTCGATGAGGCGGTGGCGCTGCTGCGCGAAAAGAAGGGGCGCGCCCGGGTCATCGCGGGTGGAACCGACCTGATTCCGCAGATGAGAACGGGCGTCGCCGAGCCGGAGCGGCTGGTGGATCTGAAGGGAATTCCCAGCCTGGACCGGTTGGAAGCTTCCGCGCAGGGATTGAGGCTCGGGGCCCTGGTTTCGCTGACGGAGATCGCGGAGCATCCCGGGATTCGCGATGCCTATGCCGCGCTGGCGCAGGGAGCCGCGTCGGCGGCCTCGCCGCAGATTCGCAATGCCGGGACACTGGGAGGCAACCTCTGCCAGCGTCCGCGTTGCTGGTACTTCCGCAACGAGGATTTTCACTGCCGTAAGAAGGGGGGATCGGAGTGCTTCGCGCTTCAGGGGGAGAACCAGTACCACGCCATTTTCGGGGGCGACGACTGCCGAATCGTCCATCCCTCCGATACGGCCCCGTCCCTGGTGGCTTACGGCGCCGAGGCGACGCTGCGCTCGCCGCGCGGGGAGCGCCAGGTCCCCTTGGCGGATTTCTTCGCCATGCCCTCCGCGGATATGGAGCGGGAGAATATTCTGGAGGGCGATGAAATCCTGGCGTCGGTCCTGGTGCCGTCACCGTCGCCGGGAACGCGCGCCCTCTATCTCAAGATCCGCGAACGAATTTCCTTCGACTTCGCTCTCGCTTCGGTCGCCGCGGTCCTGACGTTCGAGGGCGACACCTGCACCCGGGCGAGCATCGTCCTGGGCGGGGTCGCGCCCATTCCCTGGCGCTGCCGGGCGGCCGAGTCGGTGCTCGCGGGGCACACCCTGGACGACGCGCTCATCTCTCGCGCCGCCGAAGCCGCGCTCGAAGGCGCCGCTCCCCTCTCCCGGAACCGCTACAAGCTGGCGATGGTGAAGGGAGTCCTGCGGCGATCGCTGACCCAGCTCATCAGCGCTTGACGCTGACGGCCGTCTTGCCTTCCAGCTCGTCGGCCAGGGGCGCCGCATCGTAGACCTTGCGGAGCAGATGGATCATCGCCGCGGGGTGCACGGCGATGGAGCGGTTCGTCGCGTCGTCATAGAGGAAATCACCGAGCAGGCTCTCGATGTTCCCATCGAAAATGAGTCCCACCAGCTCGCCCGCGCGGTTCACCACCGGAGAGCCTGAATTCCCCCCGACCACGTCGGTGGAGCTGATGAAATTCAGCCGTGTGGAGAGGTCCAGCGCCGATTTCAGCTGAATGTATTCCCCCGGAAGATCGTAAGGGGGCTTGAAGTTGAAGGCGAAGGCCCGGTCATAAAGGCCGTAGAGCGTGGTGAAGGGCTGCGCCTGGGTGCCGTTCGTCGGATAGCTCCTGACGGTCCCATAGGACAGGCGGGGCGTGAAGGTCGCGTCGGGGTAGACCGACTTGCCATAGGCGGCGAAGCGCGCCTGGCCGATTTGCTCGCCCGCTTTCACCTCGATGCTTTCAATCTGATCCTCCCGCTGTTTTCTCGTCGCCCGGTCGATCGGATCGACGGTCCGTGCCAGGACGATGAGGGGATCGTTGGAGGCCTGCACCACCGCCGCTCCACCCTCCATCAGGGACTTGCGGAACGCGACATCGCCCAGCTTCGTCCCGGAGATCAGCTCGTGGGCCCGCTGCGCCGGACTCTTGCCCGCGAGGGCGGCGGAGATCCACGGGTCCCCCGGCCCCAGAGCCTGCAGCGATTCCGCGAGACTGGCGGCGAGCAGCGTCTCTTCCAGTTTTGGATAGACCGGCGCCGGGGACAGGATCTGGTAACGCACCGACTCCAACCCGGCTTCGTGGAACTCCTCGAGCCGCTCGGCATCGGGCTTCTGCGTCTCGGTCACGTAACGCACCAGATCGATGGCCCTGTCGGGGAGGCTCCCCCCCACCAGGCGCCGGTTGAAAGTCAGCTTGAACATCTTGCGAGTCTTCTTCTCGGCCCGGGCGATGTCGTTCCAGGCCGACCCGTAGGCCCGCTGCCAATCCGGGTTGGCGGCGACTCTGGCTTTGAATTCCTCCTCGGACTTCAGCTTCTGCTCCATCGTCGCCTCGCTTCGCAGCCCCTGCAGCATCCCGCCGAGCGCCTTGATGGCATTTTGCATCTCGAGTAGAGACGTGCCGGCCTGCCGTGCCTCCTCGGGGCCGCGCGACGCGTATTCTCCCAGCGCGGCCTCCAGGCGCTGCAAGCTGTGCAGCAGCATCGGCTCGAGAAAATCCCGCTCCGTCTCGAGCTGCGCCAAGGTCTTGAGCCTGCCTGTTGATCCAGGATTGCCGCTCACGAACACCAGCTCCCCGTCCTTCGCTCCCGACGAATTCCATTTCAAGTAGTCCCGGCTGTTCAGCGGCTTGCCGTTCTCGTAGACGCGCAGCAACGCCATGTCCAGATCGTGCCGGGGGTAGGTGAAATTGTCTTCGTCGCCTCCGAAAAAGCTGATCGAGCTCTCGGGCGCGAACACCAGGCGGATATCGGTGTAATTCTTGTACCGGTACAGCCAGTACTCGCCCCCCTGATACAGGGTCACCATCTCGGATCGGAGCCCCGTGGTATCCAGGCTCTCCTTTTCGATCTTTCCAACTTCCGCCTGGCGCGCGCTCAAGGCCTGCTCCGTGCTCATTCCCTGCTTGATCGACGCCAGCACCCGTCGGGTCACGTCTTCCATGGAGACCAGCACGTTGATTTCCATGTCGGGACATGGGATTTCCTGCGAACGGCTCCGGGCCGTGAAGCCATCTTTCTGATAGTCCTTCTTCTCGGACGAGACTTTCTGGAGCTGCCCGGTGGCGATGTGCGAGTTGGTCAGCACCAGACCCTCGGAGCTGACAAACGCCCCCGACCCGCCATCATTGAT
>Ga0075433_10001808_pt1 | contig 16054 bp, 11 predicted proteins | sample RhiMethybrSRZTD2_FD_75299 | JGI IMG/M metagenome (GOLD analysis project Ga0075433, IMG submission 75299) | Populus rhizosphere microbial communities from Tennessee, USA - Rhizosphere MetaG P. TD hybrid SRZTD2 | ecosystem: Host-associated > Plants > Roots > Rhizosphere > Soil | place: USA... | reverse complement strand
GTCATCGGCGCCATGAAGTCGGGGACGACGAGCCTGTTCCACTACCTCCAGGCGCACCCGCAGGTGTTCATGTCGCCCCTGAAAGAGGTCGAGTTCTTCGTCGAGGAGAAGAACTGGCGGCGCGGGATGGATTGGTACCGCGCGCAGTTCGCGGGAGCGAGCCCCGGCGCGCTCGCGATCGGCGAGGCGTCCACGGCGTACACCAAATACCCGGAGTACCCGGGCGTCCCCGAGCGGATCGCGAGCTCCCTGCCCGACGCCCGCCTGATCTACATCCTTCGCGACCCGATCGAACGGATCCGCTCGCACTACCAGCACCGCGTCCTGTCCGGCGCGGAGCGTGAGCCGCTCGAGCGCGCCGTCCTGAACGACGAGCGGTACATGAACTGCAGCCGCTACGCGATGCAGATCGAGCGCTACCTCCCGCATTTCCCGCGCGAGCACGTGCTGCTGATGACGTCCGAGCGGCTCCGCTCGACTCGCGCCCAGACCCTGCGTTCCGTCTACGGGTTCCTCGGCATCGATCCGGATTTCGTCTCCGACGTGACCGACCAGGAGTTCTACCGCTCCGAGGAGCGGGCGACGTACCCGCCGATCGCCTGGTGGCTCCGGCGGACGATCAAGCGCTACGTCCCGGCCGGCAAGCGCGTCAAGGAGCTGATCGATCTGGTCGCCCCGTCCTCCCTGCGGTTGCGCTCCCGTCGTCCCGAGACCAGCAACGGGAGTTCCACGTTCGCGATCCCCGACGCCGTCCGGGCTCGCCTCGCCGAACGTCTCGCCGACGACGTCGGCCGCCTGCGGGGCTACATGCCCGCCGACTTCGACGGGTGGGGCATCGCTTGAGGGCGCCCCGATTCGCACCGACGAGCGCACGTCCCGTTCTCGGGAGGGGCCGATGAAGACCTCACCGACGCGCAGCGCGAACCGAACGGTCCCCGGGACCATGCACCGAGACCGGCTCTCGTCTCCCCGCGATCCCATGCCGACCTTCCTGGTGATCGGCGCGATGAAGGCCGGGACGACGAGCCTGTTCCGCTACCTGGCACCGCACCCCGAGGTGTTCATGCCCCGGCTGAAGGAGCTCGACTTCTTCGTGGCGGAGGCCAACTGGGGCCGAGGTCTGAGCTGGTATCGGCGCCAGTTCCGACAGGCCGGCGAGGGGACCGTCGCGCTGGGAGAGGCCTCGCCCACGTACTCGAAGTACCCCGAGTTCGACGGCGTCCCGCAGCGGATCGCGTCGTGCGTGCCGAACGTCCGGTTGATCTACGTCGTTCGCGACCCGGTGGACAGGATCCGATCTCATTACGACCACCGCGTGCTGGTGGGAACCGAGACCGAGCCGATCGACCGGGCCGTCTTCCGAGACCCGTCGTACATCAACTGCAGCCGGTACGGCCTGCAGGTCCGGCGCTACCTGGACTGGTTCCCTCGAGAGCAGCTGCTGATCATCACGTCCGAGGATCTGCGCTGGCGCAGGGCGGAGACGCTCGGACGCGTCCACCGGTTCCTCGGCGTGGACCCGAACGTGCTGCCGCCGACGCTGGATGCGGAGTACTTCGTCACGAGCGAACGCGAGAGCTACCCCGCGATCGTCTGGTGGACGCGCCGCGGGCTCAAGCATCTGGTCCCTCCGCAGCATCGCTGGCGGATCCGGCGATCGATCAACCAAGCCCTGACGGTGCCGACCTGGGTCAGGCGCGCCGTCGGCCCTCGCGAGGCCGCCGAGGCGCCGGGGTCCTCGAAGTCGGTCTCCGAAGAGCAGGCAGAGGTGTCCCCCGCGCTCCGGCAGCGACTCAACGAAGTCCTGCGAGACGACGTGGCGTCCCTTCGGCAACTGATGCCCGAGGGGTTCGACGGATGGGGCATCGCGGCATGAACGAGGAGATGGAGAGGTGGAAGCGATGAATCAAGTGACGGCGATGATCCTGTCGGGGGGGACCGGGAGCCGGTTCCAGGGCTCCTTCATCCCCAAGCAGTTCGTCGAGATCGAGAACCGGCCGATCCTCGCGTACTGCCTCGACACCTACGAAGACCACCCGATGATCGACGAGATCGTCCTGGTCATCAACGCCAAGTACGAGCAGCTCTATTACGACATCTGCTCGACCTACTCCTACCTGAAGGTCCACCGGTTCGTTCCGGGTGGAGCGAGTCGACAGGAATCGGTGGCACGCGGTCTGGAGGCGATCGAGCGGTGCGACGTCGTGGTCGTGCAGGACGGCGTTCGGCCGTTCTCCTCGGAGAAGGCGATCGCCGAGGCCATCGAGGCCGCGCGGCTGCACGGCGCCGCGGACGTGGTCGTCCCCACCCTCGACACGATCGTCGAGGAGCGCGACGGCTTCCTGGTTCAGATCCCGGACCGGACGCACCTTCGCAACGGGCAGGCGCCGCAGGCGTTCCGCTACGACGTGCTCGTGCATGCCCACGAGGAGGCGCGGCGGCTGGGCACCACGAACGCCACCGACGACGCGCAGCTCGTGCTCGCGAGCGGGGGCCGCGTGGCGGCCGTCGAGGGCTCGTTCGAAGGCTTCAAGATCACGACCGACATCGACCTGCTGTTCGCACAGCAGGTCATGGAAGGCCGGCGGAAGGGTCTCCTCGGATGACCCTGTCCCCGATCTCGACCGCGTTCCGCCTCACGCGTCCGTTCAGGATCGACGCGTTCGAGGAGCACGTGGTCGAGCCGGGCGGGGGCGAGCTGCTGCTGCGACCGGTCCGCGCCGGCATCTGCGGCTCGGACCTCAAGCTGTACACCGGAACGCGGGACCGCCGGGCGCTGTCGAAGAAGCTGCCGATCGCGCTGCTCCACGAGGCGGTCGCCGAGGTCGTCTCGGCCGATGGGAGCACCCGCTTCTCGCCCGGGCAACGCGTGGTGCCCTCGCCGAGCATCCCCTGCACCGTGGCGCACCCAGACCGCCACCCGACCGCGGAAGAGGCCTGCTACGCGTGCCGGCCCGGCGGGGTCGGCGACAACTACTGCGTGGACGGCTATTTCCTGTCCAGCAACGCCGACGGGATGGCGCGCACGACGTTCGTCCACCCCGAGTCGTGCACGCTGCCGGTCCCGGAGGCCGTGCCCGAGACGCTGGCCGTCCTGACCGAGCCCCTCGCAACGGTGCTCGCCGGGTTGGAGGTGGCGGATCCCCCCGCCGACGGGTGCTTCCTGGTCCTGGGGAACGGCGCACTGGGGCTGCTGACCGCGATCGCGCTGCGCGCAGGCGTCGGGGCGACGCCCGACCGCATCTTCATGACCGGCCACCACTGGGAGTCGCGACGGGACGCCGTCGCAGGGCTCGCGACCCCGGTCGCCGAAGACGCGGGTGAGGTGGCCGAGACGCTGGCAGGTCGCGTGGACGTCGCGTTCGAGTGCGTGGGGGGAGAGTCCAACGGACAGACCCTCTCTCTGGCGATCGAGCTCCTGCGCCCGGGCGGCAAGGGGATCCTGTTCGGTCCGTCGGAGACCCCGCTCCTGTTCGACACGCGGGAGGTCATCGCCAAGGGGCTGAACCTGCGCGGCTGTAACCGGGCTTCCCTCCGTCACTTCGAGGCGGCGCTACGCCTGATCGCCGACCAGGAGGTCGCCGGCCTGATGGAACGGATCCTCGCACCGAAGGAGTTCGCGATCCGGGGAACCCGCGACCTCGACGAAGCCATGTACCACGCCTGGACGAAGGACGACGTCGGCCGGGTCGTGACCGTATGGGAGTGAGCGACGTGGACGTCAAGTACACGCTGGACGAGATCCGAACGAAGGGCAAACGCGAGATGTTCCGCGCCGGGCCCAGGATGCGGTTCGTGATGCCTCGCATCTCCGTGCGCGTGACCAAATGGATCCTCGACCACGCGCCATCGACCACCGCCAACCAGATCACCCTGGTCTCGGCCGTCCTGGGCATGGCCGCCGGCATCTGGCTCATCCCCACCGGGGTGTTGCCCGCCGTGGTCGCCTTCCTCCTGTATCAACTGCACATCCTGACGGACTACGTCGACGGGGAGATCGCACGCGTGAAGGAAAGCGCGAGCCCGACGGGGGCGTACTACGACCTGATGGTCGGGCGCTATGTGAAGCCGATCGTGCTCTACGGCGCGGCGATCGGTGCATGGCTCATGCACCCGGCCTCGATCGAGGGCGCGATCGACCTCGGGCTCGGAGGCCTCATCATCGCCGGCTTCTTCCTGGACAAGGAGGCGGTCGACGTGTGGTACCGGTCGAACCCCGCTCGCACCGACCTCGAGGATCCGTACGTCGTCCGATCGCAGCACGCGGTTCGCGGCGCACGGCGCGTCCTGATCCGCATCGCGGTCGGCCTGCGCAGCATCCCCGCCTTCCTCACGTATCAGATCGCCGCGGCCCTGCTCCTGGCGTTCGGGGTCGAGGGCGTGCACGTGGGCGATTACTTCCTGACGCCGCGCACCGCGATCCTGTGGCTGTTCGCGGTGACGTTCCCGGCGCTCGCGATCCTGCGAGCCATCTACATCGCCCGAACCGGACACATCCCTCGACGACAGGACCTGGTGAGAGACCGATGAGAGCTTCCGAACACACCCATTCGTCCCTGCTGCTCCGCGGCTCGATCGCGTTCGCGCTCGTCGCGGCCGTGCTCCTCACGGGGCTCCCGGCCGCCGCGGCGTTCCCCTCGAAGCTGTCGCCCAACGGACAGCTCGACTTCTCCTACGGCTCTGCCGCGCAGTCGGCTGGCGGACCAGCCACCACCGCGAAGCCCGAGAGCAAGCTCTTCTACACGGGCGACGGCGTCTCGCAACCAGTTCGCTGGTGGGCCGTGCTCGGGACGTCGGGGCCGTCGCCGGCCGCCGGCGTGTGGCTGTTCGAGCTGGTGAACCACGCGTGGGTGCCCCGAACGCAGCTCCCAGGGGCAGATCCGTGGGCCAAGGCCGACACGGTCTTCGACGTCGGGACGCAGACCCTGTACGTCTCGACCCGCGATTCCGCCTCCCCGACCGCGAGCAACCCTAGGCAGAACAGCCTCTACAAGGTCCCATATCTGGGCAACGGATCGTTCGGCGCGGTAGCGGGCCCGTTCACGATCACCACCAACGACGTCGAGGCGCTCACGATCGCGGTCGACACGACCGGGCGAGTCTGGACGACGTTCGAGCAGGGGAAGAAGATCCAGGTCGGATTCACCGCCGCCGGCGGGACGTCGTTCACGTTCGCGCCGGTGTCGACGAGCAACGTCGAGTCCGACGACATCTCGGCGGTCACGGCCTTCGGCGGCAAGATCGGCGTGTTCTGGTCTGACCAGGTGGCGCGCAAGGACTTCTTCGCCTGGCGTTCGGACGGCAGCGCCGTCAACGCTGCGTGGACCGTCGAGACCGCCTTCGGCGGAGGGGTCGGCGGATGTCCCGCCTCCGCTCTGTGTGCGGACGATCACATGAACGTCAAGGTCGTCGGCAACGACGTGTACGTCGCCATCAAGACGGGTCTGAACAACGGCACGAGCCCGAACCCGGCCGATCCCCTCATCTCGCTGCTCCATCGCGATGCCGGCGGAGCCTGGTCGTCGTTCGCGGTCTCGACGGTGGCGCAGGATGCGACACGCCCGGTCACGGTGCTGAGCCCGGAGCAGAACGCGATCTGGGTCTTCGCCCAGCGCGCCAACTCCGAGATCGACGTCTGGGAGAGCTCGTTCACCTCGCCCGGATTCACGCCGAACGGCTTCGTCCCGTGGATCAAGAACGCGGGCACGGCCAACGACCCGACGACGACGCGACAGCCGACCACGAGTCTGACCGGGACCGTGGTCGAGGCGAGCGTGAACAGCAAGACGCAGTACTGGCACAACGAGTTCCTGCCCGCCGCCGGGCCGCCGGCCGGTCCGTCGATCTCGGGCTTCTCCCCCGGCTCGGGTCCGTCCGGGACGTCGGTGGTCATCTCCGGGTCGGGGTTCACGGGCACGACCGACGTGCGGTTCAACGGCACGAGCGTCGGTCCGGGCGGCTTCACCGAGGATTCCGACACGCAGATCACGGCGACCGTGCCGGGTGGCGCCGCCACCGGACCGATCTCGGTCGTGACGCCGGGCGGGACCGGGACGAGCGCCTCGAACTTCTCCGTGACGACCTCCCAGCCGGGCACGATCTCCCAGGTGCAGTCCCAGAAGGCGGGCGCGAGCGGCGTCTCCATCTCGGCGACGCTCACCTCGCCACCCACACCCGGAAACGTGCTCGTGGCTGTGGTCGCGGTGCCCCAGTCCGGGACGCCGATCTTCGACACACCCACTGGCTGGACCGCGCCCTTCGTCCCGGCACGCGGGGCCGTGTTCTGGAAGGCCTCCGACGGGTCCGAGCAGACGGTGACCGTGAACATGTCTGCCGGCCAGACCGCGAAGGCCCTGCGCATGTGGGTGGTCGAGCTCAGCGGCGTCGACAGTTCGAACGCCTTCGATCGGTCGGGGAGCGCGATCGTCGGCTCGACCACGACGGCGTTCACCCCGACGACCGACGGTCCGACCGCTCAGGCCGACGAGTGGGCGATCGCTGTCGCGGCGCACAACGGCGACAACGGTGGCGGCGTGGCGGCGAGCAACGGCTTCACGGTCCTGGCTTCGGACAGTCGCTCGATCGCAGCGACGAAGGTGCTCGACGCGGCCGGGATCGTGTCCACATCCATCTCGTGGACGACCGCGCGGGCCGGGTCCTGGATCATCGCGACCTTCCGGGCGGCGTAGGCCCTCTCGAGCGCCGCCCGGGGCGGGTGGGGGGACGGTCGTCGCCGCCGGCTATCCGCCGTCCTCGGCCCGCCAACCGGTGTCCAGGTACCGGTGGGGACCGACGCTCGACACCTGCAGCGCAGCACGATAGGCGCCGTCCGCACCGGCGACGGTGACGGTTCGCCGGTCGAACGCGGGATCCGCTCGCCCGTTCCCGTCGCGCAGAGCCTCGAACAGGACCCGGCCGTCCATGCCGTGGGCGTCGTCGATGCCCTGCAGATGCAGGATCGTCGGCATGAGGTCGACCTGCGAGACGGGCGTGCTCACCACGCTGTCCTCGCGAAGGCTCGGTCCTGATCCGAGCATCGTCGTCTTCATGACCCAGGGACTGATGCTGCCGTGACCGCTGTGCATCGCGCGTGCGCGCGCCGCCGGGCCGGCCCCCGGGATGCCGAACTCGTTCGGCCGCGAATCCCATCGGAGCGTAACGACCACGTCCGGCGAGCGTCGCGCGCAGAAGAGGTGGGCGAAGTCCATCGAGAAGGTCCCATCCACGCACCCGTACGGCGACACCGCATCGCCGCGTGTCTCTGCCTCCGGTCGAGCCGGCGCGGTGAAGACCGGTCCGGCCCACTCCTGCCGCTGGAGCCACGACACGATGTCGGTCACGAGCGCGGGATCGCAGAGGATCTGGGCCCCCGCCCCGTTGGGCAGCACGGTCACCTCGGGTGAGGACTCCCCCAGCAGACCCTCGACGAGGGACCGCTCGACGTCGACGCTGCCGTCGAACCTGGTCGCGCCGTGATCGGAGACGATCAGCACGTCGGTCCGGTCCGCGAGACCGAGATGTTCGAGGCAGCGCAGGACGTAGCCGACCCAACCGTCGACGTTCGACAGCGCTCGGCGCGCCTGCGGCGATCCGACCCCGTATGCGTGCTGCTGATGATCGGGCTCGGTGATCCAGTCGATCACCACGTCCGGAGCGAGCTCCGGAACGACGTATTCCATCAGGACGCGTTGGGTCCATCCGACGAGGTCGGCGCGCGGCTTCCCGTGCCCCATCTTCCTGGGCGCCGGGCCGAACCGACGCAGGATCGCCTCGTTGACGTCCTGCGGGTAGGCGACGACGGCCCCGGGCTCGAAGGCCCCGTTCACGAGCACGCCGACCCCTCCGACCGCCTCGCGGTTGAGCAGCAGTGCGGATCCTGTCGACGCCGAGGACGCGGCGGCGAGGCGCCGACCGTGGCGCGCCAGGACCTGACCGAGGCTCTCGGCCAGCAGGAGCGGGCTGTTCAACGAACGCTCGGCGCGTAGCAGATCGTCGTGCCGGAGCGTGACAAGCGACGCCTCACCCTCGACGTCCCGCAGCACCATCGAGTTGCCGACCACGCCGTTGGTCCCGGGATAGGTCCCCGTGGCGATCGCGGCCGCGTTCACCCGCGTGTCGCTCGGGAAGACCGCGTGCGCGTCGGTGAACGACACGCCGCGCTCCGCGAGGCGGCTGAGGTTCGGCGTGGTCACCGGGTCGATCGAGTCCGGGCGCAGCCCGTCGATCACGACGAGGAAGACCAGATGGCGGAGGTCGGCCGTGGCGGCCGAGGGAGCCGGCAGATCTGTCGCGGGGACGTCCGGCCCGGGAGGGCGCCGCGCGAACGCGTGTCGCACGCGTCGGAGCCGTCCCCGAACCGCCGCGAGCACCCTGCCGGCGGTCACGGCCGTGGCGTCGGGCTCGGGGTGGTGCGCCTCCGGGTTCGCGTCGTGTCGTCGGCTGCGCCCATCCTGGGCATGCCCCCGTTGCGCGCCGCGAAGACGTCGAGGATCTCGAGGGCGACGCGCCGCAGCGCCGGGTCGTCCCTGACGGTCAGGTCCAACGGACGGAAGGTCGGGATCAGCTCCGCCAGCTCTCGATAGGCCTCCTGCTGCCGGATCGTCTCGGCCACCGTGAGCTCCCGCTTCCGCTCGGCGATCACGTGGGGATCGCCCTCGAGGAAGAACGTGATGTCGGGCGTCGGGATGATCGTCGTGGACATCCGCCGGAACCAGCTGCTGCGGATCACGGAGTTGTTGATCCGCAGGACGTCGTAGGCGTATCGATCGGCCAGGACGATGCCGTGCGGGGCCAAACGTGGTCGGACCAGGAGCCAGTAACGGGCGACCTGGTCGGACATGACGTGGAGGGCCCCACGCAGGCGCCTGGGCCGCACGTCGCGCACCTGACCCTGCCGGTCGCGACGCAGGCGTTTGTGGATCCTTCGAGTGAGCTTGCGCGTCGGCAGGATCGGACGCCCGCTCCCGAGGTAGACGCGATGAACCGGGACGATGCCGGACGGATCGGTGAGGACCTCGTTCAGCAGGTCCGTCGTCGTGGACTTGCCCGAGCCGTCCGGGCCGAGGAAGACGACGAAGATCCCGCGGGGCCTGATGCGCTGGGCGGACATCCCCACACCGCTGTGGACGACGAACCAGGGTCGTCGCCAGCGATTCGCCGGGTACCGGCGATCGATCGCTCGCGCGAGGTCGTCACGGAGCGCCAGGAGCTGCGCCTCGTTCCGGACCGCGGCCAGACGGCGGCCCAGCTGCGGCCCGAGCCGTTCCGAGGCGACCCGCAACAGTTCATCGGGGGCGGTCGCCTCGATGTCCGCGACCCGGGCGGCGTACGCCTCCTTGAGCGCACCCTTGTGGAGCGCCGAGTGCAGGAGCAGGGCGTACGCCTCCATGCCGGGAGTCGGCGTCTGGACGCCACGTTCGGTGCGCCGACGATGCGCGAACAGGTCGTCCGCGTCGACCAACGTCCGGCCCCGATAGGCGACCTGCTGTTGGACGTCGAGATGCAACAGCAGCCGCCCGCGCAGGTCCGAGTCGGCCACGTCGAACGAGAGGTGCTCGATCCCGCGGCGAACCCTGAGCAGGAACAGCCCCCGGTCGCGGAGCACCCCGTGGAGGGTGGACTCGAATCGCGGGACGTCCGCCGGGTGCACGACCAGATCGAGATCGTGTCCGATCCGGTCCAGGCGATCGTGATTCCGCAGCACCATCCACCGGACCCCTGCCTCGTCCAGTGCTCCGAACAGACCGCGGACGAACGGGACGTCCCAATCGGCGCTCGGGATCTGGTCGGTCTTCCTGCCCACGGCCGAGCTCATCGCGACCGACCTCCCGAGGCGGCCGGTGCCGGTTCGAACGCTCGCCGCCGGGCCCCCCGGCGATCGCCGATCAGGTCGTCGGCCCACGGCAGGGGATGCAGCGCGAGCGCACGCAGAACCGACCCCCACGCGTCCACGGATCGTGTAGAGGCGTCGGCGTGGACGAACTCTCGGACGAGGTGGAACGGAACCACCACGGGAAGCCACCCGACCGGGATCTCCGCGTCCACGAACGCTCGAACCAGGGCATCCCTCGCCAGCTGCGAGAACCACCCGGCCCCGTCCAGGATCGCCCGAACGCCGATCGCGCAGCGCGGATCCGCGATCCCCTCCCACGGACCGAGGCTCCCCCATCCAGGCAGCGCGGCACGCCCGCGCCTGGGCACGTCGCGGTAGCGATCCAGGTGGTACGCGGCGTCCATGACCGCTTTGAACGGGTCCCACACGGGCAGCCCGGCGACCTCGGCGCGCTCCCAGTCCACGACGCCCGTGATGCGGGCCCCGTCGACCAGGACGTTGCCGGCCCAGTAGTCGCCGTGCACCACGGCGAGCCGAATCGGAGTGCCGCGCAGCAGCCGGGCGTGATCGATCGCGCGATCCAGCAGGGCTCGGACGGCGTCGTCGTGGCCGAGGGCGTCGAGCGCCCCCCGGGACAGCGGCACCAGGGTACGTTCGAGCAGCTCGTCGTCCACGACGGCCCATCGTCCCGATGCCTCCTGGAGCTCGGTCGACCAGGCGAACATCGTCCGGAACTGACGCCGCAGCCTCGAACGCGTGAGCCGCCGTGTTGCGGTCCGGGCCACCAGGTGCCTGCCAGGCACCACCGTCTGCAGTACGACGTCCGTGCCCGCGATCGCCGGCGAGCCGAGCGGTCGCGGAAGCGTCTCGCGGACCGGGCCGCGCACCTGCGCAAGGACGCGTTCGAGCGTCTCCGACTCGCGGTGCAAGGCCGCGTTCGGGCCGCCGTAGCGCGGCACCCTGGCGACGATGGGAACCGCACCGCCGAAGAAGACCACGCTCACGACCGCGGCCGGCACTTTGCGGTGAGCGATCGCGAGGTGCGAGAAGCGCTCGGGAGGATCCGCCGGCAGCCCGAGTGACGACCACGACGAGCGGAGGAACGCCCCGATCTCCTGGACGACCGTCGGTGGCGATCCAGGCCCGGAGATGACGTGCACTCGGTGGGGCGCGACCGCGAGGGTGATCCGGGGCGGGGAAGCCATGCCGATCCGATTGCGGAGCTGGATCAGCCGCGCTCTGGCCCCTCGCCGGCCGGGCGCGCGATACGGGAACGCGACGTGCCGCAGGAAATACCGGCCCGGCTCGTCGTCGGCCCGATCGATCAGGACCGCCGGCCGACGGACGTTGGGAAGAGCAACGTAGCTCGCGACGTCGTCGCCTCCGAGCTCACGGCGGATCTGCCTGCCCCGCCTCACACCGGAAGACGTCACCACGATGCGCCCCTGCGACGCCACCAGCCGGCCGGCCTGCGCCAGCCTCGCGGCGAGCCGATCGCCGGCGTGTGCGTCGGCATCCACGACGACCAGGTCGAACGAACCGTCCGCCGCGGGACCGCGGGCTATGACTCGCGGGGCCCCTGCCCCCGTGAACTCCAAGGACACGGCCCGATCGGCGAGGTGAGACAGCGCCGGGATCCCTCGGCCGTCGCCCAGCAGCACGGCGTCCGAGATGCGGTCGGCGGTCAGGAAGACCCGCAGGTTCGACCACACGTGGTCGACCGGATCCGTCGCGGTGTCCGCGGCCACAGGCGTCGCCGGCCGGGCCACCGGCGACCGGTGATGTTCACCCACGGCACCGCTCATGCCGTCGCCGACCTGCGCGCGAGCCCGGGGGCACGCTCACCTGCCAGCCCGAACAAGTAGACGCCGGCGAGGATGCCGAAGAACGCCCACACGTGCCGGTAGTGGAGGATCTCGTGGGTGATCGCGGAGATCGCCAGGGCGATGCTCGCCCCGATGAACGCGCTCCGATTCCTGATCACGGCCGCATAGGCGGGCGACAGGGGTTCGTGCGAGACGGCCGAGGCTCGCAGCCCGACCCCGAGGACCAGGAGGAGCAGGCCCACCACGCCGATCACCCCGCGTTCGGTCAGCGTCGCCAGGTAGTCGTCGTGTGCCTCCTTGACCACGTCGCCGTACGAACGCGCCAGGTTGGCCTTGGTGCTCGCCGGCCCCCGCCCGATGAACGGTCCGGTTTGGAACAGCTCGAACTCGTGCGCGAACAGGTTGGTCCGCCCTGCCGCGCTTCGGGATGCCCGGCCGAGGGAGTTCTCGACGAGCGTGTTCGAGCTCTGATCCACCGCCGTGATCGTTCCCAACTGGAGCGTGATGAACGTGAGCGTGGCCAGGAGGGCGACCCCGAGCGCCCCCGCGGCCATGGCCGATCGGAGGTCGGCCTTCCACCACACGCGGTACACGAGCGAGATGCTGGCGCCGATCGCGAACGCACCCAACGCGGCGACCGAACCCGTGAAGAGCACCGCCGCTCCGACGACCACGTACCCGCACAGCCGGGCGAACCCTCCGCGAGGGAACCGGCTGAGCATCAGGACGAACAGCGAGACCATGAAGTAGTTGCCCGCCATGTTGGGGTTGTCGAACCACAGCTGTACCCGGACGCCGTAGCTCGCGCCCGGGATCAGCGGTATCCCGACGAAGACGGCCGTGAGCAGGAGGATCGCCCAGGCGATCGCACCGAACGCCCAGGCGGACAGGAACAGGTTCAGGTCACGAGGGCTGCGGATCAGGTTCGCGACGGCGGCCGCCCAGGTGAACAGGAAGATGTCCTGACCGAGCGCCACCACGCCGGACATCGGGACGATGCTGAAGGCCGCGGACACGATGCCCGTCCCGATCAAGATCGCCATGGGGACGGCGTAGGGCGCGTGGAGTTCGGCCTTGGTCGTACCCGCCCACAGCACCACGCCGAGGATGGCGCCGGCCATGATGACGTCCGCCGGCGTCACGTGCGCCGGGCCGTGCGGCTTCAGCAACGGCGTCGCCATCAGCGCGAGCGCCACCAGGAGAGCCGGCGCACCCGCCGTAGGCGTGCGCTGATCGGTGTCGGCTGTGGCGAGGCCCGGACGCGTCACGTGGCCTAGCCGGAACCACTCGGCCGCAGGGACCGAGGCTGCGGCGGGGGCACCGAGAGGTCGTCGTCGGACGGACGCCGCCGCGTCGGACGCATGCGGAGCAGCCAGCGAGGAACGCCGCGTCGCTCGACCGCGATGATGCCGATCGCCCGCCACCCGGTCACGGCCATCAGGTCCCGTGCGGGTTCGAGGTCGGCGTCCTTCAGGACGCTGGGGGTGACGATGACGAGGCCGGTCGAACCGTTGGCCGAGACCGGCATGATCCCGTCCGCAGCCAGCGAGCGGATGCGCGGCGGCTGCGGCGCGGCCTGGGACTCGGCGCTCGCCGAAAGGGAGGAGGCGAGGGGCCGGACGTCGATCAACGGGTCGACGGTCGTGACCTCGATCGTCTTCACGCGCAGGCGCCGAGCGCCGGCGCCGACCTGCCAGCTCAGCCAGGCCATCGTCTGGTCGTCGATCCGGGGCCAGTGGCGCACCACGCCCAGGAGCGGGCCTCGCAGCTCTGCCGCGATCGCGTCGCCGCCGATGATGGTCGGACCGATCGCCTCGAGCAGGGCCGTCAGCAGGATGCCGAGGATGAGGCCGACGAGCGCTCCGAGCGCCACGTTCTGCACGCCGTTGGTCGAGACCGCCCTGGTCGTCGACAGGCTCGCCGTATCCACGACGTACGGGAGCGGGACCTCGGCGAGCCCCGACTGCCGCATGACCTCGATCACCTGCGTGGACAGGCCCTTGGCGATATCGACGGCGACCACGGGGTCGGTGTCCCTGGCCGACAGTTCGACGACGTCGGAGGAGCCGATCGGGGACACGGACACGCGGTCGGCAACCGTGCCGGGATCCCGGTCGATGCCGGCGTTCGATAGGACCTCCTCGACACGCGCTTGGCTCGTCGCGATCCCCGCCACGCTGTCGGCCGCGGCCGTCGCGTCCAGGTCGGTTCCGACCACGAGCCTCGTCGAGGCCACGTACGTGGGACCGCCGTCGGTCTTCAAGACGAGCGACGCCATGCCGCCGATCACGACGAATGCGATCAGCAGCTTGTAGTGCCACAGGATCCTGCGGGCGGCTTCCTTGACCTCCATAGAACACACGTCCTTCGCGCTCGGGCGATGCATCCCACGGTACGCGGGCGACGTGTTGGCGGCATGCGTCTGGCTACGTAGGGCGTCTACGCCATCCGACGTGCGTCTGCGGGTACGCAGGCTCAGGCGAGAGGCACCGTAGCGAGGTCTCACGCAAACGACGTAGGCGCCCTCACGCCGTTAGTCGATGCCTGACGACGTAGCGCTCGGTACGGTGACTTGCATCGACCACGACCTGAACCCAACGGACGATCTACGCCGCGACCACGCGAAACGAGTCGGTGCCGGGGCCATGATCGGCCTGGCAGGCGGCTTCTTGTCGTTCGCCCTGCAGACCGGCTACCAGATCATCGTCGCGAGGCAGATCGGCCCGGCGGGGTTCGGCGTCCTCGCGCTCGCCCTCGCGATCGCGACGTTCCTGGCCGAGGGGTCGGACCTGGGACTCGACTACGGCGTCCTGCGGTTCGGTGGGATCGCCCGCACCCAGGGCAAGCCCGGCGTCTTCCGGACGATCGTTCGGCGCGCGCTCGGGGGCACGCTCGCGATCGGGGCGCTCGCGGGCGTGGCGCTCGCGGTCGGGAGCACGCTCGTCGCGAACCTGTTCGACAAGCCTGCGCTCGCGCCCGTTCTGATCCCGATGGCGATGACCGCGCCGTTCACGGCCGCCACCGAGGTCGCCAGGGCGGGCCTGCGAACGCTCGGCAAGGCGGGACGTCCGGTCGCGTCCTCATCGATCATCGGCCCGGGTATCCGCTTGATCGCCGCCGTCATCGCCGTGACGATCGCCCCCTCTGCCACCGCCGTCGCCTGGGGGTACCTCGCGTCGGAGGCCCTCCTGTTCGCGGTCACGGCCCTGATGTTGTGGCAGCTCATGCCGGCGGCCGACGGGAGCGGCTTCTCCAATCGCCGACTCCTGCGCTTCTCCCTGCCGATGTCGCTGAATCGTCTGCTCCTGTACAGCAACAATCAGACCGAGGTCCTGTTCCTGGGCTTCTTCGATTCCGCGGCGACGACCGGCATCTTCGGCGTCGCGAGGAGGCTGTCCCTGCTGGTGGGCAGCGCCCTGCTCACCGCGTTCTCGATCCTGTTCGATCCGTTGGTCGCAGGACTGCACCACGAGAAGCGAACGAGCGAGCTGGACGCGATCTTCAAGACGTCGACACGGTGGATGTTCACCCTGGGCCTGCCGCTCAGCCTGGTCGAGATCCTGTTCGCGCCCCAGATCATGCACGTCTTCGGCGAGGCGTTCGAGCGCGGCGCCCCGGCGCTCGCCATCCTGTCGATCGGGCAGCTCATCAACGTGGGCACGGGCATCACGTCCAACCTGCAGGCGATGGCAGGCTTCGCGAAGATCACCTTGTTCAACTCCCTGCTGTTCCTCTCGCTGTCGGTGGTCCTCGACCTGATCCTCATCCCGCCCTTCGGCCTGGTGGGCGCGGCGGTGGCCAACAGCACTGCGGTCGTGGCCGTCAACATCCTGCGGCTCGTGCAGATCAAGCGCCGGCTGGGCCTGGTCCCGTACGATCGCAGCTTCTGGCGTCCCGTGGCGGCCTGTGTCCCGGCATCGCTGATCGCCTTCCTGGTGCCGCTCCCCTCGCTGCAGGCAGGCCCGGAAGTCCTCGTCCGCGCTGGGATCCTCGCGATCGTGTACTTCGGCATCTTGTGGCTCCTGGGGATCGAGCAGATCGACCGGGAGGTCATGCGGTCCGCGCTCGCTCGCCTGCGGGGACGGCGCTCGAGCGACGACGCTCCGACGGCCCCCCGTCGCTGAGCGCCGAACCCGCCGGCGCGTTCCGGGTCGTGCTCAGGCGATGGTGCTCAGGCGTTGGTGGCGACCGCGGTCCGCTCTGCCTCGAGCCGGCTTCGGTGCCAGGCCAGTTGCTCGGCCAACCCCTGCCGGAGCGGGGTTCTCGGCGACCACCCCAAGAGGGCCGCGGCGGCCTCGATGCGGCCGTCGGTACGCTCCACGTCCCCGGGCTGGGCCGCGTGCCGGTCGACCGGCATGGGCCGGCCGTCGAGATCGCCGATCAAGGCGATCACCTC
>Ga0075433_10001806_pt1 | contig 16058 bp, 10 predicted proteins | sample RhiMethybrSRZTD2_FD_75299 | JGI IMG/M metagenome (GOLD analysis project Ga0075433, IMG submission 75299) | Populus rhizosphere microbial communities from Tennessee, USA - Rhizosphere MetaG P. TD hybrid SRZTD2 | ecosystem: Host-associated > Plants > Roots > Rhizosphere > Soil | place: USA... | reverse complement strand
CCGGCGAGACGATCAAGCTGCCGACGCTGGCGCGCACGCTGCACCGCATGGTCGACGCCGAGCGGGCGGCAAAATCGCGCGGCCGTGTTGCCGGAATCGCCGCCGCACGCGACCGCTTCTACTCGGGCGACATCGCCCGCGACATGGTGGCGTTTCTGCGTCAGCACGACGCGCCGTTCGATGCCAGTGATTTCAGCGAGTACTTTGCCAGAATCGAGGAGCCTGCCAAGACGACGTATCGCGGCTACACGGTATACAAGCATGGCTTCGGCAGCCAGGGACCGGCGCTGCTGCAGGCGCTGAACATCCTCGAGACGTTCGATCTTCACAAGATGGGGTATGGCAGCGCCGACTATCTGCACACGGTTACCGAAGCGATGAAGCTGGCGTACGCCGATCGCGACAGCTATTACGTCGATCAGTCGTTCGTGAAATCGCCAAGCGAGGGACTGCTGTCGAAGGCATACGCCAAAGAGCGCGCGGCGCTGATCGATGCGCGCCGTGCCTCGCGTGCGTTCATCGCCGGCGATCCGTTGAAGTACGACACGTCGGTCAAGGAGTGGCCGTACTGGAAGGCCAACGTTCGTGATCTGTCGACGTCGACCGCGCCGAAGGACGTGGATCTGCTCGCGTCGCTCGGCCGCGATTCCGGCGGCGTGTCGAAAGACACGACGCACATGGCGATCGTCGACAAGGACGGCAACATCTTCGACGTGACGCCGAGCGGCGGATGGATAACCGGCGCGGTGATCCTCGGCGACACCGGCATCGGGATGAGCGTGCGCGGCGAGCAGTTCTGGCTCGATAAAACCCGCGCCAATCAAATTCGCCCGCGTGCGCGACCGCGCTACACGCTGACGCCGAGCCTGGTCTTCAAAGGCGACACGCCGATGATGGCGCTCGGCACTCCCGGTGGCGACAACCAGGATCAGACCATCCTGCAGGCCTTCCTCAGCATCGTCGAGTTCTGGGGCGACTGGTATCCCAATCTCCACAAGGCGCTCGAGCGGCCGCGCGTGCAGACGTCGCACTTCTACGGATCGTTCTGGCCGCATAGCGCCGGCTTCAACAAGCTCGCGGTCGAAGCAACCGTCCCGGATGCGGTCTACAACGAACTGAAAGCGCGCGGCCACGACGTGAGCCGACTTCCTGCGTTCGGAATGTCTGGATGCGCTACCGCGGTGATGATCGATCCCGCGACGGGCAATCGATTCGCCGGAGCGGACCCGCGGCGCGATTGCTACGCGATCGCGTACTGAAAGTCCTTGGTCCTTTGTCCTTGGTTCTTCGTCCGTTCTTGGTCCCTGGTCCCTGGTCCGATGACGCGCGGCAATGCGCCAGCAGCGGACCGAGGACCAAGGACCAAGCACGAAGTACTAAGGACCAACCCAGCCCTCACTCGTACATCGGCCGTCGATCGCTGAGACGCATCCAGCCGCGCGCGATGCGATAAATCAGCCACACGGTGAGCGCGATGAGGATCGGGATGCCGACGAGCGCGCCGATGATCGTGACGATGAACAGCCAGCCGACGCAAAACCAGAGCAGCGCGAACCAGAACGTGCGGATCTGCCAGCGGTAGTGCGATTCCACCCACGTGCCGCGAGCGTCGCCGCGCTTCACGTAGTTGAGGACCACCGCCGCGATCGACGGCACGCTGCCGACGAAACTGCCGACAACGGTGGCGGCGCCGACGAGGCCGATCACGATCGCGAGCGAGTGCAGCGCGTACACGACGTTCGCGATGGTCAGCACGGATGACTGAGCGGGCTCGGGCAGAGTGGGTGTCGACATGGCGATGACGGATTCAGCATATCCTCTCGCAGCGAGGAAGCCTATGAGATCCTGTCTTCCACTGTCGCGCCGTGAAGTGCTGCGTCGTGCGGCGATCGCATGTGCATTGGGCCACTTGAAGGTGGCCCCCACATTCGCAATGGGCCGCCTGAAGGAGGCCCCCACGACGGTCGGTCCGCTGATGACGACGCTCAGCGAGTACATGGCTGCAGCGAAAGATCGCCCGCTGCCGAGCGAAGTGGTCGAGAAGGCGAAGCAACACATCCTCGATACGTTCGCTGCCATGCTCTCGGGATCGAAGCTTCCGCCGGGACAAGCCGCGCTCGCTCTGGCGCGCGCGCAGGCGGGACGCCGCGTCGCCACCGTCGTCGGCTCTGCCATCGTCACCGGACCGATCGATGCCGCGCTCGCCAACGGCGTGCTCGCACACTCGGATGAAACCGACGACTCGCATGCGGCGTCGCAGTCGCATCCAGGCGCCTCGATCGTTCCCGCGGCGCTCGCCATGGGCGAGGACGCGGGCGCCAGTGGTGAGCGCTTTCTGCGTGCGGTGACGCTCGGCTACGACATCGGTCCGCGCATGACGATGGCGCTCGGCGGCCAGGCGTTCCGAGACGAGACGCGCCGCAGCACGCACGCGTTTGCCGGCAACTTCGGATCGGCGGCGGCGGCCGGTTGCATCGCTAGCTTCAACCCGGCGCAGATGCGATGGCTGCTCGACTACGCGTCGCAGCAGACCGCGGGCTACGCGATCTGGCAGCGCGACACCGATCACATCGAGAAGGGATTCGTCTTCGGCGGCATGCCGGCACGCAACGGCGTCACGGCAGCGCTCCTGGTGCGATCGGGGTGGAACGGCGTCGACGATGTGTTTGCGGGTGAGGACAACTTCTTTCAGGTCAACGCCGCCAAGGGCAATCCGGCGCTGATGATCGACAAGCTCGGCGAGCGTTTCGAGGTGGTCAACACCGACATCAAGAAATGGACGGTCGGCTCGCCGATTCAGGCGCCGCTCGATGCGCTCGAGAACATTCGCAAGAAACGGATGTTCGACGCCGATGACGTGAAAAACGTGGTGGTGCGGCTGGCGCCAAGCGTTGGTTCAGTGGTAGACAACCGCGACATTCCGGACATCTGCCTGCAGCACATGATCGCGGTGATGCTGATCGACAAGACCGCGTCGTTTCAGGCCGCGCACGACAAGGTGCGGATGAAGGATGCCGCGGTGCTGCGACATCGCGCCAAAGTGAATTACGTGGCCGACGAAGCGCTCGCGCGTCTGCTGCCGGCGCGTGTCGCGATCGTGGAGATCACGCTGAGCGACGGCACGCAGCTATCCGATCGTGTCGAGGCGGTGCGCGGTACGGTGCGTAATCCAATGTCCCGAGCAGAGGTGGTCGACAAGGCGCGCGATCTCATTGCCCCGGTGACTGGCGCGGCGTCGGCGCAGAAGCTCATTGATATCTTGCTCAAGATTGAGACGACGAAGGACATCCGTCAGCTGCGGCCGTTGCTGCAGCGCACGTGATCTGTCGGGCCGGCCTTCGGACGGCCAAGGGCGGGACCTGTATAATCGGGCGCCTAACCGAGGAGTTCATATGACTCGGGTGATCATCGCCGCGTTCGCGCTTCTCGTGCCCGTTCTCGCATCGGCGCAGTGGCTCAACTACCCGCAGCCGGGCGTGCCGCGGTTAGCCAACGGCAAGGCCGATCTCGCGGCGCCGGCACCACGCACCTCGGACGGCAAACCCGAGCTCTCCGGCATCTGGAGCGGCGCCGGTCCGATGTACCGGTTCAACATCGCGCAGGATCTGGAGACCAGCGACGTGCAGCCGTGGGCGGAAGCGTTGTTCCTGAAACGTGTCCGCGAGTCCAGAAGGGACAGTCCGCTGGCGAAGTGCATGCCGGTCAGCCTTCCGTACCATCAGTTCTTCAACCTCACGCGCATCGTCCAGACGCCGAATCTGATGGTGATCATGCACGAGTCGCCGAACAGTCCGAACCGCACGGTGTTCACTGACGGACGTGATCTTCCAAAGGATCCCAATCCGACCTACATGGGGTATTCGGTCGGCAAGTGGGAGGGCGACACGCTCGTCGTCACGACTGCCGGATTCAACGACAAGGGCTGGCTCGACAGCGCCGGCCATCCGCAAACCGAATCGCTGCGCATCACCGAGCGCTATCACCGCCGCGACTTCGGCCACATGGAGTTCGACATCACGCTCGACGATCCCAAGGTGTTCACGAAGCCGTTCACGATCAAGACCCAGCGCACGCTGCAGCCGGACACGGAGCTGCTCGAGGACGTGTGCGAGAACGAGCGCTCGCGCGCGCACTTTCAAGTCGACACCACGTTCAAGCTGAGCCCGGCGGTGGCGAAGTCGTATGTCGGCGTTTACCAGATCGCACCCGGTCGCGATGTGACGATCACGGCGGTCGACGATCTGCTCTTCGTGAAGGGGCTCAACGAACCGAAGCTGCCGCTGATTCCGCAGTCGAACACGAAGTTCATGTCGACGGCGACGCCGGCTGGATTCGAGTTCGTCAAGGACGCGCAGGGCAAGGTCACGTCACTCATCGTGCGCGGCCAGGCCGGTGAGCAGAAGGCCGTTCGGAAGCCATGAAACCCATCTTCACCATCGCACTCGCACTCATTGTCGGCGCTGCCGTACCGCTCAGCGCCCAGTGGCCGAAGTTCTCCACGCCGGGCCCGAAGGCGGCCGACGGCAAGATCGACTTGAGAGGACCGACGCCGCGCACCGCCGACGGCAAGCCCGATCTGTCCGGTGTGTGGGAAACGATTCAAGGGGGGCGCCGCGGCCGTGGTCCTGCGCCGGTTGCCGCCGAGGGTACTGGTGAGTTGCCGCCATCGGGCTCGATCTTCGGCAACATCGGCGATCAGACGCCAGGCGGCGCCCCGTATCAGCCGTGGGCGGCCGACCTCGTCAAGAAGCGGATGGCCGACAACAGCAAGGACAATCCCGACGCGCATTGTCTGCCGATGGGTGTGATGCAGATGACGTCGCACCCGTATCCCAAGAAGATCATTCAGACACCGTCGGAAGTGATCCTGATCTATGAGGGCTCGGGCACCACGGTGCGGGAAGTGTTTCTCGACGGACGCACGCCCGCAAAAGATGCCGAACCGTGGTGGAACGGCTATTCGACCGGCCGCTGGGACGGCGACACGCTCGTCGTCGAGACGGTGGGCTTCATGGATGACGGCTGGCTCGATGTGCGCGGCAGTCCGCTCACCAGCGCGGGGAAGCTCACCGAACGGTTCCGGCGACCCAACTACGGCTCGCTCGTCATCGAGGTGACGGTCGACGATCCGAAGGCCTACACCAAACCGTTCACCGCGACGGTGAACAACCACCTGTTGCCTGACACGCAGCTGATTGAGTTCGTGTGCCTCGACAAGAGCGCACAGCATTATGTCGGCGGTGACGGAAAGAAGTAGAAGATCACAGTCCGGCGATGGTGAGGATGTCGAAGACGCGGGCCGCCGGACTGATGTGCGTGCTCGCAGTGGTCGCGATGCCGCGGACTGCGATGCATGCGCAGGCGCCTGCTCGCGAGGCGCCGCCTGCCGATCGGCCCGCGCCGCGCACCGACGAGAACTCGACGATCGCGCACGCCGAGTTGCTGCAGAAGCGCACACAAGGGCGCATCGACGTCTACTTCGTCGGCGACTCGATCACGCGCCGATGGGGCGCGACCGACTATCCCGACCTGCTGGAGAGCTGGAAAGCCAACTTCTTCGGCTGGAACGCCGCCAATTTCGGCTGGGGTGCCGATCGCGTCGAGAACATCTTGTGGCGGCTCGAGAATGGCGAGCTCGATGACGTGAATCCGCGAGTGATCGTCGTCCTTGCCGGCACCAACAATGTCGGCGCCCAGCCAGGCGGCGCGACGAAAGTCGACAACATCACTCGAGGCATTCGTGCCGTCGTCGACATCTGTCAGCGAAAGGCGCCGCGCGCGACCATCGTGCTCACCGCCATCTTTCCGCGCAACGACAACCTGGCGGTGATGCCCGAGATCGATCGCATCAACGACAACCTCGCGCGCCTCGCCGACGGCGCGCGTGTGCGGTTCCTGAACGTCAACGGCCGGCTGGCGGATGGGACGGGCCGTCTCCATGACGGCATGATGAACGCACGCGACCAGCTGCATCCCACGCTGATGGGCTATCAAGTGTGGGCTGATGCGCTGAAGCCGATCTTCACCGAGATCCTCGGTCCGCCATCATCGACTGACAGCGCGCCGCCGCCGACCGGCGATCCAAGCGCGCGATCGAAAGTCCCCTCAAAATAAGCTCAATTTCTTCACAGCCCCGCCTGCGAGTGCAGGTCGGGACACCCATCCATGGGATGCTCCTGCCGCGGGCTCTTGCGGTACACTTCGCCTAGTCTCGCGAAGTGTCCTTCGCAGAGCGAAAGTGATGCGTCGTTCGACGATTCGTGTGCTCGTGGCGGTGTGTGTCGCAGGCTACGCCTGGAGTCTGTACGCGGCTGATTCGCAGCAGGCGCCTGGCCCGGTCCGGCTAAAGCCGGACACTACGACCCAGGAACCGCCGGTCCGGCTAAAGCCGGACACTACGACCCAAGAACCGAACTACAAAGAAACCGTCACCAAATACTGCGTTACCTGCCACAACGAACGGCTGAAGACCGGCGATCTGATGCTCGACGCGATCGTCGGCGCCGACGTCGCCGCTCATGCCGACGTCTGGGAGAAGGTCGTTCGCAAGGTGCGCGCAGGGATGATGCCGCCGGCGGCAGTACCGCGACCCGATGCCGCCTCGCGCGCGGCGCTCGTCTCCTCGCTCGAATCGATGCTCGATCGCGCGGCGCGTGAACGGCCCAATCCGGGTCGACCGCTCGCGCATCGTATGAATCGTGCCGAGTACGCCAACGCGGTTCGCGATCTCCTGGCCGTCGACGTCGACGTGAGCTCGCTGCTGCCGCCGGATGATTCGAGCGGCGGCTTCGACAACAACGCCGACGTGCTCGGCGTCTCACCGGTGCTACTCGAGAGCTACCTCGATGCCGCGGAGCGGATCAGCGCGCTCGCCATCGGTGATCCGCACACGCCGCCCACCGGCGAGCTGTTCCGCGTGCGGCAGGATGCCTCGCAGGATCGACACATCGAAGGTCTCCCGCTCGGCACGGTGGGCGGCATTCTGATTCATCGCACGCTGCCGCTCGACGGTGAGTACCAGTTCCAGGTGCGTCTGTTCCGCACCAATCTCGGCACCATGCGCGGGCTCGAGTATCCGCATCAGCTCGAGATCGCGGTCGACGGCGTGCGCGTCCATCTCGCATCGTTCGGCGGCGACAAGGAAATCGCCTCGTCCAGCGAGAATCCGACCACCACTGGTGATGCGGTGGACGGACGTTTCACCGCGCGCGTGCCGCTCAAGGCGGGACCGCACGACATCTCGGTGGCGTTCCTCGAGAAGACGCACGCGCTCAACACGCGTCGTTTGCAGCCGTACGTGCGCAGCTCCGCCGACACGATCGATTTCTCCGGACAGCCGCACATCGACGAAGTGCTGCTGTCGGGTCCGTTCAATCCGACCGGTGTCGGTGAGACGCCGAGCCGGCGCAAGATCTTCGTGTGTGCGCCGAAAGCCGCATCCGAGGACCCCGCATGCTCGAAGAAGATTCTGTCGGCGCTCGCCCGCCGTGCCTATCGCGGCGACGTCGCGCCCGACGATCTGAAAGTGCTGCAGGAGTTCTACGCGCGCGGACGCGAGGACGGTGGAAGCTTCGACACCGGGATCGATCTCGCCCTGAGGCGCATCCTCTCGAGTCCCAAGTTCGTGTTCCGCGTCGAGCGTGATCCCGCCAACGTGGCCAGCGGCGCGGCATATCGTCTGTCCGACCTCGAGATCGCCTCGCGGCTGTCGTTCTTCCTGTGGAGCACGATCCCCGACGATCAGCTGCTCGCGCTCGCCGAGAAGGGCACGCTGTCGACACCGGCCGTGCTCGAGCAGCAGGTGCGCCGCATGCTCGCCGATCCGAGGTCGCAGTCGCTCGTCGACAACTTCCTCGGCCAGTGGCTGCAGCTGCGCAACTTGAAGAACAAGCAGCCCAACTCGCACGAGTTCCCCGACTTCGACGATAACCTGCGCACGTCGCTGCAGACCGAGATCGAGCTGTTCTTCAACTCGATCGTGCGCGAAGACCGTAACGTCGTCGATCTGATGACGGCCGACTACACGTTCCTCAACGAGCGTCTGGCGAAGCATTACGGCATCAGCAACGTGTACGGCACACACTTCCGCCGCGTGACGTTGACCGACGACACGCGTCGCGGCTTGCTCGGCAAGGGCGCGCTGCTGATGGTGACCTCGCATCCCAACCGCACGTCGCCGGTACAGCGCGGCAAGTGGATCCTCGAGAACGTGCTGGGATCGCCGCCACCGCCGCCGCCGGATGTCGTGCCGCCGTTTCCCGAGGACACCGAAGCGCGCAAGCCGGCATCGGTGCGCGAGCGCATGGAGCAGCATCGTCGCAATCCTGCCTGCGCGAGCTGCCACCGCATGATCGATCCGGCCGGCCTGGCGCTGGAGAACTTCGACGCCACCGGCGGATGGCGTACGCGTGACGGCGGTACTCGTGGCACACCCGTCGACGCGTCGGGACAGCTCGTCGACGGGACGCCAATCAACGGCGTCGTCGAACTGCGTCAGGCGCTGGTGCGTGAGCCCGACACGTTCGTGCGCACGACCACCGAGAAGCTGCTCACGTACGCGCTGGGGCGCGGGCTCACGGCTGCCGATATGCCGGCGGTGAGGACGATTGCGCGCGACGCGCAGCGCGACAACTACCGGTTTTCATCGATTGTGCTGGGAATCGTGAAGAGCGTTCCGTTTCAAATGAGAGTGAAGGCCCCTGCAGGGGAACGACCGTCGTAGTGTCCGGCTTTAGCCGGACCTGATCACGGAGTTTTCGATGTTTATCACCAAGACGTCTCTTTCGCGGCGCGCAGTTCTTCGCGGTATGGGCGCGACGCTCGCGCTGCCGCTGCTCGACGCGATGGTCCCGGCGATGACGCCGATGATCGGCACCGCAGCCACGCCGACGCGACGCTTCGGCGCCATCTTCGTGCCGATGGGAGAGCGGCCCAGCCATTGGGTGCCGCCGACCACTGGCGCCGGCTTCGAGTTCAGCGCGATTCTCAAGCCGATCGAAGCCTTCCGCGATCAGGTCATCGTGGTCTCGAACATGGATCGGCCGCTCGCGGGCACGCACGCGGTGAGCACCGGCACGTGGCTCACCGGCAGCGCCCCGAAGCGCACCGAGGCCGAGGACTTCGTGGCCGGCACGTCGCTCGATCAGATCATCGCCAACAAGATCGGCGGCGACAACGTCTTCCCGTCGTTCGAGATCGGCACGGAAGATTTCACCGGCTACGTTGGCGCCTGCGATGTTGGCTACAGCTGCGCCTACATGAACACGATCGCGTGGAAGACGCCGACGACGCCGATGCCGATGGAGACCAACCCGCGCGTGGTCTTCGAGCGCATGTTCGGTCGGCCGGGGTCGACGGCCGAGCGCGTGACGCGCATGCGCCAGAACCGCAGCATTCTCGATTCGGTGACCGGCGACGTGGCGCAGCTCGAGCGCGGCCTCGGCGCGCGCGATCGGGTGCGGCTGGATCAGTATCTGGAGCACGTGCGCGAGATCGAAAACCGCATTCAACGCGCGGAGAAGCAGGCGACCACTGAGATCACGCTTCCGGTGGCGCCGGTCGGCATCCCCGATTCATGGGAAGAGCACGCGACCGTGATGTTCGATCTGATGGCGCTGGCCTACGAGGCCGATCTCACGCGCGTGTTCACCTTCATGCTGAACCGCGAGGCGAGTCAGCTGGTGTTCCCGAATCTCGGGTTCAACGAGCCGTGGCACCACGTGTCGCATCACGGCAACGAGGCGGAGAAGCTGGCGCTGCTGGTGAAGTTGAACACGTGGCAGATCAGCATATTCGGCAAGTTCCTCGAGCGTCTGCGCTCGACGCCGGACGGCGACGGAACGCTGCTCGATCATTCCGCCATCCTGTGGGGCAGCGGCATGAGCGACAGCAACACCCACTCGCCGCTCGACGTGCCGTACCTGATGGTCGGCAGCGGCGCCGGTGCGTTCAAGGGCAACCGCCACATCGCGGCGCCGAAGGGGACGCAGCTGGCGAATACGATGCTGACCGTCGCGCAGAAGTTCGGCTGCGAGATCGACAAGTTCGGCGTGAGCACCGGAGCCTTCGAGCTGTAGGGAAGTTTCGAACTTAGAGGAACGGAGATAACGGAGGCGTGTCTTTCAACACAGAGTAACGGAGGAACAGAGGACGAACAGAGGCCATCTGCTTCGATCGATTCTGGCGCTGGCGGGGCCGCGCGCTCCGCGCGGATGGGACGAGAGGTACTCGCGAAAACAAACACGTTGTGATCGCCTGGTGCTTGTTTTCGCGAGTACCTCTCGCCCCATGCGCCGGCCGCAGGCCGGCCGCCCCCGTCAGCGCGTTTCGATGTACATCAGCGTGTAGCTCTGTTATTGCTCCGTTGCTCTGTTCCTCTGTGTCGAGACGAGCCTCTGTTGCTTCCGTTTCTCCTTTGAGATTGAGGGATCGCGTGAAACGAGTCGTTCATTACGCGGGCGTCGTTGCGTTGCTGTTGGCAACCAGCCTCGGAGCCGCTGGCACGTCGCCGCTGATTGATGCGGTGAAGCGCGGCGACCATCAGGCGGTGCGGACGCTGGCGCGCAGCAAGGCCGATATCAACGTCGCCGAACCCGACGGCATGACGGCACTGCACTACGCGGTGCAGGGCAACGATCTCGAGCTCATCACGGTGTTGATTCGGGCCGGCGCCAACGTGAGGGCGACGAACCGATACGGCATCCAGCCGATCACCCTCGCGGCGATGAACGGCAGTGCGCCGGCACTCGATGCGCTGATCAAGGCCGGCGCCGATGCGAAGACGCGCACGACCGCGGGCGAGCCGGTGATCATGACCGCGGCACGCACCGGCAATGTCGACGCGCTCAAGCTGCTGCTCCGGAACGGTGCCGACGTCAACGCGCACGAAGATTGGTTCGGTGAAACCGCGCTGATGTGGGCGTCGGCCGAGAACCACGCCGATGCGGTGCGCGTGCTGGCCGAAGCCGGCGGCGACATCAACGCGCGCTCCACCGTGCTCGATGCGCCGGTCCTCGAGTTCCCGCGCAGCGGCGGACCCAACTCGCCGTTGCCGCGCGGCGGGTGGACTCCACTGCTGTTCGCGGCGCGCCAGGGCGCGATCGATGCCGCGCGAGTGCTCGCCGACCTCAAGGTCAATCTGAACGCCACCGCGCTGCCGCAAACCGACGTGCCGCTCAAGCCCGAAGAGATCAAAGCCGGCTTGAACGGCGTTGGCACGACGGCCCTCGTCGAGGCGATCATCAACGTCCACTACGACCTGGCCGCGATGCTGCTCGAGAAGGGCGCCGACCCCAACATCGTCGATGGCTCCGGCATGGGCGCGCTGTACGCCGCGGTCGACATGAACAGCCTGCAGTGGGTGCAGGGACGGCCCGCGCCGATCCTCACCGACCGCCTCGACGGATCCGATCTGGTGAAGCTGTTGCTCGAGAAAGGCGCCAACCCCAACGCTCGGCTCAAGAGCAAGCCTCTGAAGCGTCATCACGATGCCGGCTCGACGCTGAACTTCGGTGAAGGCACCACGCCGCTGATTCGCGCCGCGCGGACCAACGACACCGCCGTCATGAAGCTGCTGCTCGACAGCGGTGCCAATCCATTTCTCAATCTTCCCGATCGCACCACGCCACTGATGATCGCGGCCGGCTCGGGCTACGGCGGAGTCCGCGGCGACGGCATCCGCATCGTCGTGCCGACGCCGGAGGGCGCCGTCGAGGCGTGCAAGCTGCTGCTCGATCGCGGTGTCGACATCGATGCGTTCAACAACGCGGGCAACACCGCCCTGCATTCGGCGATCACGCGCGGGGATCCGGTGGTGGCGTTTCTCGCCTCGCGCGGCGCCACGCTGATGCTGAAGAACAAAGCCGGGCTCACGCCGATGGATCTGGCCAAGGGGACCTCGGGCCGCGGCGGCCGCGGTGGCGGCCGGGGCGCCCCGGTCGTACGCGAGAGTACGGTGAAGCTGCTGGAGCAGTTGATACGCGACTCGGAAGCGAAGAAGAGCAGCGCCCAGCTGCGTCCCTAGATCGCGGGCGGGTCTGAAGGCTCGCCCCAACGACCTGCGGTGTCCTCCATCCCCTCGCGGTTTGCCTTCCCGTTCGCGGCGCTGATCGCGTTGGGTCTGGTCGGAGCATCGGCGTGCTCGCCCGCGCCGAATCGATCGGAGAACACGTCGACGTCCGCACCCGTTTCTCCCGGCTCGTTGTTCCGATCCCAGCCGATCGGTGACCGTCCGCGTAAGGACGAACGTCCTCAGATCTCGCATGTGGCGATGGTCGATCTCGATCGCGATGGACTGATGGACGTGCTGGCGTGCGATGCGCTTCGCAACATCCTCGTCTGGATTCGGCAGTCTCCGAAAGGGACGTTCACCGAACAGACGATCGCCGGTGTTGCGGCGCCCGCCCACGTCGAAGCCATCGACATCGATCGAGATGGTGATCTGGATCTCGTCGTCGCCGCGCTGGGGTTTCTCTTTCCCAACAACAACCGCGTCGGCTCGGTGATCCTGTTCGAGAACGACGGCCAGCAGCACTTCAAGTCGCACTACATCGCCGATCGCGTCGCCCGCGTCGCCGACGCGCGCGCCGCCGATCTCGATGGCGACGGCGATCTCGATGTCAGCGTCGCCGGCTTCGGCTACGACGATGGCGAGACCAGCTGGCTGGAAAACACGGGCGGCTGGATGTTCGAGCAGCACGTGCTGCAGCGGCTATCGGGCGGCATCAACGCGCTGCCGGTCGATATCAACGGCGACAAGTCGCTCGACATCGTCGCGCTCATCAGCCAGGAGTGGGAAGAGATCTGGGCGTTCGTGAACAACGGCAAGGGCGGGTTCACGCCGCGGATGCTGTGGGGGTCGACCAATCCCGACTTCGGATCGAGCTGGATCACGATCGTCGATCTCGATCGCGACGGCGATCCCGACATCCTCTACGCCAACGGCGACGCCTTCGAGTACGCGCCGCCCAACAGCCGTCCGTGGCAGGGCATTCAGTGGTTGGAGAACACCGGTAATCTCAAATTCACGTTCCATCGCATCATCGATCTCCAGGGCGCGACGAGCCCGCAGGCAGCGGATCTCGACGGCGACGGCGATCTCGATGTGGTGATCGTCACGTCGAACAACGATTGGGACAACCCGAAGGCGCCGAGCCTGTTGTGGCTTGAGAACGACGGACACCAGAAATTCACGATGCATCCAATCGCCAGCTCGCCGACCCATCTCCTCACCGTGGCAGTCGGCGATCTCGATGGCGATGGGAAGCCGGATGCCGTGACGGGCGGCATGCACATCAGCCGTCCCTACGATCGCATCGGGCGAATCACTGCGTGGTTCTCGACGCCGCCGGGTAGGTGAGACATCCGAGGATCAACGCAGGGCTCGCGGAGATCGCAGAGCGTTCGGATCAACACAGAGCAACGGAGTAACAGAGGACGAACAGAGCACCCTGCTCACTCACACAGCCAGCGCGGCTGGGGCGCCGGCCTTCGGCCGGCCATGGGACGAGCGTCGCTCACGAAAACGAACGCCACACGCGAAGAACCGGGCGCTCGTTTTCGTGAGCGACGCTCGCCCCATTCGCGCGCGGAGCGCGCGACCCAGCCGCGCTCGGATCGCTTGTAATCGGCGTGCCTCTGTTCGTTCTCTGTTGCCCTGTTTCTCTGTGTCAAGGCGAGCCTCCGTTTCTCAACGGTTTCGAGAACTCTGCGATCTCCGCGATCTCTGCGTTGATATCCTGACTAGCCATGGCACCCAAGCGGGCATCGCGTCAGGCTCCCTCGAAGCGGCGCGATGTGCGTGTCGAGACCACGGTTTCCACGCCGGCGGACGTTGGTCCGGCTAAAGCCGGACACTACGTACGGCTCGGAGTCCTCGCAAGCGTGGCGATCGTGCTGGTCATCGCCATTGTCGTCGGCGCGCGTGTCTTCAATCGTGGAGGACGTGCTGAGTTACCTGCGCCGCCAGCGGCCACAGGTCTGAGTCCAGCGGTCGCGGCGCATCTGCGCGAACGATATGCGGCCGCGTCGCAGGCGCCCGGCGACGTCGCGGCCGTGGGTCCGCTGTGCATCGCCTACCACGCCGACATGCTGTTCGATCTCGCGGATCGCTGCTACGCGTCTGCGAGCGATCTCGAGTCGGGAAACTGGCGGTGGCGGTACTTCCGCACGATCATCCTGACCGAGCGCGGCGGCGGCGACGCGCTGGTCGCGATGTTGCGCGACATCATCAAGGCGGCGCCTCAATTCGGGCCGGCGTGGCTGCGACTCGGCGATGCCGAGTTCAAGGCTGCCAACTACGACGTCGCGGCGGAGGCGTGGCGGCATGCGAGCGAGCTTCCTGAACCCGCGCCCGAACCCGGCGACCCACCGCATGTCGTCGAGTTCCCCATGCGCGCTTACGCGACGTTGGGTCTGGCGCGGGTGGCGCTCGTGAAGAACGATGTCGATCGTGCGCGCGACATGCTCGAGCGTCTCACGATGGCGACGCCGAGTTTCGGGCCCGGCTTTCGCTTGCTCGGCGACGCGTACCACGCGCTCGGCCGCGCCGCCGATGCCGATCGCGCGGTGTATCGCGCCGGGCGTCTGCTCGCGTATTCGCCGTATGCCGATCCGATGATGGATGTGCTCGCGCGCGAGTCGCGCAACAGCACGCTCTTGCTGCGGCTCGCGTCCGAGGCCACGCTTTCTGTCAACGCACCGTGGAGCGAGTACCTGGCCCGTCGGGCCGCCGAGTTCGATCCCGGCAACCCGGAAGCGGTGCTCAAGCTGGCGCGGGTGCTGCGCACGGTGGAGCGCAACGACGAAGCGCTGGCGCTGTTTCAGAAGTACCGCGAGATGGTGCCCGGTGACGTGCAGGTGCTCGCCCACATCGGCAGCTGTCTGAGCGCGATGGGGCGGTACGATGAAGCCGAAACCTACTTCCGACAGGCGCTCGCGCGTCTCGACGATCCAGTGACGCACTACAACATGGGCCTGCTGTTCGCGGTCACCGGCCGTCTCGATGCGGCGATCGCGGAGTACCAACGGGCGCTCGAACGCGATCCGTCACACGTCGACGCGCGCGGCAACCTCGCGATCGCGCTGGTGCGGCAAGGCAAGCTCGATCGCGCGACGAAAGAGCTCACCACGCTGATCGAGCAGGATCCGGACAACGCGGGTGCGCACACCAATCTGGGTCTGGTGCTGCTTCAGCAAGGGCGCAAGGAGCAAGCGCGGGCGCAGCTCCAAGAGGCGCTGCGGCTCAATCCCACGCTGGCGCAGGCGGCTGAGGCTCTGCGCTCGATCAATTGAAGATCCGGCTAAAGCCGGACACTACGCCCTACGGAATGATCGTGGTCGTGCGGTCGACCGACTTCTGCTGGCCCACCATCAGCTCGCCCGCGTAATTCGCCTGCTGGCACACGTATTCGAACAGCTCGGTGCCGCCCTCACGCCGCAAGTTGAACGAGGTCGTCCACGGAGCAGTGTAGGCACCCGGATCGTTGACGGTCACTTCGTACTTGATCGTCGCCTGGTCCGTGCGCGTGAACTTCTCGAGGGTCTGCATCGCCTCGGTGTGCGGCATACCGCGCCGGTCGAGCCAGAAGTTCTCGTTGTAGCCGATCGTGTCGACGTTGAGCGTGTCGCCTTCCCACCACCCGATCGAATGACCGTAGTAGCTCGGCGTCAGATTCGTCGGATGCGTCCGGCCGTCCATGTAAACGGTGCGATACGTGTGCGGACCGCCGATGTCGAAGATGAAGAGGCGATCGAGCTCGGGCAAGTCGACGAACTCGACGCCGTACGGTGTGAGGAACTGCCGCGCGACTCCCGACGGCTTGCAACGCGTGTGCGGTTCCAACTCGTTCTTCTGGCGATCGTCGAACACCGCTTTCGCCCACGGCTGAAACGGCGTGTCCTTCGCCGGTTTGATCGGGTCGCTGATGCCGAAGACCGGCAGCCACACACCCTTGTCCTTGATGTTCGCGCCTCCGAGGAGGGCGCGTCCCTGGGCGTCGCGCGGCGCGGGCCCAGGCGGGGGGCCGGCGTTGCGTCCGCGGCCACGACCACCACCGCCG
>Ga0075433_10001805_pt1 | contig 16060 bp, 17 predicted proteins | sample RhiMethybrSRZTD2_FD_75299 | JGI IMG/M metagenome (GOLD analysis project Ga0075433, IMG submission 75299) | Populus rhizosphere microbial communities from Tennessee, USA - Rhizosphere MetaG P. TD hybrid SRZTD2 | ecosystem: Host-associated > Plants > Roots > Rhizosphere > Soil | place: USA... | reverse complement strand
CGACGCTGGTCGGCGAGAAGGTCGAGGAGGAGGCCGAGGAGGTCGCGCGGGCGGCGCGCGAGGAGTCCGCGGAGCGCGTCGCCGAGGAGGCGGCCGACCTGCTCTACCACCTCAGCGTCCTGCTCGCCTCACGCGAGCTGCCGCTCACGGCGGCGATGGAGGTGCTCAATGCCCGTCGCAGCTGACACCGCCGACCTGCTGATCGAGCCCAGCCTCGACGAGGCCAGGGAGCTCGCCGACAAGGGCAACGTCATCCCGATCCGCACGCGCTTCGTCGACGACTGCGAGACCCCTGTCTCGGCCTTCCTCAAGCTGCGCGCCGGCGAGCCCGAGGGCGCGCCCTGCTTCCTGCTCGAGTCGGCCGAGCAGGGACAGGTCGGGCGCTACTCGTTCGTCGGCATCCGCCCCCGCTCGGTTTTGAGATGGAGCGACGCCATCCTCAGCGAGACCGGGGGCGCCGAGCGTGAGGCCCCCGACCCGTACGCCGCCGTCGCCGAGAGCATCGAGCGCTTCCGTCTGGCGCCGGTAGAGGACCTGCCGCCCTTTGCCGGCGGCGCCGTCGGCTTCTTCGGCTACGACCTGGTGCGCACGGTCGAGCCGCTCGGCGAGCCGAATCCCGATCCGCTCGGCCTGCCCGACCTGGCGCTGATGATCACCGACGTGCTGCTCGTCTTCGACCACCTGCGGCACGAGCTGACGATCATGTCGTGCGCCAACGCCTGCGACGAGGGCGGCATCGACGCCGCCTACGAGCGCGGGGTCGCGACGATCGGCGAAGTGCGGGGCAGGCTGCGGGGCCCGGTGCCCGTTCCCGAGTCGCCGGCGATCGTCGAGGTCCCCCGCTTCGCCTCCAACATGGAGCGCGAGGAGTTCGAAGCGGCGGTCGAGCGGATCGTCGATTACGTCCACGCGGGCGACGCCTTCCAGGTGGTGCCCTCGCAGCGCTTCTCCGCCCCGGCGCCGGTCGAGGCCTTCTCGGTCTACCGCGGCCTGCGCGCCGTCAACCCGTCCCCCTACATGTACTTCCTCGAGTTCGGCGACTTCCAGATCGCCGGCGCCTCGCCGGAGCCGCTGGTCAAGGTGCAGGGACGGCGGGTCGAGACGCGGCCGATCGCCGGCACCTACCCGCGCGGCGGCGACGAGGAGGAGGATCGCCGCCTTGCCGAGAAGCTCGTCAACGACCCCAAGGAGCGGGCCGAGCACGTGATGCTGGTCGACCTCGGCCGCAACGACCTCGGCCGCGTCTGCGAGTACGGCTCGGTCGAGGTCGACGAGCTGATGGTCGTCGAGACCTACTCGCACGTCCTCCACATCGTCAGCCAGGTCTCGGGGACCCTGCGCGAAGGGGTGGGGGCGATGGACGTGCTGCGCTCGGCGCTGCCGGCGGGGACCCTCTCCGGCGCGCCGAAGGTGCGGGCGATGCAGATCATCGACGAGCTCGAGCCGGTCAAGCGCTGCTCCTACGGCGGCGCGATCGGCTACCTCTCCTGGAGCGGCGACCTCGACACGGCGATCCACATCCGCACCGTCGTCGTCAAGGACGGGCAGATCCACGTCCAGGCGGGCGGCGGCACGGTCGCCGACGCCAAGCCGGCCTACGAGTACAACGAGTCGGTCAACAAGGCCAAGGCCGTCTTCCGCGCGGTCGAGCTGGCCTGCGAGCAGCCGGATTGGCCCTAGCGATGAAGGTCCTCGTGATCGACAACTACGACAGCTTCGCCTACAACCTCGTCCAGTACCTGGGCGAGCTCGGGGCGGAGGTCGACGTCGTGCGCAACGACCGCGCCGAGGTGGGGGAGCTGCTCGAGCGCGGCGCCGACCGGCTCGTCGTCTCGCCGGGCCCCTGCACGCCGGCCGAGGCGGGCATCTCGGTCGAGGCCGTCCGCGCCTTCGCCGAGGCCCGCACGCCGGTCCTCGGCGTCTGCCTCGGCCACCAGTCGCTGGTCGAGGCCTTCGGCGGGCGGACCGTGCAGGGCGAGCCGATCCACGGCAAGGAGGGGGAGGTCGAGCACGACGGGCGCACGATCTTCGCCGGCCTGCCCAGCCCGCTGGTCGCCGGTCGCTATCACTCGCTGGTCGCCGACCCCGACCTCCCCGACGAGCTCGAGCTGAGCGCCAGCCTCGGCGACGTGGTGATGGGCGCCCGCCACCGCGAGCTGCCCGCCGAGGGCGTCCAGTTCCACCCCGAGTCGGTCCTCACTCCCCAGGGCAAGCACCTTCTGGCGAACTTCCTCGGAGCGCGGTCGTCATTTCAACCGCTATCCGGAGGAAAAGACGACCGCGATGGGGTCTGATGCCTAACGACATCGTCAGCAGGGCGATCGACGCGGTCTGCAAAGGCGACCATTTGACCGCCGACCACGCCGCCGCGGTGCTCGCCGAGATCATGGAGGGGCGCACCGAGGAGGTGCAGACCGGTGCCTTCCTGATCGCCCTGCGGGCCAAGGGGGAGACGGTGCCGGAGCTGGTCGGCCTGGCGCGGACGATGCGCTCGCTCGCGGCCGCGGTCGAAACCTCGCGCCAGGACCTCGTCGACACCGCGGGGACCGGCGGCGGGCCCTCGACCTTCAACGTCTCGACCACGGCGGCGCTGGTCGCAGCGGCGGCGGGCTGCGCGGTCGCCAAGCACGGCAACCGCTCCAACACCAGTCGCTGCGGCTCGGCCGACCTGCTCGAGGCGCTCGGGGTAAACATCGAGCTCGACCCCACCCAGGTCGGCCGGTGCATCGACGAGGTCGGCTTCGGCTTCATGTTCGCCCCGCGCCACCACGCCGCGATGGCGCACGTCGCGCCGGTGCGCAAGGCGCTTGGCGTGCGCACGATCTTCAACTTCCTCGGACCGCTGACCAATCCCGCCGGTGCCGAGCGCCAGCTGCTCGGCGTCTCCGACCGCCACTACCAGGAGACGATCGCCGAGGCTCTGGTCGGGCTGGGCAGCGTGCGGGCGATGGTCGTCGCCGCCGAGGACGGCGTCGACGAGCTCTCGATCTCCGCCCGCACGCGGGTGATCGAGGTCGCCGACGGCCGCACCGAGGAGTGGTTCGTCGAGCCCGGCGCGCTCGGCCTTGCCGCCGCCGAGCTTGAAGAGGTCGCCGGCGGAGAGCCCGCCGAGAACGCCGCCGCCTCGCGCGCAGTGCTCGAGGGCGGCGACGGCCCCCGTCGCGACCTCGTCCTGCTCAACGCCGGCGCGGCGATCTACGTGGGCGGGCTTGCCGCGGACCTCGGCGTCGGGGTGGAGAAGGCGACCGCCGCGATCGACAGCGGCGCCGCCCGTGAGCTGCTCGACCGGCTGATTGCGACCACCGACAGGCTCGCAGCATAGGCCGTCCGACCGTCTAGGCTTCGTCTCTCACGTGGGAATGATCGAGCAGCTGATCGCCGCGGCGCGCGAGGGGGTGGAGGACCGTCGCGCCCAGACGTCGCAGGCGGAACTGGAATCGAGCCTCCATAGCCGCGGCGACGACCGGCCGTTCAACGAGGCGCTCGTCCGCCCCGGCCTCTCGGTGATCGCCGAGTTCAAGCGACGCTCGCCGAGCGCCGGCGAGATCTCTGCGGCCGCAAGCGTCGCCGATCGGGTCGGTGCCTACGAGCGCGGCGGCGCGGCGGCGCTCTCGGTGCTGACGGACGAGACCCACTTCGGCGGCTCGCTCGACGATCTGCGCGCCGCCCGCGCGGCGTCCAGCCTGCCGATCCTGCGCAAGGACTTCATCGTCGATGCGTACCAGCTCTTCGAGGCGGCGGCGGGCGGCGCTGACGCGGTGCTGCTGATCGTCGCGGCGCTCGGGGACGAGGCGCTGCGGGAGATGTACGAAGGGGCGCGAGGGCTCGATCTCGATTGCCTGGTCGAGGTCCACGACGGCGAGGAGCTGGAGCGGGCGCTGCGGCTCGACGCCGACGTGATCGGGATCAACAACCGCAACCTCGACGACGGAACGGTCGACGTCGCGACGACCTACGAGCTGATGCCCGACGTGCCGGCCGGTAAGACCGTCGTCGCCGAGAGCGGCATCTCTACCCGCGCCGAGCTGGAAGAGCTCGAGCGGGTCGGGGTCGACGCCGTGCTGATCGGATCGGCGCTGATGAGCAGCGCCGATCCCGAGGCGCTGACCCGCGAGCTGACCGGGGTTGACGAGAGCACGCGCGAGCACCATCTGCCCTGACGGCCGGCCCGGAAATCCGGTCGGGGCTCTCTTTTTAGGATTTTTTTGGAGAGCTCGTAGACGATGCTTGCAATGAGACGTTTCTTCAGGACTTCCTTTGGATCTGCCGTCCTGGGCGGGGCAGTCGTCGCGGCCTTTGCCGCGATCGCAATCGCCGCCGGTTGGATCAAGTCGGACAGCAGCTCGACGGTGACCGTCTCCCAACCTCTGTCTGCCCCGGTCGACTCGAAGCAGGAAGACACGACTAACCTGGTCAACCAGATCTACCGTCACGACGGGCAGGGGGTCGCCTTCATCTCGTCGGAGCTGAAGCCGGAAGGACCGTCTGAACTCAGCCCCTTCGGAGAACCCGAAGGGGGCGGGCTGGCGACCGGCTCGGGATTCCTGATCGACACCGAAGGCCACATCGTCACCAACAACCACGTGGTCGAAGGGGCGGACAAGGTCGAGGTCAAACTGGGCTCATCCGACAAGACCTATACCGCCGAAGTGGTGGGCACGGATCCGGCCACCGACGTGGCGCTGCTGAAGGTCGACGCTCCGGCCGACAGCCTCCATCCACTGGCGCTCGGCGACTCCTCGAAGGTTGAGGTCGGCGAACCGGTCGTCGCGATCGGCAACCCGTTCGGCCTCGATCGCACCGTCACCGCCGGGATCGTCTCGGCGATCCAGCGGCAGATCCAGGCGCCCAACGGCTTCTCGATCTCGCATGTGATCCAGACCGACGCCGCGATCAACCCCGGCAACTCGGGCGGGCCGTTGATCGACAGCGCGGGCAGGGTGATCGGGATCAACTCGCAGATCCAGACCGGTGGAGGCGGCAACGGCAACGTCGGCATCGGCTTCGCCGTGCCGATCAACACCGCGCGCGAAGTCGTGACTCAGATCGAACAGCACGGCGAAGTCAAGCACGCCTATCTCGGCATCACCGGGAGCAGCATCACGCCCGACCTGGCCAAGGCGCTGAAGCTGTCGGCCGACTCAGGGGTGCTGGTCAACGAAGTGATCAAGGGCGGGCCGGCCGACGAAGCCGGGCTCAAGGGCGGCGACACCTCGGCGACGATCGAAGGGGCGAGCTTCAGGCTCGGCGGCGACGTGATCACAGAGATCGACGGCAAGAAGATCGAGAGCATCGAAGACGTGATCAACGCGGTCAATGCGGCATCGCCGGGCGACAAGATGGAGCTGACGGTCGATCGCGGCGACAAGAGCCAGACGATCACCGTCACCCTCGGTGTTCGACCCACCTCGACCGAAGAAGTGCCCTCGCGGTAGCCCTCCCGTACGCTCTAGACGTGCGGGTCAAGATCTGTGGGATCACCAATCTCGATGACGCGGCCGAGGCCGTGCGGCTGGGGGCGTGGGCCGTCGGGCTGATCCACTTCGCCGAGAGCCCGCGGGCTGTGGCAGCCGACGAGGCCACCCGGATCGCCGCTGCTTTTCGCAGGAAGTGCGAGGTCGTCGGCGTCTTCGTCAATCCCGAGCTGGACGAGGTGGCCAAGGCTGTCGAGGACGAGGGGCTGACGCTGGTGCAGCTGAGCGGCGAAGAGGGGCCGTCGTTCTGCTCGGAGGTGGCGCGGAAGACCGGGGTCAAGGTGATCAAGGCTGTGCATGTGTCCAGTGCGGCGGATGTTCATGCGGCGGAGGCTTTCCGGACGGACTTTCACCTCTTCGACAAGGGCGCGAAGGGACTTTGGGGCGGCGCCGGCGAGAGCTTCGACTGGGGGCTCTTGCGTGAGCGGCGCTCAACGGTGCCGGCGATCGTCGCCGGCGGGCTGCGGCCGGAGAACGTCGCCGAGGCGATCGCCGTCACCCATCCCTACGCGGTCGACGTCGCCAGCGGTGTCGAGGCCGAGCCGGGCCGCAAGGACCACGCCGCGATGACCGCCTTCTTCGACGCTGCGCGTGCGGCTAGCGTTAGCGCTCGATGAACGAGGTGGAAGAGCGCTTCGGGCCCTACGGTGGCCGTTACGTGCCCGAGACGCTGGTCCCGGCGCTCGACGAGCTGAGCGCCGCCTGGGCGCTGGCGAGCGTCGACGAGGACTTCCGCGCCCGCCTTGCCTCGCTGCGCCGTGACTTCATCGGCAGGCCGACGCCGCTCTATCTGGCTGAGCGCCTCTCCGAGCGCGCCGAGCGGCGTGTCTACCTGAAGCGCGAGGACCTCTGTCACACCGGCGCGCACAAGATCAACAACGCGGTCGGCCAGGTCCTGCTCGCGCAGCGGATGGGCAAGCCGCGGATCATCGCCGAGACCGGCGCCGGCCAGCACGGGGTCGCCACCGCCACCGCCTGCGCGCTGCTGGGGCTCGAGTGCGTCGTCTACATGGGCAGCGAGGACATCCGCCGTCAGGCGCCCAATGTCGAGCGGATGGAGCTGCTGGGGGCCGAGGTCGTCCCGGTCGAGGCCGGCGCGCGCACGCTCAAGGAGGCGGTCAGCGCCGCGATCCGCGACTGGGTCGCCAACGTCGAGACGACCCACTACGTGATCGGCTCGGCCGTCGGCCCGGCGCCGTTCCCGGCGCTGGTGCGCGACCTGCAGCGGGTGATCGGCGACGAGGCGCGCGAGCAGGCGCTCGGCGCGGAGGGCGCGCTGCCGGCGCGGGTGATCGCCTGCGTCGGCGGTGGCTCCAACTCGATCGGCATCTTCACCCCGTTCATCGACGACGCGGGGGTCGAGCTGATCGGCGTCGAGGCGGCGGGGGAGGGACTGGAGAGCGGCCGCCACGGCGCCTCGCTCGGCGCGGGCAGCACCGGCGTTCTGCACGGCTCGCTCTCGGCGGTGATCGCCGACGAGGAGGGGCAGATCCTCGAGGCGCACTCGGTTTCGGCCGGTCTCGACTATCCGGGGGTCGGTCCCGAGCACGCCCACCTGCGCGACACGGGGCGCGCCATCTACACGGCGGTGACCGATGCGGCGGCGCTTGCGGCGTTTGCGGAGCTGTCGCGGCTGGAGGGGATCATTCCGGCGCTGGAGTCGGCGCATGCGATTGCTTGGGTGCTGGAGAACGGTGGGGGCGCGGGCTATGACGTGCTTTGCCTCAGCGGCCGTGGGGACAAGGATTTGGCCGAGGTGGCCGCGAGGGGGGTTGGGGGGTGACTCTGTCGAGCAACAGCGGGGAGGCTCGCCAGAGTCACCCCCCAACCCCCAGCGCCGATCGGGGGGCCACCGGGGGGTGACCCGCCGGAGCAACAGCATGGAGGCTCCGTCGGGTCAGCCCCCGGCGGCCCACGCTCGAGCGTCGAGCGGTGCGGAGCGGATCGCCGATGCCTTCGCGAGAGCTCGCGAGGAAGATCGAGCTGCGCTGATGCCATACATGATGGCTGGCTTCCCCGACCGCGAGTCTTCGCTTGCGATTGCCACCGCGTACGCGGATTCGGGCGCCGATCTGGTTGAGCTGGGGGTGCCGTTTTCCGATCCCTTAGCAGATGGGCCGACTATCCATGCGGCAGCCACGGCGGCGCTGGAGAAGGGAGCCACCCTCGGCACGGCGCTGGAGGTGTGCGAGTCGGTGTCCTCGCGGGTGCCCGTTGTGCTGATGGCCTACGCGAACATGATCCTCGCCTGCGGGGCTGCCGAGTTCGCCCAGCGCGCAGCGAATGCCGGTGCGGCGGGGGCGATCGCTCCGGACCTGCCGTTGGACGAGGCGGACGAGATCCGGGAGGCCCTCTCGACCGCCGGTCTCGCCCTGGTCCCGCTGCTCGCGCCGACGACGCCGACGCAGCGGCGGGGGCGCATCTGCGCCGCCGCCCAGGGATTCGTCTACGTCGTCTCGACGATCGGGACGACGGGCGAGAGAGGCCAGCTCCCACCCGGCCTTGCCGAGCTGGTCGCCGCCGCCAAGGCCGATGCGGAGGTCCCGGTCGCGGTCGGCTTCGGCATCGGCACGCCCGAGCAAGTCGGCGAAGTCGGCGAGGTGGCCGATGGCGTGATCGTCGGCAGCCGCCTGGTCCGCGCCGCTGGAGAGGCCGGCTCCGCCGAGTCCGCCGCCGCAGCGGTCGGCGAGTTCCTGCGCGACTCGCTCGCCGCGCTTGGTGCCCCGGACAGGCGCTGAGGACCGCGGCTTCGTCTAGGATTGCCGCCGCATGGGACTCGTAGTCAGCCTCTTCCTCGCGCTCGCTACCACGGTTATCGTTTACGCCTGGCTCGGCCAGGGCGGCGCCGTCGCCGGCCTGATCTTCCTCGCGATCATGCTGATCGGCGCTTCCCTGCGGGTACTCAAACCGGGCGCCTGAGCTTCCGGTCAAGCAGATCAAGGACGCAGGGAGCGTGGCGTGCTCTGCACGCGAGCGACCGAGGACGCAGATATGCGCCGGCCGGAAGCTCAGGCGCGGGTCGCGACTACCTGGAGGTATTCCGGTTCGAGCACTAGCGCGCGGTCACCGGCGGCGTTCGCCTCCTCGAGGTAAGTGCGGAGGTCGGCTTCCAGCGCCTCCTCTCCCTCTGGCCCCACCCGCTCGAAGGCGACCTTGGTCGGGCCGAAGTAGGTGCGGAAGAAGTCGAGGAAGTGGTCCGCGGAGCGGAAGGCCTGGCGCGACTTGCGGCGTTCGACACTCAGGTCGGCGATGCCGTCGCCGAAGAGCTCGCGCAGCCTCTCCTCGGTGCCCCAGAGCAGGGGGGAGCTGACCCCGGGGGGCGGCGGCGCGTGCTTGGCGATCGTCATGAACATCTTCCCCACGCCGCTGTCGGGCACCCAGTTGGCCATCCCGATCCGGCCGCCCGACTTGCAGGTGCGCAGCAGCTCCGCCGCCGCCTTCTCCTGGTCGGCGGCGAACATCGCGCCGAAGATCGAGATCACCACGTCGAACTCGCCGTCGCCGAAGGGGAGGTCGGTCGCGTCGGCCTCGACGAACTCGACGTCGAGGCGTTCGGCGGCGGCGCGCTCGCGGCCGCGGTCCAGCAGCGCCGGGACGAAATCGGCGCCGACGGTGTTGCCCCACGCACGGCGGGCGGCGGCGACAGCGCCGTTGCCGCTGCCGCAGGCGACGTCGAGCACCCGCTCGCCCGGGACGATGTCGAGCGCTTCGGCGAGGTTCTCGGCGACCATCATCACCAGGCCCGCGACCATGCCGAAATCGCCTTCCGACCAGGTCTTCTGCTGGACGTCGCGGATCGCGCCCAAATCGACTGAGTCGTTCATCCTCGCTCCCTTCGTGCGTTCACCGGGCCGCACCAACTTACCGCCCCTCGCCGCACGCGGCAGGTTCTAATCTGCGCCTATGCGGATCGGCGTGCTCACCGGTGGGGGCGACTGCCCCGGGCTAAACGCGGTGATCCGCGCGATAGTCCGCAAGGGGGTCGAACACCTGAGCCATGAGTTCGTCGGCTATCGCGACGGCTGGCACGGGCCGCTGCGCGGCGACGGCGGCGCCCTGGGGGTTCCGGAGGTGCGTGGGATCCTGCCCCGCGGCGGCACGATCCTCGGCTCTTCGCGGACCAACCCCTTCAAGGAGGACGGCGGCGTCGAGCAGATCGTCGAGAACATGGCGAGCGAGGGCGTCAACGGCCTGATCGCGATCGGGGGCGAGGACACGCTCGGCGTCGCCGCGCGGCTGCACGCCGAGCACGGGGTGAAGGTGGTCGGCGTGCCGAAGACGATCGACAACGACCTCGGCGCGACCGACTACACGTTCGGCTTCGACACCGCTGTCAACATCGCGATGGAGGCGATCGACCGTCTCCACACGACCGCCGACAGCCACCACCGGGTTCTGATCGTCGAGGTGATGGGGCGGCACGCGGGCTGGATCGCCTTCCACGCCGGCCTTGCCGGCGGCGCCAACGTGATCCTCATCCCGGAGCAGCCGTTCGACCTGGCGAAGGTGTGCGAGCTGGTCGGGCGCCGACTGGAGGCCCGCTTCGCGCCGATCGTCGTCGTCTCCGAGGGTGCTCAGCCGGTGGGCGGCATTCCCGAGACGCAGGACAAAGGCCTCGACGCCTTCGGCCACGTGCGGCTGGGCGGCATCGCCCACTGGCTGGAGCACGAGATCGAGCAGCGGACCGGCAAGGAGACGCGGGCGACGGTGCTCGGCCACGTCCAGCGCGGCGGCACCCCGACCGCCTTCGACCGCGTCCTCGCCACCCGTTTCGGCCTGCACGCGATCGACGCCGCCGACGCGGGGAAGTGGGGCAAGATGACCGCCCTGCGTGGCACCGATATACAGCTCGTGGAGCTCAGCGATGCCGTCGATGAACTGAAGACGGTTCCGAAGGAGCTGTACGAAGAGGCCGAGGTTTTCTTTGGCTAGGTGGTGGGAGGAGGCCCGGGTGACCCCTCCCCGAAGGCCGGGTGCGGAGGAGAGCCGGGTGACCCCTCCCCGAAGGCCGTTGCGCAGCTGGGCCGCCTTTGAAGGTGCGAAGCGTGGTTCCTGGAGCCTTCGTGGAGGGGTCACCCGCCTCTCCCTACGCCTTCTCAGGCTTGCAACGGCACTCCTCATCCTGCTCGCAGCGGTGGTGGGCTGCGGCGAAGCCGGCGGTGTCGCCGATGGCGCGAGCGTCACCGCCTATGCTGTCGCGCCGCTCTGCGCCGAAGCGAAGCAGGAGCTTGCACGGGATGGAGGCAAAGCTGGGGACCTGCGCGTTCGTGTCAGCTGCCTGCCGTCTGTCGAACACGGCGGCAAGCTCGACCTCGCCCGGATCGGCGCGAACGCTCGCAGGGCCACCGAAGATTCGTCAGCTATCGCCTACATCGGCGAGCGGACCGCGGCAGCTTCCCGCTTCTCCGGGCCGATCCTGGAAGAAGCGGGAATCCCCCGGCTGACCGGAGCTTCGGGGGCGTCCGCGATGAAGAAGCTCCTGGACGCTGTGGACGAAGCCGGAGATTCAGGCAGCTTGCGCGAATCAGTTCAGAGCCAGCTGGAATAGCGGTCTTCAGAGGCTGTCGTGAGGAGGGCCGGGTGACCCCTCCACGAAGGCTCCAGGAACCACGCTTCGCACCTTCAAAGGCGGCCCAGCTGCGCAACGGCCTTCGGGGAGGGGTCACCCGGCCCTCCCTACAACAAGCTCCTCAGCGCGCTGTCGATGTCGCTGTGCCGAAACTCGTAACCCAGATCTGTCGTCCTGCGCGGCATGACCCTCTGACCGCCTCGGAGCACGCGTCCGAACTCGGGGCCGAATTTGAGGTCGAGCACGAAACCCGGGACCGGCACGGAGGCGGGCCGGTGAAGCGCCCGCCCGATCGCCTGCGCGAACTCCCGGTTGGTGACGGGGTTGGGCGCGGTCGAGTTGACGACCCCGCTGACCTTCTCCTCGTCGAGCGCCCAAAGCAGGATCTCCACCTCGTCGTCGATGTGGACCCAGGACATGTACTGGCGGCCGCCGGCGATCGGCCCGCCGACCCCCAGCTTGAACGGGGTCAGCAGCTCGGCCAGCAGGCCGCCGCGCGGGTCGAGCACGTGGCCGGTGCGGACGATCGCCAGTCGCACGCCACTGCCCTCCACCTCCTGCGCAGCCGCCTCCCACTCGCGCACCACCTCGGCGTCGTAGCCCTCTCCCGACTCGGTCGACTCGTCGACGATCGCCTCGCCGCGATCGCCGTAGAAGCCGATCGCCGACTGGTTGACGAGCACCTTCGGCTTGCTCTCGAGCGCGACGATCGCCGCGACCAGGTTGCGGGTGCCGGTGCGGCGGCTCTCCATGATCCGCCGCTTGGCGTCCTCGGTCCAGCGCTGGTTGATCTTCTCGCCCTCGAGGTTGACGACCCCGTCGACGTTCTCGAAGGCGGCCGCCGGGGGGCGTTCGAGGGTCGGCTCCCAGGCGTGCCAGACGACGCTCGGATTGGTGCCGCGGGCGCGCTGGGGATCGCGCGAGAGGCCGACGACGGAGTCGCCGCGAGCGAGCAGCGCGTCGCAGAGCGCCGAGCCGATGAAGCCGCTCGCTCCGGTGACCAGGACCCGCACGGGGCTAGCCCACCTCCACCGTGGAGAAGGTCCCGGTCTCCTCGCTGAAGCGAGCGAGTCCCTCGCGCTTCGCCTCCTCGACCACCGCCTTGGCCACCATCGGCGCGACTTCGCGGTTGAAGACGCTGGGGATGATGTAGTCCTCGGAGAGGTCGTCGTCGGTGACCACCTCGGCGATGCCGCGCGCCGCCGCCAGCTTCATCTCCTCGGTGATGTTGGGCGAGCCGGCGTCAAGGGCGCCGCGGAAGATGCCAGGGAAGCAGAGCACGTTGTTGATCTGGTTCGGGTAGTCGGAGCGGCCGGTGGCCATGATCCGCACATAGGGGGCGGCGTCCTCGGGCATCACCTCCGGGGTCGGGTTGGCCATCGCAAAGACGATCGCGTCCTCGTTCATCCCGTCCAGCGCCTCGGCCGAGATGATCCCGGGCCCGGAGAGGCCGATGAGGATGTCCATCCCCTCCAGCACATCGGCGGGCGCGCCGGCCAGCTTCTCGGGGTTCGAGCTCTCCGCGTACCAGCGCTTGATCTCGCTCATCTCGCCCGACCGGTAGTCCTCGCGCTCGGTCGAGAGGGCGCCCTGGCGGTCGCAACCGACCACATGGGTGACGCCGGAGGCGAGCATCATCTTGGTCACCGCTACCCCCGCGGCGCCGAGGCCAACCACCAGCACCCGCAGCTGCTCGATCGGCTTGCCGACGATCTTCAATGCGTTGAACAGCGCCGCCATCGTCACCACCGCGGTGCCGTGCTGGTCGTCGTGGAAGACCGGGATGTCGAGCGACCGCTTGAGCCGGTCCTCGATCTCGAAGCAGCGCGGGGCGGAGATGTCCTCGAGGTTGATGCCGCCGAAGGTGGGGGCGATTAGCTCGACCGCCTTGACGATCTCATCGGCGTCCTGGGTGTCGAGGCAGATCGGGAAGGCGTCGACCTGGGCGAACTCCTTGAACAGCATCGCCTTGCCCTCCATCACCGGCATCGCCGCCTCGGGGCCGATGTTGCCGAGGCCTAGCACGGCGCTGCCGTCGGAGACCACGGCGACGGTGTTCTTCTTGATCGTGTACTCGAAGGCCTTGGCGCGATCGGCGGCGATGTCCTGGCAGACGCGGGCGACGCCCGGCGTGTAGGCCATCGAGAGGTCGTCGCGCGTCTTCAGCGGGTACTTGTTCTCGACCGAGATCTTGCCGCCGCGGTGCATCTGCATCGTGCGGTCGACGTAGTCGAGCACCTTGGCGCCGCGGGTCGAGCCGATCGCCCGCAGGATCTGCTCCCAGTGTGGCCGGTCGCGGGCGTCGATCGTGAACTCGCGCACCCGTTTGCCCTCGCTGCCGGCGCCCGGCACGAGGTCGACCCCCTGCAGCTGCCCACCGGCCTCGGCGATCGCCGCGGTCAGCTTTCCCAGGGGCTCCTGCCGCGCGTCGAGCTCGACCCGGATCGTGACGCTGTATTGAGCGCTGACGGCCATCGAGGGCTATCGAATCAGATTCGGCGCGCCTGCTCACGCTTCGCGCTCCAGTGACCGCTGCGACAACGTCCCTTGACACTCATATGCTGCGATCCGGAACTCTCAGAGTCGTAAGGAGGAACGATGCGGGTCCTTGCGCTGCTACTCGTCTGCTGCCTTGCTTTGCCGGTCACCGGTTGCGGTTCCGATTCATCGGGGGAAAGCGAACGGGAGGCGCGGCGGGCGGCTGCCCGGGAAGCCCGCATCGCGGCGGAGGAGATGCGAGAACGGCAGAAGGCTCGCCAGGCACGCCGAGCCGCCGCGCACCATCGTCGCGAAGCGGCGCATCGACGCGAAGAACAACGACGCGAAGAACAACGGCGGGTGGAAGCGGAAGAACGCGAACGGGCCGAATCGGAAGAAAGCGAAGAAGCCTCCGAATGCGACCCGAACTACAGCGGCGCCTGTCTCGATCCCGACGCGTCCGACTATGACTGCGAAGGCGGCAGTGGCGACGGGCCGGAGTACACCGGGCCGGTCACGGTCGTCGGCGAAGACCACTACGGGCTCGACAGCGACAACGACGGCTCCGCGTGTGAGTACTGACGCATAGGATCGCCGCGGTATGGCTGTCGCGGCGATCGTGCTCTACGGGATCCTGGTGCTGATCACCTTCGGCGTGCGGGTGGCGATCCAGCTGCGCCTGACGGGCTCGACTGGGCTGCACGGGCTGTCGCCCGATGCCGGTCGGCTCGAGCAGGCGGCGGGCGTCCTCTTCGTCTTCGGGGCCGCGATGTGCGTCGCCGCCCCGATCCTCTCCCTGGCTGATGTGGTCGGGTCGATTGACGCACTCGACGGCATGGCCGGGCACGCGCTCGGCGTGGTCCTGGCCGTTGCCGGCATCGCCGCCACCTTCGGGGCTCAGCTCTCCATGGGTGCCTCCTGGCGAGTCGGCGTCGATCCCGCAGAGCGGACCGACTTGGTCACCGACGGCCCCTTCGACATCGTCCGCAACCCGATCTACAGCGCAATGCTGCCAACGGTCTTTGGCCTGCTCCTGATGGTTCCGAGCACTCTGGCGATCGCCGGCTTCGCCCTCCTTCTGCTCGGCATCGAGCTGCAGGTAAGGCTGGTCGAGGAGCCATATCTCCTGCAGGTCCACGGCGATGCCTACGCACGCTACGCGGCAAGGGTCGGCCGCTTCGTCCCCCGGCTGGGCCTGTTGCGCTGAGTGCGCAGCACGCACGTTGCGGGCATTTCGAGCCCCCATTGGGGGAGAATCAGCGCTGCCTGGCGCATTTGTTGGGATATGTGCGTCAAAGGCGCCAGGGTGGACGCGGTGGCAGCCGAGATCGCGTCGAAGCAGCATGGCGTGGTTTCGGTGGCGCAGCTGATCGCAGCTGGAATCAATCGCCATGCGATCCAGCACCGGGCGCGGACCGGACGGCTGCACCGGATCCACCAGGGCATCTATGCGGTCGGTCACGTGGCTCTTTCGCCGCAAGGACAGTGGATGGCGGCGGTCCTGGCGTGTGGGCGGTTGAGGCTTGAAGGAGAACGGGGAGGCGAAGGGGAGAGTGGTCGTCCCGAGGGTCGAAGTGAGCGAGGGGTAGCGACGATCCTCGACCACTGGGGCGCTGCACTCAGCTATCTGAGCGCCGCCAGGCTCTGGAGGTTGTTGCCGCTGCGTGACGGTCCGATCGATGTCAGCGTCCCAGGCCACGGTGGCAAGAGAAGACGCAGGGGTATTCGGTTGCACCGGTCCCTCACGCTCTCGCCTGCTTCCGTGAGCCTTCGCATGGGCATGCCGGTGACAACTCCGGCGCGGACGATTGCCGATCTCCGTCGAGTCTCCTCAGGTAGGGCTCCGCTGATCTCCTCGCGGGAGCTGCGCCGGGCGATCCGGCAGGCCGGCGTCCTCGGCTTGCCGATCGGGGACGATCTCGCTCCCGATCGGACTCGCAGCGATCTGGAGGGCGACTTTCTCGATCTCTGTCGGCGGCACGGGCTGCCCGCGCCGGAGGTCAACGTCCGGATCGGGAGGCATCTCGTCGACTTCCTCTGGCGTGATCGGATGCTGGTCGTCGAAACGGACGGCTACCTCTATCACCGGGGGCGCACCGCCTTCGAGGACGACCGTGCAACGGCCCTCTCGTTGCGTGGCCTCGGCTATGACGTCATGAGAATCGCCGATGCTCAAGTAGACAAGGAGCCTGAGTGGATTGCCGATCTCCTCCGAGTCCGCCTGGCGCGCTCCCCGATGCTTTCACAGGAAGCTCGGCACGTCGCGCCTTAGAGTTGGCGCCCATGGCAGCCTCTGGGAAAAGGGCCGGCGACGCCGCTGACGCGCCTGAGCTCTTTCTGATCGACGGCAACTCGCTTGCCTACCGGGCGTTCTTCGCGCTGCCGGAGTCGATCGGGACCAGCGACGGGCGGCCGACCAACGCGATCTACGGGTTGGCCTCGATGCTGGTCAAAATCGTCGTCGAGCATCGGCCGGCCGGGGTCGTCGTCGCCTGGGACGCCGGCATGTCGGGGCGGGAGAAGACCTACGACCTCTACA
>Ga0075433_10001803_pt1 | contig 16067 bp, 14 predicted proteins | sample RhiMethybrSRZTD2_FD_75299 | JGI IMG/M metagenome (GOLD analysis project Ga0075433, IMG submission 75299) | Populus rhizosphere microbial communities from Tennessee, USA - Rhizosphere MetaG P. TD hybrid SRZTD2 | ecosystem: Host-associated > Plants > Roots > Rhizosphere > Soil | place: USA... | reverse complement strand
AGCCGACGACGCACCTGGAATTGACCGGCGTGCCGCATCGAGCTGCCGTCCGATGTGAGGAACACGAATCCGCTCGGGCACGTCGGGCACGGGTTCACGGCGCCCGACGGATAGGTGTTGGGCAGGAACTCCTGAATGAGGTTCATCCCCTTGGTGCCGAGGTAGGTGAGATTCACGGTCATCGATGCGGGCAGATCGCGTTGGATGGCCACCTGCCACGTCTGCGACGAGCTCACTTTGAACTCGGGATCGACGGCGAACGTGTTGTCCACCGCGGTGGTTGGCGCAATGAAGCCATGTGCGAGCGTGAGCGGAGCGCTCGCGCTGCTGGCCACGCTGAAGCTGGTCGAGAGCGGCGGCTGCTGCGCCATCAACGTCGTGATCGACTGATACACGTTGGTGTTGCGATAGATGCCGTAACCGGCGCGGACGACGAGCGACGAGCCCGCCACCGGACGCCACGCGATCGCGATGCGAGGCTGGATGCCACGTTTGTCCGGATGCATGAGTGACGCGGGATACGATTGCCCCGTCAGCGAGCCGGTGCCCGACGCGAGCACAGGACTGATCGAGCGGAATCCGGACGTGATATCGAGGTTCACGAGACGTCCATAGATCTCGGTGAACGGCGCTTCGTACTCCCAGCGCGCACCGAGGGTCACCGTCAACGCCGGGCCCACGCGCCAGTCGTCGTTGATGTAGGCGTCGTAGAAGAAGTTTCGAAAGTATTTGTCGGCGTTGCCGTAGGCAATCGCGCTGGCCGATGGACGGCCGAGGAGGAAGTCTGCGAAGTCGAGGCCGGTGAGGCCGCCCGTGAAAGTGAAGCTGCCGCGCGGATCCTGCTGCGACCTGATGTCGATGTTGTTGTGCTTCACGTCGCCGCCGATCGTGAAGTTGTGACGTCCGCGGTAAATGTAGCCTTCGAACCATCCCGCGTTCATGCGATTGCGCGTGAAGTTGGGACGGCCATCGGAGAGTCCCGCCACCGTCGAGAACACCAGGCTCGGCGGACCCCAGTTCTCCGGATTCTGATCGTTGCCGGTGATGCCGGCATCGCCGGACACGTTGGCGCGATTCGCGAAAAACGGAACCGCGTCGGTGGTCTGCTCGGTGTACTGATATCGCGTGCGCACCGAGAGGAACTGCGAGATGCGGCGATTCCACATCACATTGACGTCGGTGGCGCTCGACTTCGTCTCGTCGTTGAATCCGAACAGCGATCGCGAATTGATCGTGCTGCGCTGATAGGCGGCTGTGCCCAGAATCTGATTGCGCTGGTTGACGATTTGCGTGACGCGAGACTGCACACTGTCCATGCGCGTCGCGGTGAGGATGGGCGCCTGATAGTTGATGCCGGTCGGGCTCGCGAATGTCGGCTGCGGGTAGTAGCCGAGAAGAGCGGCGGCCTGCGGGCTGATGCGGTCGCGCGGAATCGTACCGCCGGCAAACGGCAGGCCCGTCGTGGGATCGGTGATCTGAAGGGAACGCCCGAGGATGTCTCGCGTTTGCGAGAAGTCGCCGGCGCGTTCGAGCGCCGTCGGCATGCGCGCGCCCTGCGTCGTCGTGGTGTCGTCGTTGTTGCCCTGGTAGCCGATGAACAGCTGCGGACCGTTGCGCTTCAGTACTTTTGGAATGCGCAGCGGTCCTTGGAACATCCCGACGAAGTGGACATTGTTGTACGACGGCATGACGCTCGGCTGTCCCGTCAGCGAGGCCGCGCGCGCATCCCAGGCGGACGTTCCGAACGTGGTGGCGAACTGCGCGTTGTAGAGCGCGCCCGGACGACGACGGTTGTTGCCGAACGCCGCGAGCTGCGCGAATGGCGACGCCGCGCCATTGTTCACGCTGCCGTTGATCAGGAAGCCATCATTGGCGGCGTTCGAGTCGACCGCCGGTTCAGCCGGGGCCGCAGCCGCGGGTGCGCTCGCTGGTCGCTGCTGCTGGTTGACGCCCGCGCGCTGAAAACCGGTTTGCCCGCCGGCGGGTGCGGCTGCGGCCGCTGCCGGAGCGCGGCCTCCTGACGGTCGGGTGTTGCCTCCGTTTGTCTGCGTGGGTGTGGACCCATTCGTGGCTGAAGATGTTGGTGCGGCTGGCTGTGGAATCGGCGGCGGCAGCCCACGCGTAATCTCGGCATACGGGAGGAGCGCCAACTCCCATGTGGTCGGCTGGGCGCCCGACGCGATCGCGATCTCCTTCGTGATCGGCGCGAAGCCGCGCATATCGACCTTGACCGTCCACGTGCCATCGGCAATATCGGCGAGCCTGTAGACGCCGTCTTGATTCGTGAAGGTGATGATCTGCTTGTCGCCGAGCGTTGCTGTGACCATGGCGCCCGGCACCGGTACACCAGCGAACGTGACCTGCCCGAAGTGATCGGTGGCGGCGAGCACATGATGGGCGCCGGCGGCGAGTGCCAGTGCGAGCGCGATGACCCACGATCGCGCGCGAGAAGACATCCTTCGTGTAGTCAATTCGTCCTCGGTTAGTCGGCAGTCGGCTGTTCGATGCTGTCGATGACGAGCACGTCGACCATGCCCTTCTGCGAGTCGAGCTTGAGCCCCAGTTGTTCCTGCAGTGCGGTGAAGATCGACGCGCCGTTCGGATCGGCGGGCGGAGCGTCGGCGCCGACCGGCGGCCCGACCGGTACTCCCGGTAGTCCGCGCCCCTCCGGTGTGTAGGTGAGTTGGAAATCGTACTTGCCGCTCAAGCCGGTCTTGTCAGAGACGACTCTGTTGACAAACCCCGAGAGCGATCGTGCGAGCTCGACCATCCCCATGCCCCCCGCATTCATGGTGCCGTTCCCAATGAAGAAGCCGCACTCGACGTGTTCTCCCGGCTGCGGCGGCGCAGGCGGTGGTCCGCCCGCGCGACGCCCTCGCGCCGCTTCGCAGTCGGTCTTTGCTGGCGTGAGCTTGGGACCAAGCTTGCCGTCGGCGCGCGCCGCGACGAGCGCGTACGTCGGCATCTCGCGTGTTTCCATGTGCGCCTTCAGCTTGAAACGATCGGCGAGCAGGTTTCGCACCATCGGCCGGAGCTGATCGGGACTGAAGCCGTCCGGTGCTTTGGCAGTGATGTCGAATCGATCCGACGCGATCCAGTTGGGCCCGCCAACGATCTGGAATGGCTGCAGGCCGTACGAGTTCTGCACGAGCAGCCGCACCGGTACGTTGGTCGCGGTAAACCGTCCGGTCGGTGGCATGGCCAACATCACGCGGCCGTCGCCGGACTTGTTCGGCTTGACCGATGCGACCTCGAAGGTCGCGTTATCCGCACTCGCGCCGGGTCCCGAACCCTGCTCCGCGCCGAGTCGAGGCGTGACGAGCAGTCCGCCGACCAGTGGCGCCATGAAGACCATCAACGCTGCGGCGGCGAGACGAAGTCGCATCACGGAGGCTCCCAAATGTGAGCTTTGACGGGCCACGCGGATGGTTGGTTTGGGCAACAATAGTGCCACGGCTGCCCATGGCCGTCGCCCTCCTCCGCTTGTCTTTTACGTAACGTTCTTCATTACGTCACGGCTGCGTGTCCGGTTGCGGGAATCGCTACGTTCGAAAATGGGGTCGGTAGTCACTTCGGTCTATGCCACGAAATGACTCCCGCCCCATCTTTCTTTCCGATCCGACACCGGAAAGTTCCGCGAGTTCCGTCTAATTCGGTTCAGGCTTCTGGACCGAATCGATCACCATCACCTCGACGGTGGATCGACGTGGGTCGAGCTTGAGGCCGAGTTGTTCTTGCAGCGCTGTGAACAGGGCTGGCTCGTCGCCGGGCGTCGGAGCGGCAGCTCCGGCACCGGGAGGCGGGAGAAACGCGCCGCCGCGTCCAGCGACATCGTTGGCGAACTTGAAATCGAAGTCGTACGTGCCCTCGAGCCCGGTCTGGTTCTGCACGATGCGATTGAACGCGGTGATGGCGGGAAGGCTGCCAAGCGAATTCGCGAGCATGTCGATCGGCACGCCGTGCGCCAGCAGACGACCGGGGCCGAAGATGATCGATCCGCAGGGCGCTTCCGCATTGGGATCGAACGGCGATGGCGGAGCCGGCGGAGGCCCCGGCGTCGAGGGTGCTGCAGGTAGCCCCGCGCCGCGAGGCAGACACGCCCCTTCCGCAGTTTTCCGAAGCCCCTCGCCGAGCCGCTTGTCGGCGCGCGGCACGATCAGCGCATAGATCGGCATGTCGCGCTTCTCGACGTGGAACGTCAGCTTGAAGCGATCGCGCAGGAGGGTTTGCATCATCGACCGACGGCGTTCGGGCGTTGGCTCTCCCACGAAGGTCGCCGTGACATCGAAGCCCTGTGAATCGAGCCAGTCTGGACCGCCGAGGATCTGCGAATCGTGAATGTCGTAGGCCTGCCGGATCAACCGGCGCAGCGGCATGTTCATGAAATCCATTCGACCCGGTCCGCCGCGTCCGCCCATTCTGCCCGCTCCCGAGTTGTTCGGTTTGACCGATGCGACCTCGAATGTCGGCGCGTTCGCGGCAGGGGCAACCACCTGCGCCGACAGACGTGCGCTCGTCAGCATCCCCACCGCCACGGGTCCCGCGATCGCGGCCATCAGCGCCGCGCTCAAGAGGATTTGCTTCGACACGTTCAAGGCAACATGCGCGTCATGTTTCATGATCTGCTCGATTCGCCTCTTGAGATCGGATCCGGTGACGCCGGCGACGCAGGCGAGCGGCGACTCGACGAAGTACTGACAGGTTTTCAGGATGCTCTCGGCGTACACATCGGGACGGCTGCCGGCGCGGACCACGTCTTCATCGCACGCACGCTCGCGCTCGTCGACGAGCCGCGCACCAATCCACCACGTCAGCGGATAGAACCAGAAAATCGCCTGCACCATCATGTGCAGCGCCGACGTCAGATTGTCGCGGCGCCGCGCATGCGCGATCTCGTGCGAGACGATCGCGTCGATCTGCGCGTCGCTCAATCGATCCTCGATGCCGCGCGGCCACAGCAGCACCGGCGATCGCCACCCGAACACCCCGGGCTCCATTCGCGACTCGGTGACGACGACGGAGAGGCGGGTCTTTAGACCCGCCTGACCCGCCTGCCCGCGGTGCATCGCTTCGACCACGCGCCCCTCGGTCATCGGTGTCGCGCGGCGGAGTGTCGACGCCACCGCGCGCCACCTGTAAACCCAGCGAACGATCAGGATCGTGGTGCCCAACGCCCAGAGTCCCAACAGGGCAGGCACTACTCGTTCACCCGCGGATGTGTCGCGCGCTGGGATCGCTGTGATCGACTGGTTGGCCGGCGTCGACGAGGAGAAGGGTTGACCGACCGAATCGACGATCGTGAGCATGGGCTGTGCGGACGTGGTCGCGTGCGCCCACTCGATTTGTTGTCCAAGCGCCACGAGCGCGGCGAAGGGCAGCAGGAATTTCAGAGACGCGGCAAGCCACAACGCATGACGCACCTGCGCGCGGTTGCGCTTCAGCACCAGCGTGAACGCGGCGACGACAATCGCCACCAGCGTCGATTGCCACAGATGATCGGCGAGAGGACCGAGACTCGAGATCGACATGACTACTTTTCCACTTTTTCCACTTTTCCACTTTTCAACTTCATCAGGAGCTGTTCCGCTTCCTTCACGTCCTCGAGCGTCAGATTGCCGGACTCGATCAAGTGCATGACCACCGGCTGGCTGCGGCCGCCGAACAGGCTGAGCAGCTCGTCGATCAAGCGGCGGTGCGCGGACGTGCGCGACACCATCGCCTCGAAGATGTGGGCGTTGCCGATCTTCTTGACGCGGCGGATCGCTTTCTTGCCTTCGAGGCGGTAGACCATGGTCTGCACCGTCGTGTAGGCGGGGCGGTCGCGTTCGGGGAATGCCTCCTGGAGCTCGCGCACCGAGGACGCGCCGCGCGTCCACAGCGCCTCCATGATCTGGAGCTCGAGTCGGGTCAATCGTGGCAGTCGCACGGCGCCTCCTATCGGCGTGGTTATATCTACTACAGATGTAGGTGCAAGGGCAAGAAGGCCTCAGGGCCCAGGCCTCAGGCCTCAGGGCTGGGCCAGGCTGGGGTGCCGACAGCCCTGGGCCCTGAGGCCCGAGGCCTGAGGCCTTCAGGACCGCGGCGGTGGCGGTGGTGGTGGCGGCTCGAGGCCCGGGATACGTTCGGCCAAACGCACGGCCTGCATCGCCGTCGCAACCATCCCCGCGACGTCGGTCAGGTTGGCGGGCAGCACGAGCGCGGTGCTGCGCTTGGCGAGCTCGCCGAACTGCAGGATGTACTGCTCGGCCACGCGAAGCTGCATCGCCTGGAGTCCGCCTTCGGCGCGCGAGGCATCGGCGACTCGGCGCAGACCTTCGGCCGTGGCGGTCGCGACCGCCAGGATCGCCTCGGCTTGTCCGCGGGCCTCGTTGATTTGCTGCTGCTGGCGCGCCTCTGACGCCTTGATCGTCTCCTGCTTCGCGCCTTCGGCGCTGTTGATCACCGCGTCGCGCTGCCCTTCAGAGGTCAGAATCACCGCGCGCTTCTCGCGCTCGGCGCGCATCTGCTTTTCCATCGCCGCCAGAATGTCCTGCGGCGGCGTGATGTTCTTGATCTCGTAGCGCAGCACCTTCACGCCCCAGGGTTCCGACGCCTTGTCGAGCTCGGTGACCACCGCCATGTTGATGTTGGTGCGCTCTTCGAACGTGCGATCGAGATCGATCTTGCCGATCTCGCTGCGCAGCATCGTCTGCGCCAGTTGCGTGATCGCGAACAGGTAGTCGGCGATCCCGTACGACGCGCGCTCGGCGTTGAGCACCTTCAGATACAGGATGCCGTCGACGCCCACCTGCACGTTGTCGCGCGTGATGCACACCTGCGCGGGAATATCGTAGGCGGCTTCCTTCAGCGAGTGGCGGTAGCGAATGACGTCGACGAAGGGGAGCAGCACGTGAAAGCCGGCGCCCAGCGTCCCCGAGTAGCGTCCCAGCCGCTCGATCACGAACGCGTTCTGCTGGGGCACCACGACCGCCGTCTTCGCGATCACGATGAGCACGAGCACCGCGAGCACGAACAGGACTACGAGGGCCGGGCTGATCATGGATGCGCCTCCTCTGCCTTCACGACGAGCGTGAGACGATCGGTGCTGATGACGATGCAGCGGTTGCCTCGGGCGAGATGGCTCGCACCCATGTTGCGCGCGCTCCATGTGGTGCCGCGTACTTCGACGCGTCCGTTGCCACCCGGATCCATCTCTTCGAGTACCGTCCCCTTCTCACCCGACAGCGTGTCGATGTCGGCAGCCCCGCCAGACAGATTCAAGCGCCGCATGAGGGGATTGCGGAAGAACAGCAGCGACAGCACGGCGAGCACCGAGAAGAGCAGCCACTGCAGCCAGCCGGGTCCGGCGAGGCCAGCCAGGTCCAGCAGCGCGACCACGATCGCGGATACGCCGAAGAAGATGATGTAGAAACCGCCCGACGCCGCCATCTCGAGCGCGACGAGGATCAGGCCGAGCAAGAGCCAGTACCACCACATCATGTATGGATGCGGTGGATTATAGCGGGATCAGAGGAATCGAACTTGGCTAGTAGCCGCAGGCGCGACGAACACGCGAATGTTGTTCGAGGCGGTGTCGGCAGGCTGCACGAAGAACGGATGCTTGGGGCTCTTGAATCCCAACGTCGTGCCGAGCAGCACTTCCCCGTCGTTGAACGTCACCTCGACCTTGCGGCCGTGCGTCGTGCGGTCGAACTCCATGCGCTCGACGCGCGCGGCATCGCCGCCGAATTCACGCACGAAGAACAGCGCCTTCAGCTGCGCGATCGGCACGAAGTGGGGTCCGCTCGCGGCATCCTCGGTCAGATGCAGATGCAGATGCGGTTTGGCTGCGTGGAAGTCGTTGGTGTAGCCGCGAACGATGCGGCCATCGATGAACCGGGCGATGACCTTCTGGCCGATGCCAACCGACGATGACGAGCCGGGCTTTGCCGGAGCCGCCTGCGTCGCCTCCTTCGGCGGTTCGTTCGAGGTGACGCCGGGAATCGCGAGAGGGCGCTTGAACGCGCATGCCGTCTGGTAGCGCGTGATACCGTCGTACGCAACGCGACTGCATCGCACGACGCGCGCCGGCACCAGTTGGGTGTTGTCGGCGATGGTGACCTCGAAGACGAGGGTTGCGTCTTGGCGACTCTCGGTGGACGTTTCGACGAGGATGCCCCCCGCGGAGATATCGATGACGCGGACATCGGCGCCGTACTTGACCCGTACGCCCTGCAGCCACAGCACATCTTCGGCGTTCAGACGCAGGTGTGTCCGCCGATTGGTGTCGCTCGATGTCGCAGCGTCGTTGTCGACTCTCGACTGCGCGTGGGCTGCTGGCATTGTCACAGGGCTCTCGGAGAACTCATGGTTTTCCTGCAACTCGAACGCCAGGAAACCTTGACGATCAAAGATGTTACGAAACGGGCAGTCGCGTGCAGCTCTGCCGTCGTGAGTCTTCGGAGTTTCTCAGGAACCCGGGTGATCTCGTGTTAACGCGTTCGGTTGTTCCGTCTGGCTCGTTAGTACAAACGCCATCGGCGTCAGGCAACACTCGGGCTGTCCTGCGGTGGATCGGGTTGTGCGCCGGGAGATGGGGTGGGGCTGTTTGGACGAAAAAAGGTTTGCCGTGACAAAAACTGACGAGGAATGGCGCAAGACGCTGACGCCGCAACAATACGCCGTTCTGCGCGGGCACACCACGGAAGCACCTGGGTCGTGCGCGCTGTTGTCGGAGCATCGGGCCGGCAAGTTTTCGTGTGCGGGCTGCGGACAGACGCTGTTCGTGGCGGACCGAAAATTCGAGAGCGGCACCGGATGGCCGAGTTTCTATGCGCCATTAGAAGGATCGATCGGCACCACAGAAGATCGCAGCTACGGCATGGCACGCACCGAAGTCCACTGCAGTCGATGTGGTGGGCATCTTGGGCACGTGTTCCCTGACGGCCCGCCACCGACGGGGCTGCGCTACTGCATCAACGGAGTGGCGCTCGTGTTCTCGCCGGAGCTTCACGCCGAACATTTGTGATCCACAATTTGGGGCCATGACACGATTGTTGTCGGTCGCGGTTGCCCTGATCTCGCTGAGCTCGTCCCTCTTCGCCGTCATTTCCGATCCCGTTCGCACCGACGCCGGTCAATTGACCGGCGTCACGCTCGCTAGCGGCGTGCGCGCGTTCAAGGGGATTCCGTTTGCGGCATCGCCTCTAGGCGATCTGCGCTGGCGTCCCGCGCAGCCGGCCCCCAAGTGGACAGGCGTTCGCAAGGCCGATGCATTCGGCAACGTGTGTACGCAGCCCAAGGGACGAGGGCGTCTCAACGTGTCGGTCGACCTGCCGGATTCGCCGCCGGCGAGTGAGGATTGTCTCTCTCTGAACGTGTGGACGGCGGCGGCGTCGCCGTCCGAGCGCCGGCCCGTGATGGTGTGGATCTTTGGCGGGGCCTACACGGAAGGCGCGGGATCGAGTCCGCACAACGACGGCGAGGCGCTCGCGCGCAAGGGCGTCGTCTCCGTGAGCGTGAATTACCGCCTCGGCCCCTTTGGCTTCTTCTCGCATCCCGAACTCACCAAGGAATCGGGCAGGAACGCATCGGGCAATCAGGCGATGAGCGACAACATCGCCGCATTGCGATGGGTGCAGAAGAACATCGCCAGCTTCGGCGGCGATCCCAACAACGTGACGATCTTCGGCGAATCCGCCGGTGCGGCGCTCGTTGCCGGGCTGACTGGGTCGCCCGAGGCCAAGGGCCTCTTCCATCGCGCCATCTCCGAGAGCGGCGCGTGGATGGGACTGCAGATGGCGCCGATGCGGGCGCGTGCGTCTGCGGAACAGCCGACGCCCGGACGCGGTGGTGAGCCGGCGCCGGCGTTGCCGTCGCTCGCCGAGCTGCGCGCCAAATCGACCGACGAGATCACCGCGCTCGTTCGCGGTGCCGGCATGATCATCGACGGCTGGATGGTGCCTGAAGATCTGTCGATGACGTTTGCCCAAGGGCGTCAGAATGCGGTTGACGTGCTCGTGGGCGCGAACAAAGACGAGGGCAGCTTCAATGCCGCGCCGGTGACAGTGGCGCAGTGGACGGCGCGAGTGAAGCAGCGCTGGGGCGATCTCGCGGATCGATACCTGGCGCTGTATCCAGCCGGCAGCGACGAAGAAGCCACCGCCTCATCGCAGCGGCAGTTCGCCGACGAGATGTTCTGGCACATGCGCTTGTTCGCGATCGATCAAGCCAAGCGCGGGAAGAAGGCCTGGCTGTACTACTTCACGCACGAGCCGCCCACCGCGCCTGGTACACGCAACCTGCGCGCGACGCACACCGCGGAGATCCCGTACGTGTTCAACAACCTCAAAGCGCCGCGGGTGTATCCCGATGCGAGCTCGCCCGAGCTGGCATCGTCATCAGCGAAGGAGCGTGAGTTTGCTGAGACGGTGTCGTCGTATTGGGTGAACTTCGCACGCGCCGGCGATCCGAACGCCAAGGGACTCGCGCAGTGGCCGGCATTTCGCGATGCGAGCAGCGGACGCGCGATGGTGTTGGGCGCGCAGGTCGAGCCGCCGAGCGCCGCGAAGCTCGAGCTGTACGACAAGCTGTATGCGAAGCAGATGTCGACGCTGACTGCTGCGAAGTCCACGAATTAGATGGAGTCGTACCGGTCCGCTTCAGGCGGGCGTACGTAGTGGCCGCCTTTAGGCGGCCCTTACAGTGTCAGCGACAGGGCGGGTGCTGACAGTCGCAACGGAGTTCGATTTTGTCCCCCGCCTGCTTGCAGTGCTCACTGCAATACTTCCCGAAGCGACCCCCGGGTTCGACCGTGCAGTTGCATGCCGGGTGGGCGCATTTCGCCGCACTAGCCATATCCACCCCCGTAACGGCGGACTCTACGCCTGTCCCATGATGGTCGCAAGCTCAGCGAGGGGATAGGGGATAGCGATCGCGAAAATCGCACCCCCTCTGGCGCGCGGAGCGGAGGGCGTCAGCCTTCGCACAGCGTTTCTTGGCATACAATCAAGCCCCACGCCGAATGCTGGGAGGGAGGCCGCTATGTCCACGGTCGTGAACCTCAGATCGAGAACCGCAGCAATCGGGAAAAAGGGGCTGGTCTGGCTCGGCATCGCGCTTCTTGTTTCCATCGGTCTACTCGGACCCCGCGCCGTGCCATTGAGTCAAGTTGCACTCTGGTATGTGACTGGAGGGCCGCCCCTCGACTTCGACGCAACGCGCGATGGTCAGGTCATCGCTCACATCGACGTGCTTGGCAGGATCGCTCCGGACATCTCACGGATTCGAATCACAAACACCGCCAACAACGCCGTCGTCTGGGATGTGAAACCGCTGTCGAATCAAAGCGAGTGCTGGAATAACTGCTGGAATCTGAAGTTCCAGATTGGGTCCAACCAATCATCGTTCACTGCGGGCCATCAGGCGTTTGCTGCCGAGATACCGCAGGCACCCACTTTTTCCCTTGCGCAAGGCACTCTTTATCTCTTCGAGGTTTGGGACGGCAAAGGGCGCGTGAAATCAGATCGCTTTCGGTTGTAGCGACCGCGTTTCGTGCAGGTCTGAGCCCGCCGCACAGACGAGTAGCGCGCCGTTTCACCACGGGCTGCTAGGTCTTCGCACTCACTTGAAAGGGGACCGCCAATGAAATTTGTCCTGTCCATGGTGATGGTGGCCGCGTTTGCCGTTCTCGCCGCCGCGCAGGTAACCACCCCCCCGGTTGAAGTGAGAGCGCGAGTCGGCGTTCGCGACAGCGACGTGGTGCGGCTTCGCGGCGTGGTCGTCAAGGTGAACGGCGTCGAGATACGGGCTGACGAAATGGAAGGAACAAAGGCCGGACGCGAGTTCACTCTGCGAGGCAACATCCGCCTAATGCTGCCTGCGCCGACAACGCTCTCCCCTCGGTTGATATTTCGAGTCGGCGTTCTCAAGAACGACGTCGTGCGGCTTGGCAACGTGGTCCTCAAGCTGAACGGCGTTGAGATACGGGCTGACGACGCGGAAGGAACAAAGGCCGGACGCGAGTTCACTCTGCGAGGCAACGTCCGCGTAATAGGCAACATCCGCGTGATGCTGCCTGCGCCGCTAACCGAACCCGGGGCCTAGAGCGACAGACAACAAAGCCGCAAGCTAGTTCACGCCTGATTGATTGGCCTGTGGAGTTCAGAGCAAGCCGAGTTTTTGTGCTACCGCTATCAGCAGTTCTTGATTTCGATGTGTTCGCCGTCGGCCTCTGCGTGCGTCGATCAAGATTTGGCGTGACTTTCCGCTTTCTCGTTCCCATGTTCTCAGTCTGTTTTCCCGAGGGTCGCCCGTCCGCGTCCGCGCATTTGCTCTCGGGGTGAAACGCGTATTCCTCGATCACCTCGCCGTATGTTTTCACGCGCGCGGTCTCACGGTCCCCGTGGTCACCAGTTGTGCTGATCCTGAAGGTGTTGCTCGAATACCGATCAATCCATGCCATCTTGAGCCAGCGTCGCGAGTCACGCTCATACGGGGCAATCAACTGAAAGTGTTCGGGCGCGCAGCCGTATGGATGACCAAACGGTCGGACGTGACACGTCGACAGAAAGTTGAACGGCTTCACCTGGTTCCGGTAGCGCTTGCGTCGATTCATCGCCGCAAATGGAGCGAGCAGTGGTGGACTGCTGATCGACAACTGGCCAACGGCGGGAAGGGACTCGAATCCGATCGCGCTCATTGGAAGACCAAAGGCACGGCGGATGATATTCAGCCAGACTTGTGCAATCCACGCGCGGTCGTCCGCGTCGGGATCAGAGGGATTCAGCAGATGGCCAAGACCATGCTCGGACCATCGATCTTCTCCGTTGTTTGCGAGTCTGACCTCCTATCCGCGTAAGCTCAGCCACGGATCGAGAACTGGCTCCCCGCTTGCACTAATCGTCGACGAGTGCAACGATTCGTTAACGGAATGGCGCTGCCGTCACACGCATCACCCGTGAGATCGCTCGCGACACAGAGCGTCGCGGGGCAATCGCTCGACGTCGACAGGACGGCGCGGGCACGGCTCAAAGGCCAAAGCCCCTGCGTCATCTGGTTTACCGGACTCTCGGGGGCGGGGAAGTCGACGATCGCAAACCTGCTCGAGCACCGGCTGTGCGCGGCCGGATACCACACCTATCTGCTGGACGGCGACAACGTGCGGCAAGGCCTGACCAAGGATCTCGGCTTCACGCATCAGGATCGGGTCGAGAACATCAGGCGCGTGGCCGAGGTATCGCGTCTCATGGCCGATGCCGGGCTGATCGTCCTGGTCGCGCTGATCTCGCCGTTTCAGGCCGATCGTCTGATGGCCCGCCAACTCCTTCCTGAAGGCGAGTTCATCGAGGTGTTCGTGGATACTCCGCTCGATGTCGCCGAAGCTCGCGATCCAAAGGGGCTGTACAAGAAAGCGCGACGCGGCGACCTGAAGAACTTTACCGGTGTGGACTCGCCGTATGAAGCGCCCGATCATCCGGAGATCCGCTTGGATACGACCCGGTCGACGCCCGAGGCGTGCGCCTCGACGATTCTCAATCGATTGCGGGTGACCGGCACGATCGGCGCGGACTGAAGCCCGACCCCACTAGTCGGAAACCGGCACGCGATGAATCGAGAACACCGCGTTCATGCCGGCGCGTTCGTGGTCCACTTCCCAGCAGAGACGGCTGCGACGAACGTCGAACATCGCGATGCGTGTGGGAAACACATCGCCGGCTTCGCCGCCGAGATGATTCTTCACCCAGATAGGCGACGCGTTGAAACGAAGGGAGCGTGTAAACCAGCAGCTCGGTCTGCGTCGGCACGTACAGACAATTTCCGACCAGCGTACTCGATTTGAAAAGAATCGATGGGTCATGCGCGGACGCACAGGCGTCCGGCGGCGTTACATGCTCGACACACGAATGAATCGACCCGTCAGGATCGACAGAGACGATAGTGCCGGCACTGTAGTAATGCCATTCATCCGTTTTGGCGGTGTCGACGCCAGGCTTCTGGCGTCCTCCGATCACGTAGAAGCGAGTCATACGACCCGCCGGATTCTATCGATTCGATGTAATACGACTGCGACTCAGCGGCAGGTCGTCATGGCCCTATGCTAGCTGCGTGTATCTGGTTCTCGCAGTCGTCTCAGCGGCGTTCTATGGCGCCGCGGATTTTCTCGGCGGCCTCACATCCAAGCGCGCCGACACGATTGCCGTCGTCTTGCTGTCGCAGTTCAGCGGCCTGGTGCTCGTGGCTGCCATGCTTCTGTTCGCACCCGCGGCGCGTTACACGAGGAGCGATCTGCTGTGGGGAGCCGCGGCCGGACTGACGGGCGGAGGTGGTGTCGCCATTCTCTATCACGCACTCGCGATGGGGACGATGGCGGTGGTGGCGCCGATTACCGCGGTGTGCGCGGTGCTGATTCCTGTCAGTGCGGCCGTCGCGCTCGGCGAGCGGCCCGGTCGACCGACGCTCGCGGGGATCGCGCTGGCGATCATCGCGATTGTGCTCCTCAGCCGCTCCACGAGCGCGGGCGAACGACGTCGCTACGCGCGCTCGGTCGTTCTGGCACTCGCGTCCGGGATCGTGATTGGTCTGTTCTTTCTGTGCCTGGCGCGTACGGGCCGTGATGCTGGCCTCTGGCCGCTCCTGGTCGCGCGCTCGGTATCGGTGCCGTTCTTCGGGGTGATCGCGCTCGCCGGGCGTCGACCGATTGCGATGCCGCCTCGCGTCGCGCTGCTCGTGATCGGCGGCGGAGCGCTCGACATGCTCGCCAATCTGTTCTATCTGCTTGCCGCGCACCTCGGCCCGCTGAGCGTGGTGGTGACTCTCGCGTCGTTGTATCCCGCGAGCACCGTCGTCCTCGCCCGCGTGACGCTGGGCGAGCGGCTCACCGCCGCGCAGGCGATTGGTGTCGTCTGCGCGATGGTTGCGGTGGTCGTGATCGTCGGGAGTTCGTGAACGACGTTGTTGATTGCGAAACCTTCACTATTCTATTTGGCGTATTTGGTCAGCGCGTCCATCCACACGCCCACGTTGTCCGGTTTCTTGGCCTTGCCGTCGAAGACCACCGCGCGCGTCGTCAGCTTCTCACCGTAGAAGCGCCCGTTCGCATCCTGATCCTCTTTGATTGTCGAGCCCTCGATCGTCGCGCCGGCGAACAAGCCGCGGCTGCGCGAGTAGCTCAGGATCTCGGCGCGCAACTGGATGTCGGTCGCCGCCTGCGCATCGCGGCCCACGGGCCCGCCCGTGACCGCTGCGCCGGCGCCTACCTTGAACTCGTTGCGCACGAGATTCTCGAGCCCGCGGCGATTCTGAATCACGAGCACAAGATCGGTCGCGCGAAGGCCGATCTGCAATCCGAGACTGCCACCAGTGATGGTGAGAAACGCCGGTGCCGACCACGCCTTGGTGGTGGCGTCGCGCACGCTGAGAATGCCGCGGCCGCGTTCGGCGCCGACGATGAATCCGCCGCGGACGGTTCCAGGAAACACGGCGATCCCCACGGCCTTGTCGAGCACCGATGTCGGGATGGCCTGATCGGGTGCGCCCATGATCTCGCCGATTACGGTTGCTGACTCTTTCACGCGATCGGATTCATCGGAATCGGCGGCGACGAGGTGCGATCGTTCGGCGATCACCGTGATGGCCAGCGCAACGACGAACAATGATGTCAATCTCATGCATCAAGACGTATCACGAATCCACGACAGTAGCGCTCGGGTGTTGACTTGAAGATGGTCCGGCTAAAGCCGGACACTACGTACGGAGTCCGGCTAAAGCCGGACGCTACGTACGGAGTCCGGCTAAAGCCGGACGCTACGTACGGAGTCCGGCTAAAGCCGGACGCTACGTACACGGTCCGGAGTCGGTACACGGTTCGGAGTAGGCCCAGTCCAGCGCGGCAGAGTTGCGAGTCGTGTTGAATTGGGCCGAGGAGCTGAAGGCGCGCGTGCCGATCAAGTAAGTTGTTGCAATGGGCTCACCGAAGTGTCTCGGCATCCTTGTCGGTGGCGGGCCGGCGCCCGGGATCAACACCGTCATCTCCGCGGCCACCATCGAGGCGCGCAATCAGGGCTTCGACGTCATCGGCATCCGCGACG
>Ga0075433_10001801_pt1 | contig 16071 bp, 13 predicted proteins | sample RhiMethybrSRZTD2_FD_75299 | JGI IMG/M metagenome (GOLD analysis project Ga0075433, IMG submission 75299) | Populus rhizosphere microbial communities from Tennessee, USA - Rhizosphere MetaG P. TD hybrid SRZTD2 | ecosystem: Host-associated > Plants > Roots > Rhizosphere > Soil | place: USA... | reverse complement strand
TCGATGCGCAGGTGGCGCTCGATCCGCGCTACGCCGAGGCCTTCGTCCTTCGCGCCCGGCGCCGCCTGGCGGGCGCCGACCCGGCGGGCGTGGCCGCCGATTACGAGCTCGCGTGGTCCCTCGATTCCGGGGCGGTCGATCCCGCGCTCTTCGCCGAAGCGCTGCGCCGTCGCGCCCGCGATTCCGCGGCGGCGGGGAAGGTGGATGAAGCGGTGCGCGATTTCGACCGCGCGCGGGAAATCCGGCCGTCGCTCGCGACCGATCCGGCTCACCTGGAAGCGCTCCTCGGACGCGGCCTGAAGCGGCTCAAGGACGAGGAGACGGACGACGCGCTCGCCGACCTCGATCGGGCGCTTGCGATTCAGCCGGGCGTCAAAGTCGATCCCGCCTTCTCTCAGGCGTACGGAACCCGAGGACAGGCTCGGCTGAAAAAGGGGGACGTCGACGGAGGTCTCGAGGATCTCGGCAAGGCTATCACGTTGAATCCCGGCGAAGCCTCGTGGAGGATTGCGCGGGCCAAGGCCAAGCTCGCCAGCGACAATCCGCTCGGGGCGGCCGACGACGTCGAGGTGCTGGCGACCGGAGCCGCGGCGGTTCCTCCCGAGTTGACGGCGGTATTCATCCGGCGCGCCTCGGCCCGCCTCGAGCAGGGCGACATGGACGGGGCCATCGCCGACTTCCGGCGCGCCGAGGCGACCCATCCCGAGGTGCTCCGCGATCCGGCGTATGTCTCCGCGCTCCGCGAACGCGCCGAATCACGTCGGAAGGAAGGCCGGACGCTCGACGCGCTCGATGACTTGGACCGGATGCTGAAACTCGATCCGGCGATCGAAGTCTCCCCGAGATGGGCCCCGGCGCTGGTCGAACGGGCCGAGCGACGCGCCGCCGCGAAGCAGGTCGACGCGGCGGTGGCGGACCTGGACCGGGCGATCCTCCTCGATCCGAGGCTGGCCGCCGCGTGGTCCGCGCGCGGGACGATCAAGGAAGAGCGGATGGACTACGCCGACGCGCGCGAGGATTTGCGCAAGGCGCTGGAGCTGGATCCCGCCCTGGAGAGACAACTCAAACCCTTGCTCGCCAAGCTCGACAAGCTGCTGGCCTAGCTCCGGAGCAACGCTTCAAAACCACGAAGCTTTGAAGCTCTGAAGCTCGCCTGTTAGTCTCAGTGCACATGGTCATCCGTCGCGCCCTGGTTTGTCTCCTCCTCTTGGTTCCCCAAGACTCTTCGGATGCCATCGAACGCTCGGTGGACGTGAAGAAGGAAGTTGTCATCCTCGTCAACGAGACCATCCCCGAATCGGTTTCCATCGGCGAGTACTACGCCTCGAAGCGCGGCATCCCCCGCGAGCAGATCTGCCGGGTCCGCACCGTCGGCCAGGAAATCTGCACGTGGCCGCAGTTGCGCACCGACATCCTGATCCCCCTCCGCTCGTTCCTCGAGACGAAACCCGACGTCCTCTACATCGTCCCGACGTACGGCGTTCCGTTGAAGACGGCCGAGGAGAAGCCGGAGAACGACGGCAAGGGCGGACCCGAGGGCCCGATCACGTCGATGGTGACGGGCCGCGACTACTGCTGCGTCGATCGCGAGCTCGAGCTCCTCAAGATCGATCACGAGATCGAGGGCTGGTTCGCCTCCAAGGTTTTCAAGGCCGAGAAGCGCCTCACGAAGGAGGAGGGCATCTACATCGTATCGCGTCTCGACGGCCCGACCGCGGAGGAGGCGCGCCGGCTGGTCGATCTCGCGCTCTACGGCGAGGCGTACGGGATCGAGGGAAAATCGCTCCTCGACACGCGGGGGATGACCAAGGCGGGGGAGGGGTACGCCGACATCGACCTCGAGATGAAGGGGATCGCCCCGATTTTCGAGAAGCACGAGATCCCGTTCGACCACGACGACAAGGAGGACGTGGTCGACCTGGCGACGCGCGAGGACGCGGCCCACTACTGGGGCTGGTACACCGGGAACATGGTCTGCTCGAAGGACGCCTTCCGGTTCCGCCCCGGCGCGGTGGGGGCGCACCTCCACTCGTTCAGCGCGATCGTGCTCCGCAAGAAGGCCCAGAATTGGACCGGACCGCTCGTCCACCACGGAATCACGGGGACCTGCGGGACGGTGTACGAGCCGCTCGCGGCCGGTTTTCCGTACGGCACCATCTTCTTCGACCGCTTCCTGCAGGGGTACACGTTCGGCGAGTCGATGTCGATGGCGACGGCGTTCACCTCGTGGATGGCGGTCTACGTGGGCGACCCGCTCTACGCGCCGTACGCCTCGGGGATGAAGGCGCGGCAGACGAAGAACCGCGAGACGGCGAAGACGGCGTACAAGTCGATCTCCGCGGCGCTCGACGCCGGCGACTCCGCGAAAGCCCTCGAGCTGGCGCGCGAGGTCGATGCGATCGGGATCGCGTACGCGGGGGCGGAGGACAGCTCCTTCCTGGCGCGCGAGGCGAAGTCGCGGGCCGCCTTTCCGGATCGGAAGGCGAAGGGGCCCGTGGCGGAGCTGAGGAAGGCGGTCGAGGCGGCCGCCGCCGCGACGGAGGCCAAGCAGGGCGTGGCGCTGGCCCGCAAGGCGGTCGAGCTCTCGCCCGCGAGCTGCGACGCGAACCGGCTGCTGGCGCGCTGGTCGGCGGAGCTGGGGTCGAGTCGCGAGGCGCTGGCCGCGGCCGAGATCGTGGAGAAAGTGGACCCGGGCTTCGAGTCCTTCTACTGGAAGGGCCGGGCGCAATTGCTGATGAAGCGACCCAAGGAGGCGCTCGCGTCGTTCGACGCCGCCCTGGCGATCAAGTTCGACCTCGAGACGCTCCGGCGGGCGGGCGAGGCCCTGGTCGAGATGAAGCAGTACAAGGAGGCGATCGACCGCCTCGAGGTCGTGGTCAAGGCTCAGCCCGAGGAGCTCGAGCTCGCGGTCGAGCTCGGCAAGGCGCTCCTGGCGATGAAGGAGTGGCGCCGCGCGGTCGAGGCCCTGCGCGAGGCGCTCAAGGACCTGCCGGTGGTGTGGAACGATGTCCGGTCGTGGGCCGATTGCTGCGAGCTCCAGGCCGTCGCGCTGGCCGCCGAGGGAATAGACAAGGACAAGTCCAAGGAGCTGGCACAGGTCGCGCGCGATCTGAAGTCGGGCCGCGTCCGCGCCACGAACGCCGCATCGGCCGCGAAGATCGGGACGGCCGTCGACGAGGCTTCGGACGCGACGCTGATCAACGAGATGCCCGTTTTCGAGGAGCGGTCGGGCGGCCTGCCGCGCCTGCGCCTCTCGAATCGTTCCCCCGGCGACATGCAGGTCTACCTGAGCGGCCCGATCAGCCTCTCCGTGACGCTGCCGCGCTATCCCGGCAAGGGCTCGGAGAAGGTGACGGAGGTGGAACTCGCGCCGGGCATCTACCGAATCGCCGTCGTGGTGACGGAAAAGGGGAACAAGCCGCACAAGCTCAAGAAGGACCAGCGCGTCGAGCCCGGCGTCGTGCTCGGCCTGGGCGTCGACGATCAACTGAAAGTGTACAAGCCTCCTCCGAAGTGACGCCATGTCCCCCCAGGAAAATAAGACGGTTTCCGCATGTTTCTGCGCGATAGCGATCTTGGTGACCCTGGGATGCGCCAAGCCATCGTTGGCGCCGCAGCCGGCCAAGAAACAGGACATACCGGAGGAGCCGGGGAGAATCCAAATCGCCCGCTTGGGATCCGAGAGTCTTCAGGAACGCACTACGGCATTTGAAGAGTTACGCGACATGGGGCATGCGGTGCTACCCCTTCTGAATCAGCAATCAGAGGCTGCAACCGGAGAACTCCAGGCGACGCTGAGGAATGTCATCAGGTCGATATGGGCGACCGACCCGCTCTGCATGGTCAGTCCTCCCGAGAGGAGGATTACGGCGGATATCAAGGAGGCTACCGCCGAAGAAGCGCGCCGAATACTGTTTGCTGATTTCCCCTTATGTCCGCCCATTGACGAATTGTTGGAGGTCGAACGGCGATCGGAAAAGCGGGTAATGAAGGCGAACTTGCGCTTGGACAACGCAACGTATTGGCAGGCGATTCTGGCCTACAGTGCGACATTTGAGCTCGAACTGGAACCTGATATCCGGAATACATTTGGAGAAGGGAAGTACCGCCAAGTCCGCTGGAGCCGACCCGCGGGAACTGCCATTGTTAGCGCGACTTGGAAACGAGACAGGAACTTGATGAGGGACCAAGGAGAAGATAACGAGAAGGATATTTTTACCGTGCGGCTGCACCTCGAGCCGGGCTTCCAGCCGATTGATGGCTACCTGCACATCACCCGGATAACTGACTCGACGGGCGCGTTGCGTTCGAGCGAAGCGACCGTCCATTCGGCCTCTTGGCATCATGATTTCATGTCTCCGACCGGAGATCGCCATATGCCGACCCTGACGGAAATGGAAATCGAAGTTCCTACAGGCAAGATGGCACCAAGTCTGAAACTTACCATCAAGGGGTGGGCCCGGTTTTCAATACCCAAGGAAGTTGAGTGCGCCGTGTGGCGTCTCAAGTCCTGGCAGTCCCACCCCTCGAGAATCATGAGAGGGAGCAGGATCGTCTTGGAGGATTTCAAGGTAAGAGGCAAACATGGTGACATCACGGTTTCCACAGTGGGGCTTGAGGAAAACGGCGTGGCGGCCGACAGGGAGGAGAGCAACAGTGCATGGGTCATCATCGCCAGTGATGACGGTCACTCGGTGAATCCATTGACTATTGGGCTAGGAGGCCGCGGTGCTGGAGGCGCTGGAGTTAGTTTCTCCTGGGATCATCCTGAGCCACCGACCCGTGTGTGCCTCATCCGGCCAATGGTTTCTCGCATCATCGAATTCCCATTCGAAATCACTGATGTTCCCATTCCCTCTCGATAGCCGGCCTTTCGCTTGATATCACCGAAGTACTTGAAGCCGCCGGCGAGGTAAGCTCCCCGTTTCCCGCTTCCCGTGACCCGTTCCAGAAGCTAAAAGCTTCGAGCTTTCGATGCGGGAAACGGGGATCGGGAAACGGGGAGCTCAACCCCCCGCCCCCCGTCGGCCAACATTGCTCATTCAATTGCGGTTCAACGTATAATCATCACCTTCATGCGGCCCCAACCTCCGTCGAGGATGCCGGAAGATTCGGGAAAGCCCCACGTCCCGGGACGGCCGCATGCCATTCCCCCGCGTCGGCTGGCGCCTCCCGGCCCTGCTCGGAAGGGCAATCCCCTCCTGATCTGGGGAATCGTCGGCGGCGCCGTCGTGCTCGTCGTCGTCGTGGCCGTACTGCTCAGCGGGCGCGCGGAAACTCCGGCGCCTCCTCCGGCGACCACGCCCCCTCCCGTCGCGATCGCGCCCGTCAAGTCGACGCCCGAGATCAAGCCCCTCCCCGTCGATACTGGACCCGAAGGCCCCGCGGATCGCATTCCCTGGCTCCTCCGGCAGGAAAAAATGACGCCCGAGGATTACAAGCGCTGGCATGCGGAATGGTCGTCGCTCCTGCCCAGGGTGCTGGGCATGAAATACGAGCAGCCCGTCCGCGACGAGCTCGAACGGATCGAGGGCAACGCGCGCAAGGCGCACCGCGCCCTCTTCCGGCCCGTCCGCGAGAAGATCACCGAGCTGACCGCGGCCCGCAAGGTCCGCGACGCGATCAAGGTTCTCCAGGAGTGGAAAATCCCGGAGGGACTCGACCTCCGCGGGGACATCGCCGACGATCTCAAGAAGGAACTGGCGCGGCTGAACCAGGTCGCGTCCATCGACGAGACCGCCGCGGCGTACGTGGCCGACTTCAACGGCGGCCGGGATCCCGGCGATCCCCGGGAGCGGCTCAAGGAATTCCTCGAGGCTCCGGACATCGGCATCCGGATGCCCGCGGAGTACGCGCTCCGCTCGCTCACCGTCTACCACGTCCGGCGCAACTACAACCTCGCGATGGACGCGCGCCGCCCCGAGGCGACGCGGCACGTCGAAGCGGAGATCAAGGGCATCGCGGCGGAGGGGGAGGAGCGGAAGAAGCGGGTCCTCGCGTGGGAGAAACGGCTCCAGGAGGGGACCCGGAAAAATCCGCTCTCCGCGAAGGCGCTGGGGATGAGCGGCGCGATGACGTTCCGGGTCCTGAAATACGACGGGGCCAGCCTGAACTACGGGAACGATTCCGTGGAGCTGAAGGTCGGGATCGACGACCTGTCGCCGGCGTCGCTCGGGCTTATTCTCGAGATCGCGGCCGATCCCGCCGACGCACCCGGGCTCTTCGAGGCGGGATGCGCCGCGGTCCGCGCCGGGGCGCTCGACTCCGCGGACCGGCTCCTCAAGGGCGCGATCAAGGTCGATCCCAACCTCGCGAAGATCTCGCCCTCCGTGGAAAAACTGCGCGTCGGCGTGGGCAAGCTGCGAGGCCAGGCCTCGATTTCGGGAGACAAGGTCAGCCTCGCCTACACGTTCGACCGCCCGGATGAGGCGGAGGATTTCTCGCCGCTCACGCCGCTCAAGAAGGAAATCCGGAGCGGTTCGCTTTTCATCGAAGGGGGCAAGGGGCTCTACTTCGCGGACGTCGGCAACATCACCTTCTCCCGCCAGCTCCGGTTCAAGGCACGGCCGAAATCGGTCGACGGCCAGGGCGCCTACATCTTCGGCGCGCGCTGGGAGGTCACCCCCGGCGATCTGGATCTCCTGCTCGTCCTCTTCCTTCCCGGGGGCCAGTTCCGCATCGTCGCCAAGGAAGGCCAGGATCCGATCAAGGTCGTGATCGAGGGACCGCTCCCCGGCAAGACCGAGGACTTCGAGCTGGTCTTCGACGAGAAGAAGACGGAGCTCACGACGGGCGGGAAGTCGCTCTGGAAAGGCCCGGGATCGGCCTCCGCTCCCCTGCAGGCGGTGGTGGGAGGGGCCTCGGTCGACGACGCGGAAAAGTCCGGGGTGTCGTACGCGGGCCTCGAGCTGCAGGGCCGCGGGGCGCCGGTCTGGATCCAGCAGGTCCGCTCGGAGCGGCGCGCGCTGGTCGAAGCGGAGCTGTCCAAGGAAGTGAAAGTCCTGGCCGCCGCGGCGCCGAAGACGTGGATCGCCGAGGACCGCACCTTCGGCTACGGCCTCCTGATTCCCCTGCCGATCGAGGAGAAGCTCAAGGACGCCTTCACGGAGGACTCCCGGAAACAGTTCGACGTGTGGCGCGCCGAGCTCAAGCGGCTCTCCACGGCGAAAACGCCGATGGAGGTCGATCACCACGTGCGGATCATCACGGCCGCGCTGGACGCCGTCATCAAGGAGGTTCCCTGGCTTCCGCTGGGGTACTTCTACCGCGCCGAATGGAAGTACCGCCTCGGCGATCTCACGGGCGCGCTCAAGGACCTGGATGAATCCCTCGCGCGGCACGAGAATTTCGTCGAGGCGCACCTCGCCAAGGCGGACCTCCATCGGTACGCCGGGCGGTACGAAGAGGCCGGAAAATCGATCGAGGCCGCGCTCGCCGCGGTGCCCGACCTGGCGCGTCCCCGGCTGACGCGCGCGCTCCTCCGGTACTACGCCGACCGTCCCGCGGAGGCGATCGCGGAACTCCAGCTCGCGATGCGCCTCGCGCCGAACAACCTCGGGCTCCGCCTCGAGGCGATGCGGCTGGCGCAGGTCGTCGCGGGTCCTAGGTGGTCGGGCGTCGCCCAGGTCGACACCGACAACTACATCGTGCGCGGCGAAGTCGCGGCGGGTTCACCCAAGGAGATGGCGATCGCCAAGGAGCGGACCGCGAAGGCGGCGAAGATGCTCGAAGTGGTCCGCCGGTGGTTCGAGGAACTCGTGCCCGGGAGCGGACGGCGCGTCCGCAAGCCGATCGTCTATCTCTTCCAGAGTCCGGAGAGTTACTACCTCCACGCGGACCTCACGCGCGGCGATCGCCTCGAGCACAGCCTCGGCGTCTTCTTCCCGGCGTACCAGCAGCTCATGTTCTTCATGGGCGGCTCGGAGGAGGAGACGCTCTCGACGATGATCCACGAATCCTTCCACGAGTACCTCAATTCGCTGGCGTCGAACGTCCCTCCCTGGCTGAACGAGGGCTTCGCCGAGTACGTCTCGGGCATCCGGATCGAGGGGGACGCCGTGGTGGAGTCGGGGCTGATGCTTCCCGACCGACTGGCGACGCTGCGGCGCGCGCTCAAGCGCGGCTTCAAGGGCATTCCCTTCCCGGTCATCCTGAACGAGTCGCACGCGCAGTTCATGGCGTTCGATCCGGCGCTCCAGTACGCCCAGGCCTGGAGCATGGTGCACTTCCTGATCCGCTTCGATAACGGCCGCTACGCGCCGGTGTTCAAAACCTACCTGGGCGCTCTCCTCGAGGGGAAGTCGCCTTCGGAGGCGCTGAAGACGGCGTTCGGGGGGCTGGAACTGGTGAAGATCCAGCGCGAGTGGCTGGAGTACATCAAGAAGTTCTGATGGCGCGCTTCCCGTTTCAGACGCTTGAAGCTTCGAGCCTCCGAAACGGGAATCGGGGAGCGATCAGAGACCGCGACTACTCCAGAATCCTGAGGAACTTTCCGTCGGGGCTGAAGCACTGCAGTCGGTGATTCCCGCTGTCCGCGACCCATAGGTTCCCTTCGGGGTCGAACGCGAGCTGCTTGGGATCGGACAATTCCCCGTGTTTGCCTCCCGGTCTCGCGAATTCCCGCTTGAAGCGTCCGTCCAGATCGGTCACCTGGATCCGGCTGTTGTAGCGGTCGACGATGTAGAGCTCGCTCCCGTCGGGGGAGACCGCGATGTCGTCGGGCACGCGGAACTCGCCCGGCCCGACGTGGCGGAGATAGTCGGCCAGCGATCCGCCCCCGGCCGCCGCGGCGAAAACCGCCGCGAGGATGATCGCGAGCTTCTTCCGGCGGAGGATCATGAAGAGCGCGAAGCTCGCGACGGCCGAGGGAAGCGTGATGTACAGCACGATGGGGAAGAGCGCCTCGTGGCCGATGCGGAACCGCTCGACGCCCTCCTTGGAATAGCAGGCCAGGTAATTGCGCTTGTTGAGCGAGACGTAGACCCGATCCCGGAAGACGGTCACGCACTGGGGATCCTGCGGCACGCTCCACGATCGCAGGAACCTTCCCTCGGCGTCGAAGACGTTGATCCGCCGGTTGTGCTCGTCCGTGACGTACAGGTCCCCGTTGACGTCGCGCGACACGCCCTCGGGTCCGTCCATCTGGCCCGGCCCGGCGCCCCGGCTCCCGATGATGCGGACGAGCTTCGCGGTCTCGCCCCGCGCGTCGAGCTCCACGACGTTGTGCGTCGCGGTCTGGATGACGCGGCCGGGTTCGGGGAGGACGATGTAGAGTCCGCGGCAGAATCCCCCGGGCTCGCCGCTGCCGTTTCGATATCCCTCGAGCGACGTAATCTCCTTCACCCGCTTGCCGGTCTTGTCGTGGATGAAGAGGGTCCCCGGATCCTGGTCGCCGACGTAGAAGTTGCCCTGCGAATCGATCGCGAGTCCCTCGGGATTGGAGAACCGGCCCTGCGCGGGTTCGTGCTTGTGCGTCGACGTACGGAGCATCCGGCGGAGCGGCGTCCGGGTGAGAATGCCGAGGCCGACCATCGCGATGCCGAAGATCAGCATCACCCGCTTCGTGCGCTTGCTCATGGAGAGGCGCCCGGATGATAACCTCGGGCCCGAATCAGCATCCACTCCGCCTTTCTATTGCCGTCCCGCGGAATCTCGATCTTCACGGGGTCATCGACCGGGTCGAACCGTTTCTTGAGCATCTCGAGGTCCCGAGGGCAATGGTACGCCTCGTATACCACGACCGCCTCCCTTCTGGCGAACTCCCCGGGATTCCACCACCGATCAGCGCCGCCACCTGGGCGCCGGGACTGTTTCGGAGGCGGGCAAGCGCGGGGTTCACGGGACTCTCTCGACGGGCTTGTTCTCTCCCAGGCTCTCTTGCCATCGGTCGGGTTGATCGGTGCAGACGGCCGAGGCGCCGAACCGCCGGACCAGCCGTCGGGCTTCGCCCGGCGAAACCCCGGGCCTGCCGTGCAATTCCGGAGAGACCAGGCACCGGCGGAATCCCTTCAACGAACGGAGCTCCGCTTTTCCGAGCGCGGGAAATCGCGAGAACGCATCGATCCAGAGCCAATCGACCCGGCCCCGGAGCGCGAGGCAGGCCTCGATCGGTTCGAGATCGGAGAACCTGAGCGCAATCCGGCGCTCTCCTCGGGCGACCAGCCGGGCGATCCCCGGCAGGGGCATGTCGACGAAGAAGAAGTTCCGGATCCGGCGATGGCGCAGGAGGCGCAGCGCCTCCTCCTCGATGCCGTCGCACTTCGAATTCACCACCAGGAATCGATGGTGGAATCGCCGCAGGTACTCCTCGAATCGCTCTCCGCTCTTCGAGGGGTCATGGTGAAGGATGAGTCTCGTGCCGTCCGAGCGCAGGTCCACCTCGACGCCGAAATCCCCCGGGATCCGCCGGAGCTGGGACGCCCGATTGACGCGATGCACGATGATCACGGCGCGCTCTCCCGCCGGAGCCGGACCATGTACCGCAGGGCCGATGCCACGTGACGACAGCGGGAAAGCCAGCTGGTGGCCCACTTCGAGCGGCCGTGGGGTCGGGATCCGACGACGACGGGGATCGTCGCGATCGACCATCCGAGGGCCATCGCCTGGTTCAGGACATAGAGATCGAAGGAAAGATCCGAAGGGGGGCGGACGAGCGCGCGGAGGAGCGAGCGGTGGAACACCTTCGGCTGGCCGTTGATGTCCCGGAAAGGCTTCTGAAGAACGAACCTCGCCACGGTATGCATCCCCCGGGTGGTCAGTTCCGCGACGAACGCCCGCCGCCGACGGAGTCCCTTGACCAGCGTCTTCTGGGGATCGCGGGAAGCCAGGATGGCGTCGAAGGCGGCGAAGACATCCGCGGGATCGCACTGCAGGTCGGCATGAGTCCACGCCAGGAATTGGCCCCGGGCGGCCTCCAGGCCGGCCCGAATCCCGCCGCCGTAGCCGAGGTTCTCGGGAAGGCGGATCGACCGGGCAAACGCGTATCGGGGCTCCGCGGCCAGCCGGCGGAGCGCGCGGTCCGTTCCATCGGTCGATCCGTTGTCCACCAGGAGAAGTTCGAATGGCCCGCCGGTCCCGCCCGCCGCGAATCCCTCGAGGAGTTTCGCCAGCGAGGGCTCTTCGTTGAAGCAGGGGACCACGATCGACAGGACCGGCCCGGCCGCCTTCACGGCGTGCGATCCCGGGCGACCGCGGTTTTTGAAATCGGAAGACGGAGAAACCGCTCCACATCCTCCGGCGTCCCCAGGCCGTGCATGCCTTCGCCCAGGGATCCCACGGAATGAACGTCGACGCGGCCGCCGGAAGCGATCACCTGGTTGTAGACCGGCGCCAGGTAGAACTCGCCCTTCACCCGATGATTCCCGGCCACCATCGCATCCGCCGCCCGGACGAAATCGCTTCCCCGACGGAATCCGTAGATGCCGACCGTCGCCTCGTTCGAGATGACCTCCTTCTCCACGACCCGGTCGACGCGGCCCGCTCCGTCGAAACCCACGAATGACCACCGGGGGTCGTCCGCGCGCATCGTCATGATCAGCCCGTCCGCCGGTCCGCGGACCAGTTCATCCACGAAGAGGTCGATATCCGTGTCCACCCACTGGTCGCAATTCGCCACGAGAAGAGGTTCCGGAGCGTCGATCCAGCGGCGGGCCAGGAGCACGGTGCTGGCCGCTCCCTCGGTGACGCCCTCGACGGAGATCACGATGCAGCCCGGGGCGATCCGCTCGAGAATCGCCCGAAGGTTCCAGCGGTCGAGATGCTCATCCAGCGCCGCGAAGATGAACTGGTGGGGCCGGCGGGGCCTGACGTTTCCGACAACGAACTCAACCATCGGAACGCCGTGGATCGGGATGAGGGGTTTCGGGATCGCATAGCCCGCCTCCGCGAATCGCATCCCGCGGCCCGCCATGGCGACGACGATCCGGATCATGACTTTACGGCGGCGCGCTCCACGTCCTCGATGAACCGCCTCACGAACTCGTGGTCGACCTCGTCGATGGTCCGCACCTGGAGCACGTGGCCGCCCGCCCGTTGACCCGACTCCAGGCCGTGGCGGCCGTCCTCGACGATGACCGTCTCCTCCGGAGCGGAAGCCAGGCGCGCCATCGCCTCCCTGTAGATGTCCGGCTCCGGCTTGGGGCGTTCCACATCCTCCTGGCTGAGCGCGCACTCCAGGTACTCGAGCAATCCCGCGTGCCGCAGCATCAGGTTGACGCTGTCCCGGATCGCGTTGGAACAGACGCCGAGGCGATACCCGTCCTTCCTCAGGAGGCGCACCATCGCCACCTTGGCCGCCACCGGGACGCACCGGGCGAGAATCTCCTCGCGGGTGAAGACCTGCTTGAGGCGGTGAATCGGGTCGTGGAGGGCGGGGGGGAGGCCCTTCCGTTCGCTCAGGATTTCCAGCTTCCGGCGCGTCGGCAGCCCGTCATAGAGATCTTCATGCTCCTGGCGCGTGAGGGTGAATCCGAAGCTCGCCAGCGCGCGGTTCAAGGCGTCGAAATGCCAGTCGCGGGCGTCGACGAGAACGCCGTCGAGATCGAACAGGACGGCCCTGATCCGGCCCAAGCGCTCCTCCTCCGGTCAGCGCCAGTGTGCCGTGGAGATTTAAGGAAGCCATGAGTCGAGAATTAGTAATTCCGTAGCGGGGACGGGGTCGGCCTACGGACCGGCGGGGGCGCGAAGCTGTTCGCTCTTGAACACGACGATCTCGGGGGGCCGGCGGTTGAAGTCGCTGTAGCGGATCCACCGGGGTCGGACGCGCACGTACACCAGGCCGGGCCACGTCAGCCGGTCGCGGCCGTCCGGGAATCTCGCGAAGTAGATCTCCTTCAGCCGTTCGAGCGGGGCGCCGTGGGGCTCGTCCGCCACGCCTTCGTATTGCACCGTGCGTTCGTCGCCCTCCGCCAGGCCGCCGATGACGAACGCGACTTTCGGATTCTTCCGGAGGTTGGGGATCTTGCGCGTCGTCTCGAGGGCGTCGAACAGGAGCTCGAAATCGTCGGTCACGGCGAATCCCACGACGGCCGCCTGGGGAGCGCCCGAGGTCGAGACGGAGGCCTGGACGGCGAGGGCATGGCTTCGCAGGAACGTCAGCAAGTCCGCGCGGTTCATGGCGACAGGATACACCCGGAGCCGAACCGGGGGAGGATCCGCGCCCCGATTGCGGAGCGCGGATCCCCCGGAATGGATTTTGTTGCGTTACCGCGCGAAGCGGTTGGCCGCGATGACCACCGGCTCGAAGAAGAACACCGTCTCGGACTTGGGATCGACCGTCACGCGGACCCAGTGGACGTCCTCCGAACCGAAGGTCTCCACCCGGCTGAAATTCTCGACCCGGTGGGAGACGTGGTCGGCCGCGGGGGCGGTCAGGGGCTTGTCGTACCGGAAGAAGTGGGAGTCCCCGTGGGCGACGACCACCGGCTTGCCGAACTCGACCGTCTTGGCGGTGAGCGCGTCGATGATCTCGTTGTACCCGTTCCGGTCGGACGAGGTCCGGGCGAGCTCGAACGCGGGGTCGGCCTGCATCATGATGAAGACTCCCTTGGCATCCTGCGCGGCGGCCGTGGCAAACGTCTGGTCGATCCACGCGAGGTTCGCCTGGAGCCGCTTCGTGTACTCGTTGATCCGGTCGGCGCGGGGGCTCGAGGTCGAGTCGGTGGCGTCATAGCCGGTCCAAGGATCCAGGTCGTTGTGGCTGCCCACGACGTGGATCGCCGAGAAGACGACCTGCGACTTCACCCAGAGCTGGTTCTCGACGAAATCGCCGAAGCCGGCATCGGCCGCCTGCGTGCGGACGGCCATGGGATCGCCGCCGGTGGACATGCCCGGCGTCGGGAAGAAGACGCTCCGGACGTAGGCGAGCCGCTCGAGGGGATAGCGCCCGGTGCGGTGGACGTCGGTCCACTCGTTGTCGCCGGGCGTGTAGATGAACGCGGGATTGAAATGCTGGTACTGGCTGAACCGCGACTGGATCAGGGCGTTCGAAGCGTCGCTGCTCCCGTTCTTGATGTCGCCCACGTGGAGGACCCAGGCGAGCTTGTGGTCGTCGTTCACCTGGGAGATGATCCGGTCGAGCTTGACGTCGTCGCCGGCGCCGTACGGCACGTCGCCGATCAAGGCGAACGAGAACGACGAGGACCCGGCCTTCGGGGAACTCGCGGCGGGGAGAATGACGATGATCGCGGCGAACACCGCGGCGAACACGGCCGTCCGACAGAGCGCGCGAACCATGGGCTGCCTCCTTGGGGTAAATGAGGAATCCGTCCCGCCCGGAGGTTAGGCCGCGAGGATCAAGAACAAGTGATCGCGCGATTACGCCATCGTGAAGGCCCGGACACGGTGGATGGTATCGTTGTTCTCCGAGGAGGGCCGCGCCGGCCGGGCAAATTGACATGGAAATCCAGCACGGGTCGGAACCGCCGAGGCCCCAGGTATCCGTCTGGCAGAAATTCCTGGCCTCCCCGGCGACCTGGATCATCGCTGGATTGAATATCGCGGTTTTCCTCTGGGTCGAATCCAAGGGCAGCACCACGAATGGCGCGACGCTGCTCAAGTATGGAGCCCTCGAGCGCTACCACGTCTGGGCGGGGGAGTACTGGCGACTCGTCACCGCGATGTTCCTCCACATCGGCCCGATCCATCTCCTGTGGAACGTCTACGCCATGCCCAGCTGGTGCGCCGCCGTGGAGCGCAGCGTGGGTCCGTGGAAATTCCTCCTCGCCTATTTCGTCACCGGCGTCGGGGCGAGCGCTGCGAGCCTCCTCGGCCATCACGTCGTCGGAGCCGGCGCGTCCGGGGCGGGGTTCGGCATGATCGGCGTGACGCTGGTCCTCGTATTCCGACGACTCGGGGCCTGGAAGTCCTTCTTCGCCGACCCGGGGGTGAAGCAGTCGCTCATCATGATCGCGATCTGGGTCGGCCTTGGCTTCACGATCATGAACATGGACAATTTCGCACACCTAGGAGGGCTCGTCTTCGGCCTGGCGGTCGGCGGATTGCTGACGGCGAGGAACTCCGCGCCCAAGAAGTTGATGGCGCTGTGGATCGCCTTCGCGGTGATCTTCACGGGAACGGTCGTCGCGGCCTGCTATCCGCGCGCGCCTGTCACCACCGTTGAGGACCGGCCTTGAGGATCGGCGGTCAGGCCTTTTTCTCAGCTCGGGGATCGAGCGCGTCGCGGAGGCCGTCGCCGAAGATGTTGATCGCGAGGACCGTCAGCGTGATCGCGAGCCCCGCGAAAATCGCGAGGTGGGGCGACGTTCGGAATGCGCGGCGGCCCTCGTAGAGCATCGCGCCCCACTCCGGAGTCCCCGTCTCCACGCCCAGCCCGAGGAACGACAGGCCCGCCGCCGTCAGGACGGCCGAGCCCACGCCGAGCGTCGCCAGCACGATGATCGGTCCGAGCGCGTTCGGGAGCACCTCGCGCCAGAGCGTCCGGAGGGGCGACGCGCCGAGCGCCCGGGATGCCTGCACGAAGTCCTGTTCCCGCAGCGACAGGATGCTCCCCCGGACCTGCCGCGCGAATTGCGGGATCCCCACGATTCCCACGGCGAGGATCAGCGTCCCGAGACCGCGCTGCATCGCCGCCGCCATCAGGATCGCCAGCAGGATCGACGGGATCCCGAGGAGCACGTCGAGGATCCGCGAGATCGCGAAGTCGGTCCACCCTCCGAAGAAGCCGGCGACGGCCCCGAGCGGAACCCCGGCCGCCATCGCGAGCGCCACCGCCGCGAGGCCGATCGCCAGCGAGACGCGCCCGCCGTACCCGATCCGCGCGAAGATGTCCCTCCCCAGGTCGTCCGTCCCGAGCCAGTGCGACCCGGACGGACGCTGCAGGATCCGGTCCGGATTCATCTCCGACGGGGAGTGGCGGCTGACGAGCCCGATGCCGGCCGCCAGGAGGCACATCAGGACCAGGATCGCGAGCGCTCCCATCGCCGCGCGATGGCGCACCAGCACCCTCAGGGCCCGGTTCGTGATCGGTTTCATGTCCTCTGGCTGACCGCTTCCCGCTTCCTGGCTTCTGAAGCTGCCGGCTGAGAGCTGCCGGCTGAACGCTCTCTACGCATA
>Ga0075433_10001799_pt1 | contig 16072 bp, 12 predicted proteins | sample RhiMethybrSRZTD2_FD_75299 | JGI IMG/M metagenome (GOLD analysis project Ga0075433, IMG submission 75299) | Populus rhizosphere microbial communities from Tennessee, USA - Rhizosphere MetaG P. TD hybrid SRZTD2 | ecosystem: Host-associated > Plants > Roots > Rhizosphere > Soil | place: USA... | reverse complement strand
CGCAGGTTTGGGTGTCAGGGTGCCGGGAGGCGTACCTTCAGGCGTCGGGGTGCCCGAGGGCTGCCCCGGCGCGCTCATCGCGGCGATCGCCTTCTGCTGCTCGAGCGCGCGCGAATCATCCGCGAGTATCGTGAGCGCTTCCTTGTTCGCCGCCTCGGCGCCAGCCTTGTCGTTCGCCGCGATCGCGGCTGCAGCCTTGTTGAACTGCTCCTGGAACCGTTCTTCCGCAGTCGGCCCAGGAAGAACGGACGTCGTCGGGGGAGCGGGCGCGGGCGTTGCGGGCGGCGTCTGATCGGAAATCGGTGGCGATTGTGCCCCGCCGCGGTTCCTCATCATGATAGTGACCGCCACGGCGCCGACGGCGATGACGGCAACCAGTGCGGCAATGCCGATCAACGTCCCGCTCGTGCCCGTGCGCACGTTTGCGGGCGGCACTTTCGCGGGCTGCACTTTCGCCGGCGGCACCTTCGGCGCGGGCATTTTGGGCTGCGATCGCGCCGCCGCCGGCGGCTGGGGCGGCGGCATCGAGGCCGAGCCGGCGATCTGGGTGGGCTCGACGAACGCCTCGCGCTCGCGCGTCATCTCGGCGCCGTCGATCATGTCCTTCAGCACGGTCGGTTGAGAGCCTTCCAGGATCAACCGGTACGGTCCGATGGTGACCGGCACGTCCACAGGCAGCACTTCTTCGGTCTTGATCTGCCGCTCGCCGATCCAGACGCCGTTCTGGCTGTTCAGGTCGGCGATGACGTAGTGCCCGCGGTCGAACCAGATCTCGGCGTGGCTTCGCGAGACCTGCTTGTCCTTGTCCTCGAGCACGAGCTGGTTCTCGGTGCCGCGGCCGACCCTGGTGCGGCCCTCGCCGAGCTCGAACGGCGCCACGAACTGGTCGCCGCGATAGATCCTGAGCGTGGCCACGTCAGGCCTCCTTGCGGTGTCTGTCGCGGTGCGCCGCGACGCCTGCCTCCGCGGACTTCGCGGGACGGGATTGGAAGAGCGTGCGCAGCCGCGCCGCCACCTTCGACGACAGGGCCTTTCCGGGCGAGCGGGTTTCGGCCGTCGGCGCAATCACCGCCGTATCGTCGGGATCGGCCTTCGCCGGATCGAGCCGCACGGTGTCGTCGTCCTTGTCGGCGAGCGCGAGCGCAGCGGCCGTCGCGATCCGTGCAATCAGATCCTTGGGAGCGCTGGCGTTCGGCTCGAGCGCGAGCGCCCGCTCGGCGTGCTCGCGCGCGCGCCCGAAATCCTTGTTGCGGAGAGCCGTCGCCGACGATTCCAGCAGCTCGCGAATCTCGGTGGCCCGTCGCGCGGCCTCCTGCTCCGAGGCCTCGGCCGCCGCCGCGCTCGCCTGGCGCCGCAAGGCTTCGGCGATGACGCCGTGCGCGGCCCCCAGCGGGTCGAGCTCCACCGCCTTGCGGGCCTCCTTGATGGCGCGATCGATCTTGCCGCGGGCGAGCAGCGATTTTGCGCTCTCGGTCAGCTCCGCGGCCCGGTCCTGCCGCTCGGCGCGGTCGGCGGCCTCGCGCAGCCGCGCGTGCGCCACCGCCGAGGTACGCAGGGCCGACTCGTGGCTGGGCAGGCGGGCGAGCGCCTCGTCTGCGAGGCGGGTCGCCGCTGACGCGTCCCCTTTTTCGAGCGCCGCGGCCGCGTCGGCCGCCAGGCGGTCCGCTTCGTCGGAGACGTACTCCGCGGCGCCGAGCCGATCGTGCTCCGCGCGCAGCCGGGCGAGCTCGGTCTGGAGCCCGCCGCTCGACGGATGCCGTGCCATCAGTGTCTCGAGGCGCGCGATAGCAAGCGTCCGCTCGCCATTCTGGAACTCGCCACGGGCCAGCGCCAGCTGCGAGGCCAGGTCCTCGACCACGGCGTTCGCGCTCTGGCGGGCGGCGCGAGCGTCGGTCAGTGCGGCACGCACGATCGTGATCTCGGGATTCGACGCGCCGGTCTGCACCGCGAGCTGGAGCTGACGGTCGGCCTCGTCCAGTTGCTCGAGCTTCAACGCCTGACGCGCGCGCTCCACGAAGAGCTCGCACTGCCGCGTCTTCTCTGCCTCCGCCGCCGCGAGATCCTGGCGCAGACGCGCGAGCAGGGTGCGCGCGTCCGCGCTGTTGGGGTTGATCTCGATCGCCTGGTTCGTCAGGGCGATCGCGGCGTCGAGCCGCCCGCCGCTGCGCGCGTTCGAGGCCTCGGTGATCAGGCTGCGGACCCGGTCGTCGCGCGATTGCAGGGCGGCGGCGGCCGCGCGGGCCCGGTCCATGAACGGCTGGATGGCCGCGGACGGCACTTGACGGAGCGCGTTTTCGAAGGAGGCCATCGCCGCCGCCGGATCCCCGGCTTCGAGCTGGCTCTTGCCCAGGGCGAGATCGCCGGCCGCTCCGACCAGCGCGGAGATGCGCTGTTCGCACGCGGCGGCCAGTGGCGTCAGCCGTCGATCCAGCTCCTCGATATCGCGGCGGTGCCACTCGCCAGCCCGAAGACTGTCCGAGCCGCTGGCCAGGAGGAGCGGATAGCTGGCGGCGATCTCGGCAAGCCGGGCTTCGACGTCGGACTCCATGCCCACGCCCAGCGCGTCGGCGCCCGCCTGCTCTTCGGCCGCCAGCCCGCGCAGCGCGTCGAGCGATAGCGCCGCCCGCTCCGCGAGTGTCCGCGTTTCCGTCTCATAGCGCCGGCGCCATCGCGAGAGGTCGGCCGAGAAATCGGGAAACGTCTGGTACCGATCCTTCGGATCCTTCGACAGCGCACGGAACACGATGCGCGACAAGGCCGTCGGCGCTTCCTTCGAATCGATCGGCGGCGGCTCTTCGGACACCACCTTGTGCAGGACCGCCGGCAGGTCGGGCGCCACGAACGGCTTCCGGCCGGTGAGCATGAGATAGAGCACCGCGCCCACTGAAAAGATGTCGGACCGCTCGTCGACCCCGACGCCGCGTGCCTGCTCGGGCGACATGTAATCCGGCGTTCCGACGATGAACCCGCTCGCCGTCATGCTGGAGCTGGCCAGGCGCGCGATGCCGAAATCGAGGATCTTGAGTCCGCCCTCCGCCTGGACGAACAGGTTGCCGGGCTTCACGTCGCGATGGCACACGCCTGCGGCGCTCGCGACCGCGAGTCCCTCGCAGACCTCGAGCACGAGATCGACCTTTTCCTCGATGGCGAACGACCGCTGCTTGAGGGCCCGATCGAGCGTCTCGCCCCGCAGCAGCTCCATGACGATGTACAGCCGGCCGTTGTCCTCGCCGATGTCGTAGATGGTGACGATGTTGCGGTGGGCCAGCTTGGCGGACACCTGGGCCTCGCGCATGAAGCGCGCGCGGATGTCGGGCTCGCCTTCGAGGTCCGTCATCATGACCTTGACGGCCACGTCCCGTTCCATCAGCTCGTCGTGGGCCGAATAGACGACGCCCATTGCGCCGCGGCCGATGCGGTCGACGACCTTGTAGCGGCCGATCCGTTCGGGGCGCGACGGGCGGGGGGTGTCGGTCACCGCGGTGATCACTCCTCGCAGACCGCAACCAGCGCGGTGACGTTGTCGCGGCACCCGCGATCGAGCGCCGCTCTCACCAGCGCCTCGGCGGTCCGTTCCATCGATGACTGCACCTGCAGCAGCTCCTTGATCTGGGCATCGGGGAGCGAGCCGTGGAGGCCGTCGGTGCAGAGCAGCAGCAGCTCGTTCGCACCGACCTGACGTTCCTGGAGATGGATCTCCGTGTTGTCGCGGGCGCCGAGGACGTTGGTCAGGACGTGGCGCATCGGGTGCTGTTCGGCCGGCTTGGCGCCGTCGAGGGGCGATTGACCGAGAACGGTCGCGGCCCATGAGTCGTCACGGGTGAGCTGCTCGAGCTGACCGTTGACGGCGTGATACATCCGGCTGTCGCCGACGTGCGCGATCGAGACCGTGCCGCCCATCACGAGCGCCGCGACGATGGTGGTGCCCATGCCGGTGTAGTCGTCATGGTTCTCCGCCTCACGAAACACCCGGCGGTTCGCCAGGTGGACGGCGGTTCGCAGCCGGTTGGCGTTGAACGAGAGTCCCGAGTCGATGCCGTACGGCCAGGAGAACTCCTGGTCTTCGCTGGTCCGCTTGATGAAGCCGACCACGGCTTCGATCGCGAGCTTCGACGCGACCTCGCCCGCGGCATGGCCCCCCATCCCGTCGGCGACGATCAACAGGCCGAGGGTTTCGTCCTGGAACAGCGCATCCTCGTTCGTCCGCCTGACTGGGCCGCGGTCAGAGCAGCCCCCGGCACGCATCCTCGTCAATCGGCCAACTCCTTGGGAGGGGCAGAGATCGTAGTGACCTTTTAGGGTTACCAGCAATGCTACTTTAGTAGTACTCAGCCGGCCTGGCAGAGTCCTTCAAACATCTGCGATATCTGGGATAGACGAGTGAGCTTGCCCGCCGGAGCCGGGCAGCCAGCCTCGCCGGAGCGCGAAGCGCGAAGGCGGGCGCTAGGCCAGGCGGGAGATCAGCTGAGCGCGCGAGTCGACCCCGACTTTGTTGAAGATTCGGCTCAAATGCTTCTTCGCCGTGGTCGGCGCGATGTCGAGCGCCTGGGCGATGTCCCGATTGCCGTAGCCCCGGAGGACCAGGTCGACGACCTGCGCCTCCCGGTCGGATAGGCCGTAACACCGCTTGACCGCGTCCCGTTCCGGGGCAAGCTCCCGAATGCAGGCGACCAGCGTCCGGCCGACGCCGTCGACCACGATTTCCCGCAGATGGATATAGAAGGGCTCGCCGTTCCCGGACGTGACGAGGCTGACCGCCCGCCCGCTCGCCTGGAGGTGGGCGGCGGCGGCGTCGGCCTGATCGCGGAGCAGCACGATCAGGTCGGTCCGATGCTCGCGCTGGAGCTTCTCCGCGAGCACACGCGCCGAGGTGTTGCGGTAGAGGATGCGGCGATCGTCGAGGACGATGATCGACACCGACAGATCGTCAATGACTGCGTCGAGCAGCGCGCGAGGCAGCATCTGGCTGATCATCGGTTCCCCTGTGGAGGGCCTACTATACTCCCCGGCGCGACGCGGTCCCTCGGTTAACATCGCGGCCGGGGTTGAAGTCTTGAAGGGGGTCAGACCGGGGACGCAGCGGGGACGCACCGGGGTCTGACCCCGGTTTGACCCCGGTCTGACCCCGCTCTGGCCCCGGTCTGACCCCGGTCTTGACCCCGACCTGATTCTCGAGGAGGCCGATGCACGATCTGCGGTACGGCATTCGATCGCTGGTCCGGATGCGCGCGGTGGCGGCGATTGCCGTGATCACGCTGGCGCTGGGCATCGCTGCCACCACGACCATGTTCAGCGCGGCCTATGCGGCGCTCCTCAGGCCGCTGCCGTTCGCCGACCCCGATCGGCTGGTGCTGCTCTTCACCACGCGGACGTCGCCGCGCGAAGGCCAGACGCTGTCGCGCTGGTCGTTTCCGCTGATCAGGAGGCTCACCTCGGCGGTGACCTCGTACGAATCGCTGGCCTCCTACACGCCTTCGCTCGTCAGCCTCAGCGGCGGCGGCGATCCCGAGCAAATCGACGGCGAGATCGTCTCGCCGGAATACTTCCCGATCCTGAGAGCAGAAGCGGCGCTCGGCCGCACCTTCTCGGCCGCCGAGGACGGGACGCCGGGCGATGCATCGGTCGCGATCCTCAGCGACGCGTTGTGGCGGCGCCGGTACGGCGCCGACCCCTCGATCGTCGGGGGCTCGGTTCGCATCAACGACGTGCCGTTGACGGTGATCGGCATCATGCCGGCGAGGTTCCTGGGTCTCAGCGAGAAATCCGAGATCTGGATCCCCCGCGCGATGGCGCCCCGCCTGACCTACGCGGAGTATCTGACGACGCCGCAGCTCTTCATCGCGGTGGTCGGGCGCCTCGCGCCCGGCGTGACCCTCGAGCAGGCGAACGCGGAGCTCGCCGCGGCGAGCGCCTCTTTCACGTTCACCGACGGCGAGCCCGAGACGCGATTCGGCGCCGTCGTGCAGCGGGCGGGCGACGCGCGGATCGAGCCCTCCCTCCGTCGATCGGTCCTGCTGCTCCTGGCCGCCGCCGCGTGCGTGCTCCTGATCACGTGCGCGAACGTCGCGGGGCTGCTGCTCGCGCGCGGACGCATGCGCGCCCGTGAGCTCGCGATCCGCCTGGCGATCGGTGCCGGACGCGCGCGGATCGTCCGCCAGCTGCTGGTCGAGAGCCTGCTGCTCGCGACCGCGGCCGGCCTCGGCGGCGCCGCGCTGGCGGTCTGGGGCGTCGTCGGCTTCGCCCACTACGCGCCCGCGGTGCTCTGGACCGGACGCATCACCGTCTCGCCGTTCGCCGCGCCGACGCTCGATTCGCGCGCGCTGCTGTTCGCCGTGGGGGTGACGCTGATCACGAGCGTGCTGTGCGGACTCGCCCCCGCGCTCGACACCGCTCGCACCCAGCTCACCCACGTGTTGAAGGAGGACGATCGTGGCGGCGGCGCCCGGCGCCGCGTCTTTCGACTGCTCGTCGTCGGCGAGGTCGCGCTCGCCGTGCTGCTGCTGGCAGGGGCCGGCGTGCTGCTCGAGAGCTTCGCGCGCATGCAGCGGCTTCGCGGCGCCTTCGACGCCGATCGCGTCCTGACCTTCTGGGTGCGCCCGCCCTCGTCACGGTATCCGGTGGCGAATGGCCCGGCGACGGTCGAGCGCGTGCTCACGGCGGTCGAGCAGGTCCAGGGAGTCCAGTCCGCCGCGGTCAACCGGTGCACGCCGTTCACGGGTTGCTCGCGCACCATCCTCTTCGTGGCCGGGCGCCAGAACGATCCCGCCACGGCTCCGGTCGTCGGCCGCCACTACGTCTCGGCCGATTATTTCCGGACGCTTGGTATTCCACTCCGCGCCGGACGACTGCTGACGGCGGCCGACCGCAGCGGCCGGCCGCCCGTTGCGGTGATCAGCGAGAGCGCCGCGCGCCGATTCTGGCCGGGGGAGGATCCGCTCGGAAAACGGGTGTGGTTCGGCGGCACCACCGGCCCGTTCGCCGACCCGTCGCGCGCCGTCGAGATCGTCGGCGTTGTCGGAGATGTCAGGTATGAAGCCGCCGACTGGCCTGGCGCATCGGGCCGTCCGGAGTTCTACACCTCGTACCTGCAGTTCTCCTTCCCCGACACGATGGTGATGGTGAAAACGCGCGGCGCGCCGGCTGCCCTGGTGACAGCGCTGCGCAGGGCGGTCGCTTCCGTGGATCCGTCGCTGCCCATCTACGACGTGCTGACGCTGGACGAGCGCATCTCCGGCGCGCTGGCCCGTCCGCGCTTCAACGCGGGACTCGTGGCGGGGTTCGCTGGCGCCGCGCTCCTGATTGCCGCGCTCGGCGTCTACGGCATGCTGTCGTATTCGGTATCCTCCCGCCTGCGCGAGATCGGCGTCCGCCTCGCGCTCGGCGCCGCCCCCGATCGAATGGTGAGGTTCGTCCTGGGCGAGGGCCTTCGCCTCGCGGCACTCGGCGTCCTCATCGGCCTGGCGGGTGCGATCGCGGCCGGCCGCATCACCCGCAGCCTCGTCGTCGAGGTCAGTCCGACCGATCCGCGGGTCCTCGGCGCCGTCGCGATCGCGATGCTGGCCGTCGCTGCGCTGGCCGCGCTGCTGCCGGCGCGCCGGGCGAGCGCGGTGGACCCGATGGTGGTTCTGAGGCAGGAATAGGCGCGTCGGCGTTCGGGTTCTTCGCCGCCATGATGGTGCTGCAGTTCGTCCTGGTCTGGCGGTTCCTGCCCGAGACGAAGGGCGTCTCGCTCGAGCAGATTCAGCGGACGCTCGGCATCGAGTGAAGGAGCAGGACCCGGCATGACGCGCGAGCCGCTGTGCGGAGCGATCGAGGCGGGAGGCACCAAGTTCGTGTGCATGGTCGGGACCGGTCCGAGCGACATGCGCGAACAGGCACGGTTCGCGACCTCGACGCCTGACGCGACACTGCGGGACACGCTGGAGTTCTTCCGCACCGCCGAAGCGAAGCACGGCGCGCTCGAGGCACTCGGCATCGCCTCGTTCGGTCCCATCGATCTGCGTCTCGATTCGCCGACGTTCGGCTACATCACCTCCACACCCAAGCCCGGATGGGCAAACGTCGACATCGCGGGCGCCGTGCGCGACGCGCTGGGCGTGCCGGTCGGTTTCGACACCGACGTCAACGCGGCGGCCCTGGCGGAGTGGCGCTGGGGCGCCGCGCAGCATCTCGACACGTTCATTTATCTGACGGTCGGCACCGGGATCGGTGGCGGTGGTCTGGTGAACGGCCGGCTGATGCACGGCCTGGTGCATCCCGAGATGGGCCACGTGCGGATTCCGCACGACGTCAGCGCCGATCCGTTCGCGGGGATCTGCCCGTTTCACGGCGATTGTCTGGAGGGACTCGCCAGCGGGCCGGCGATGAACGCGCGATGGCTCCAGCCCGCGGAGCAGCTGCCGGACGATCATCAGGGCTGGCAGCTCGAGGCGCGCTACCTCGCGCTCGCGCTGGTGAACGTCATCTGCACGCTTTCGCCCGAACGGATCGTGATTGGCGGCGGGGTGATGTCGAAAGCGTCGCTGTATCCGATGATTCGCCGGCAGGTGCTCGACCTTCTGAACAACTACGTGCGATCGCCGCGGATCCTCGACGACATCGACGGCTACATCGTCCCGCCGTGGCTTGGCGGACACGCCGGCGTCCTGGGCGCGCTCGCGCTGGCGCAGCGAGTGATCGCCGAGTCTGAAGTCAGGGCGCCGCCTTCCGTTTCCTGAGGCCGCCCCTTCAGCTCCACTCCTTCCGGCGTTCCCAGATCCCGTCCGCGGCGCGCAGGGCAAGGGCGCCGATGGTGGACGTGGGATTCACCGCCGCGGCCGTGGTGAAGGAGCTGCCGTCGACCACGAACAGATTGGGAATGTCGTGCACGCGGTGCCACCTGTCCAGGACTGAGCGCCGCGGGTCGTTGCCCATCCGCGCCGTGCCCATGGGGCGAAATTCATCGGAAGGGCGCTGCCAGTCGCCCTGTTCGAGACACACCACGCGAACAGCGCGGCTGGCCAGGCGCCAGGTCAGCGCAGCACCGGCGGCGCCGGCGCCGATGACCACGACGTCGACCCCATTCCGGCTGCATCACTCGGCGTCGCGATACAGCGGCGGCAGCTGCTTCACGCGCGCGAGCAGTGCCGGATTGAAATCCTCGAGCCGGGCCGTCTTCCTGGAGCCGGCACGGAATTCGTACCCGATGAGCGCCCAGACTCGTGGGCTCGTGTAGTACGCCTCGTACACGAGGTCTCTGAGCGTGCCGAAGGAGAGCGGATCGGTCTTCTCCATCTGCGCGAGAGCGCCGATCTGCGCGGCCTCGGGCCGATCGCCGAAGCCGGCGCCCAGTGCCGCGGCAACGTTGTCCACCCGCTCGCGAAGGTCACGGTGCCGGCTCGTGACGGAAACGATGTAGTCGACAGCGCCGATCGATGACGCCGCCGGCATCTTGCCTTGTGCGGGAATGATGCGATCGACCGCGGCTCGCAAGATCCGCCGGTCAGCCGCCGTTTCCTGCGAGACGCGGGGAGCGTCCACAGGGACGAGCACGATCGCCGCAGCGGTTCCGAGGAATTTCCGGCGAGTGAGGTCATCAGACATGTCAGGGCGCGAGCCTCAGGTGAAACGACTTCGGTCGCGTCAGCGACTCGTAGCCGAGCCGCGACAGTGAACAGCCGCGCCCCGAGTCCTTGACGCCGGTCCACGCGAGCGACGGGTCGAGATAGTCGCAGCGGTTCAGGAACCACGTGCCGGTGTCGACACGATCCCCGATGCGGATGGCCGCGTCGACATCGCTCGTCCAGATCGACGCGGTGAGACCGTAGCGGCTGTCGTTCATCAACCGGACGGCCTCGTCGTCGTCCTTGACGGCCATCACTCCGACGGCCGGGCCGAACGTCTCCTCGGTCATGACGCGCATGCGGTGATCGACGTCGAGCAGCACCTGCGGCGCGACGTATGGCGTGCCTTCTTCAGCCTCCGGGAACTCGCGCGGATCGATGGCCGCGCGCGCTCCCTGGCGGACGGCCTCGCCGATCTGATCGCGGACGAATGCCGCCGCGCTGGCCCGGACCATCGGCCCCAGAGTGGTCGCGGGATCCAGGGGGTTGCCGAGACGATACTTGCGCGTGAGATCGATGAAGCCGTCGACGAACGGGCGATAGATGTCCTGGTGGACGTAGATTCGCTCGACCGCACAGCACGACTGGCCGGCGTTGAAATACGCGCCGTCGACCAGGTTGTCGATCGTGGCCTCGAGCGGCGCGTCGGGCCGCACGTAGGCCGGATCCTTGCCGCCGAGCTCGAGGTTGGTGGCGATGAACTGCTCGCCGGCGGCGCGCTGGACCGCCGCACCGCCCGCCACGGATCCCGTGAACGACACGAAGCGAATCCGCGAGTCGGCAATCAGCCGCGAGAGATCGTCGTGGCTGGCGTGCAGATACTGGAACACGCCGTCGGGCAGCCCGGCCGCCGTGAACGCCTCGGCATAGCGCTCGGCCACGCGCGGCGTCTGCTGCGACACCTTGAGGATCACGCTGTTTCCCGCCACGATCGCAGGAATCACGGTGTTCACCGACGCGAGGTAGGGATAGTTCCACGGCGCCATCACGAGCACGACGCCGAGCGGCTCGCGGCGGATGAAGCGACGGAACCCCTCTTTCGGTTCCATGACGACATCGGCCAGGGCGTCCGCCGCGATGTCGATCATGTAGCGGGCGCGCTCCTGGAAGCCTCGCCTGATCTCGAAGGGGCTCTGCGTCACCGGCCGGCCGATCTGCCAGGTCAGCTCGGTGCCAATCGCCTCGGCGCGCTCGACCATCAGATCGGTCATGCGCCGGCAAATCGCCGCTCGCTCCTGGAGCGGCACGCGCTTCCACACGTCCTGCGCACGCGCGGCCCGCTCGACCGCCGCCTCGATCTCAGCGGCCGATGGCAGATCGAACTCCGTGAAGACGGACCCGTCCACCGGGCTGATGACGCGCTGTCTGACGCCGGCAATCGCTTCGCTCATACCGGTGTCACATACGCAGCCGTAATGCCGCCGTCGACGAGAAACTCGGTCCCCGTCACGAACGACGCGTCGTCCGACACCAGGAACAGCGCGGCGCGCGCGATCTCCCTGGCCTCGCCGAACCGTCCGATGGGAATGTGCACCAGCCGGCGCTGCTTCTTCTCGTCGGTGTCGAGGAACTTCATCAGCATCTCGGTCTTGAGCGGCCCCGGACACAGCGCGTTGATACGGATGTTCTCGCGGGCATGCACGACCGCGAGCTCGCGCGTGAGCGCCAGCACCGCTCCCTTGCTGGCGGTGTAGGCCACCTGCGGCGTGGCCGCACCCAGGACCGCCACGAAGGACGCGGTGTTGACAATTGCGCCGCCGCCGGCGCGGCGCAGGGCGGGGATGCCGTACTTGCACCCGAAGAACACCCCCTTGGCGTTGATGTTCATCGTCACATCCCACACCGCCTCGTCTGTCGACACCGCATCGTCGTCCTGGCTGTGCATGATGCCGGCGTTGTTGAACAGGATGTTCAGCCGTCCGAACTCCTGCTCGGCCGCGGCGATCATGCGCTCGCAATCCTGGGCGCGCGCGACGTCAGCCTGCACCGCAGCCGCGCGGCCGCCCGCGCCGTTGACGGCGTCGGCCGTGTGCTGCGCCGCCGTGCGATCGATGTCGACGGAGACGATCGACGCGCCTTCGGACGCCCACAGGAGCGCCGATTCACGTCCAATCCCGCTGCCGGCGCCCGTAATCAGCGCCACCTTCCCCTGGAGCCGTGTGCCGTTGCTCATATGCGCTCGAAATACCGCCGGCGCTCCCAGTCGGTGACCGCCGACGAATACGCCGCGTTCTCGGTCCTGAAAAAGTGGCCGTAGTGATCCACTACGTCGTTCCCGAAGCTTCGTCTCGCGAAGTCGCTGGCGATGAAGGCATCGTTGGCATCGCGAAGGCTCGTCGCCACGTGGGGCAGGTGTCCCGCCGCATACATGTCGCCGGAGAAGGCGTCGGGCGGTTCGATTCGATTACGGATCCCGTCGAGCCCAGAGGCGAGCGCCGCCGCGAACGCGAGGTAGGGATTGCAGTCGGCGCCCGGGATCCTGCACTCGATGCGGAGTGATGGCCCGTGCCCGACCACCCGGAATCCGGCCGTGCGATTGTCATAGCTCCACGCGAGGCGCGTTGGCGCCCAGGACGCATCGACATACCGTTTGTACGAGTTCACCGTCGGCGCGTAGAACACCATCACGTCTGGCACGCGCGCGATCCAGCCGCCGAGAAACCAGCGGAACGTCTCGGAACACTGGACGGGTCCGAAGGCGTTGTCTCCTGCGAAGGCGTTCTGGCCGTCGCGCCACAGGCTGAGATGCACATGACAGCTCGAGCCGGCGCGGTCGGCGGCGAACTTCGCCATGAACGTCACCGACAGACCCTGTTGCCCGGCCACTTCCTTCAGGCACTGCTTGAAGACCACATGACGGTCGGCCATGGTCAAAGGCTCGGCGTAGCGGACGTTCAGCTCGTGCTGGCCGAGCCCCCACTCGCCTTTCGAGTTTTCCACGGGTACGCCCGACGCCTTGAGATGCCGTCGAACCGACGACGTGAAGGGTTCCGTGCGGGTGCCCTGGAGGATGTGGTAGTCCTCGAGATACCAGCCGGCCGGCGTGAGACCGCGATACTCGGCCTGCGCGGCTGCGCGGTAATCCTGCTCGAAGACGTAGTACTCGAGCTCGGAAGCCGCGAAGGCCGTGAATCCCAGCTCGCGCGCCGCGTCGATCTGCTTCCGTAGGAGCGAACGCGGCGCGACGGAGACGTACTCGTGCGTCCGCTCGTCGTGCACGTCGCACAAGACGAGCGCGGACTTCTCGAGCCAGCTCGCGATACGCAGCGTCGACAGATCGGGCACCAGGTGGACGTCGCCGTAGCCCTTCTGCCAGTTCGCGAACGTGTAGCCCTGGACGGGCTCCATTTCCATGTCGGTCGTGAGGAGATAGTCGCAGCCGTGGGTGCCGTGCGCCACGGTCTCCTCGACGAACAGCTCGGCGTCGTAGCGCTTGCCCATCAGACGCCCATAGTGATCCGTGAAGCCGACGATGACGGTCTCGATCTCGCCGCTCGCGGCCGCATCCCGCAGACGCTCGATCGTCAACGGGATCTTTCCTGGCACGGTCTCGTGCACGATCACCCTCCCGACACCGGTTCTTCGTGTGCCCGCCCCACCCGGGTCGCTGTGCCGCCGGAGGAGGCCCAGGCTGGTCCCTTGAAACGGTGCCGCTCGCGCATCAGATACCACGCGCCCAGCAGCACCGTGAGCACGGCAATCGTCTTGCCGGCACGCATGCGGTCGGGAATGCTCAGCACCATCGAGATGAAGACCACCCACAGCATGGCGGCGAAGTTGATGGCCGGCCCGAACCGGCCCAGGTGCCACGGCCCGCGCGGCACCGCCGCTCCACGCGCGCGCGCGCGCCACGAAAGGTACACGGGAATGATGTAGGAAAAATAGAGGCCGATGACGCTGATCGACGTGACGACGGCATAAGTCCCGGCGCTGATCGTGGCAAAAAACGCGATGACGGCGGACAGCCAGATCGCCGGAGCCGGGGTCTGATGCCTCACGCTGACGCGCCGCCACAGCGCCGACCCCGGCAGCCCGTTGTCGCGCGCGAAGGCGTAGAGCGTGCGTGAGATCCACGTGACGGCGGACAGGCCGCAGAACCACATGGCCATCGCGGCGAGCGCGGTGAACAGGCTGCCGGCGCGTGCGCCGAGCGCGGCACTGAAGATCGCAATCACCGCCGGCACCTTGTTGCCCGACCCGTCGCGCGCGTTCAGCACCGCCGGAATGTCCGTAATCGCGAGCGTCAGCGCCAGCAGCAGCGCGTAGCCGACCACCGCCGAGACGACCACCGCCATGACGATTCCCCAGGGAACGCGACGCCGGGGATCGACCGTCTCCTCGGACACGCTGGCCGAGGCGTCATAGCCCGTGTACGTCCATTGCGCCTGCAGCAGCCCGATGACGAACGCAAACCAGTAGGGCCAGCCCTGATCGTTGTGGGTCACGCGTTCGAAGAAGTACCCGAATGGCTGTTTCGGCGCAAAGAATGCCAGCGCCCCTACGATGACGACCACGCCAACCACGTGAACGGTGACGCTGAAGTCGTTGAGCCACGCGACCAGGCGGATGCCGAAGTGATTGATCAGCGCATGCGACAGCAGGATCGCGGCGTACACCAGCAGGACGCGGTCGGTTGATGTCGGCAGGCCGAGCAGCGGCGTGAGGAACAGCGCGCAGCCGTAATCGATGCCGGCCAGCGCGGCCAGTTGTCCGGCGATGTTGAACCACGCGGTGAACCAGCCCCAGCCCTTGCCGCCCAGCCTCGAGGCCCAGTGATACATCGTCCCCGAAGTCGGCAGCGCCGAGGCGAGCTCCGCCATGCTCAGGGCGACCGCCAGCGTGAAGAGCGTCACGAGCGGCCAGCCGAACGCCATCTCGGCCGGTCCGCCCATCACGAGGCCGTGCTCGTAGAGCGTCACCGCGCCGGTCAGGATCGAAATGATCGAGAACGAGATGGCGAAGTTCGAGAACCCCCCCATCGTCCGGAACAGCTCCTGTGCGTAGCCGAGCGCGTGGAGCTCCTGGGCATCCTCGCGACGCTGCTGCTGCTCGGACGATGGACGGGGCTCGGTCATGCGTGCGTCAACTCAGAACGTATACCGCAACGAGAACTGAATCGTCCGCGGCCCGGCCTGATCGACCGACTGCGTCGACGTCACGCGCCCGAAACTGGACGATGTGACCGTGGTGTTCGGGTTGCCGAGGTTCTCGATGTCGAAGAGGTTCGAGAAGGCCGCTTCGAACCGGGCATTCGAGTGGCCTCCGAGGTTGAAGATCTTGCCCAGCGTCATCGAGAACACGCGGGTGCCGGGCCCGATCAGCGAGCCGATCGCGGCATCTCCATAGCGGCCGATGTTGTTCGCGGGCACCACGAAGGCGTCGCGATTGAAGTAGCGATCGACCGTTGGATCGGCGAGGTTGCCGTCGCCCACCTGGTCGGGCCGTCCGGTGCCGGTGAAGCCGCGGACGTTGGCTCCGGTTCCGGAGGGATCCCGTCCTGACATCCCTGGCGTGAGGAACGGGCCGGACTGCAACAGCAGAATGCCCGTCAGATCCCAGCCCCCGGCGATCAGATCGAGGCCGCGGCCGATATCGCTGGCGTAATGCCGGCCACGCCCGAAGGGGAGCTGATACAGGAACGTGGTCAGGAACCGATGACGTCGTGTGTACGGCAGCGGCCCGTAATCGTCATCGGGCGAGCGGAATCGATCGAGCAGGCTGGGCCCGTTCTCGGCCGGAAACGTTCCCGGTACCGGCCCACCGGCATCGGACAGCTGACGCGCGAGCGTGTAGGAGCCATCGAGCGCGAGGCCCCGCGAGACGCGCCGCGACACCTGGAACTGCACACCGTCGTAGCGCGAGTGGGCCCCGTTGGCGCGAGAGGCCACGACGTTCCAGTCGATGAAGGGACGGGTATTGGCGAGCGCGGCGTAGCCCTGGGTGTTGGACCGAAGCTGGTTGAGATCGGGACTGACGAGGATGTCCTCCGTCTTGTTGCCAACGTAGCTGACCCGCACGCCCGTCTGCCAGCCGAGCTCGCGCTCGACGGTGAGCGTCCACTGGGTCGTTCGGGGATCCTGCAGATCGATCTGGTTGGCCCGCCGGAAATCCTGGCTCCCGGCGCCCGGCACGGCGCGCAACGCCTGCGGGAACACGTTCGGGAACGTGATCGCGTATCCGTCGGCCGTGCGGCTGTTGAAGAAGACCGGCACATCGCTGGTGACGGTCGCGACCAGCGAGTAGTTGACCGATCCGTAGAGTGGAACCGTGTAGAGTCCGGCGCCGCCGCGAATCACCGTCCGGTTGTCGCCGAACGGACGCCAGGCCACGCCGAGCCGTGGGTTCACGTTGTTCTTGTCCGTGTAGCGCAGGCCCTCGGGGATGCCGGCCTGCGCGGCGGTCACGAACGGCGTGTGCGGCAGGCTGCGCTTCACCGCGTCGGGCACGAGCGCGAGCGCCTCCTCGTTCGG
>Ga0075433_10001795_pt1 | contig 16082 bp, 25 predicted proteins | sample RhiMethybrSRZTD2_FD_75299 | JGI IMG/M metagenome (GOLD analysis project Ga0075433, IMG submission 75299) | Populus rhizosphere microbial communities from Tennessee, USA - Rhizosphere MetaG P. TD hybrid SRZTD2 | ecosystem: Host-associated > Plants > Roots > Rhizosphere > Soil | place: USA... | reverse complement strand
GCCGACGAGATGATCGAATGATTGGCAGAATGTCCGCTATTGGCCCTTAGCGGACTTCCCTAGTTGCACCGCACATGTCCGCTTTCGGGGGCAAAGCGGACATGCCCGACACAATCCGAAATGTCTGCTTTTGACCCAGAGCGGACATTTGGGGTTGGCGGCGACGCAACACCACACTTTTGACAGCTGTCTCAACCGTTGGGGTCAGTGGCGTTCGGAAAAAACAACTGCTTGCCGTTGATCGTGTAGTCGGCGATGGCCTTCTGGCCCTCGGGCGATATCAGCCAGTCGATGAACGTCTGGCCTAGCTCTTTTTGCACATTCGGATGCTTGTCTGGGTTCACCAGAGTAATGCCGTATTGGTTGAGCATGCGTTTGTCGCCCTCGACCATGATTTGCAAATCGCCCTTGTTCTTGAAAGAGATCCAAGTGCCGCGATCGGAGAGTACGTAGCCGTCGGTGGCGCGCGCCATATGGAGCGTAGCCTTCATCCCCCGCTCAACCGATTTGTACCAAGGGCCGTCGAGTTCCTGCATTTTGATGCCAGCGTCCTTGTTCCAGAGCATCAGTTCAAAAAAGTGGGTTCCCGAGTGATCCCCACGCGATATGAAAGTCGCTGTCTTGTCCTTGATAGCGTTAAGCGCCTTCGCAACATCCTTCGTGCCTTTGATGCCAGCTGGATCGCTCTCTGGCCCGATCAGCACAAAGTCGTTGTACATAACCGGATGCCGCTTCACGCCGTGTCCTTCGGCGACGAACGTCTGTTCGGCCGTTTTGGCATGTACAAACACAACATCAGCATCGCCGCGCCGAGCCATGTCGAGCGCCTGACCGCTGCCGAGCGCCCGCACTTTCACGGCGATGCCGGTCTTCAGTGTAAATAGCGGCAACAAATGCTCGAACAGGCCCGAATCTTTCGTTGACGTAGTTGAAGCGACGACAATCGATTTTTCCTGGGCTACAGCGTGCCCCGGCCAGGAAACAGAGATCCCAAGGACCGCGATCAAAACGAATATCGTTTTTAGCCGTGAATGCATGTCGGCTCCCAACTACCGATACAATGGCCTGCAATGAGGTAATTCGATGATAAGGTTGTGAATGCCACGCCTGAGCAGCTGCTCCAGATGTAACGCGGCCCTGGTCGCCGGGGGAGGAGAAGCGACCAGGGCCTAGGGAGAAGCGCGCGAGATAACCAGGAGACCGATAATGCGCATCTCTTAGAAAATGGGATCCTAGTTGTTATTGCTGTTCCGGAAAAACGAAACCGTGATCGTAGTGCACTTCAGGGAGCAGATTGGTCACAGTGCCTGTCATGGTCGACGGGTCGATCGAAACGCCGTCATGTTGCTGTTTCGCCTGGGTTGGAAGGTTCGACCAAACGAACGCTGCGATAACGGCCGCTACAGAGATGCCTAACAGGGTCCGCATGTGAGGTCTCCATTGGATTTCGGGAGAGAGCTTTCGCTCTCGATTTAACCTCACACTAATTTCAAGTATCTGGTCGTGCTGTGTCGTCCATCACAAAAAGTACGATTTGCGGAGTAACGCACTACCGAAGTTCATCGACTTGCCTTTATCGACCACTTTTTGGCCGCGACTTTTTGAGTGCAACTGTCAACTGTAGTCGCGCCCACTTCCAAATGTCTGGACAACAACGTAAGCGCAAACACAAAGATAAATAATTACGTAGATCGCCAGACCCTGGTGAAAAAACGCTGCAAGCGCGATGGCAACGGCCATCGTGACAGCGACCCAAACGTCCCAAGGAACCGATTTAAACATGGTGCCTCGCTTAGTAGGGCACCTGTCGGCGGACCATCACCGTCGAACGCTAAAATAGATCGAGTTCGCGGGAGACAAAGCGCAATGTCCGCTTTTGGCCCATAGCGGACATGAGCTTGTGCGCCGCACATGTCCGCTTTTGGGGGCAAAGCAGACGTGGCTCTCGCGTCGCAGAATGTCCGCCTATGACCCAAAGCGGACATCGCCGCACAGTGACGGTAACTTCCAGTTTTGACGCTCAACGGACATTTCTCAGTTTCAGACCCCAACCACTTCGCCTGGGCCGGTTTGACCCACTACGATACCGGTCAGCTGGTCGCAACGAACTGATTGCTAATGAGCATGGGCTGTGGTGATGGAAACTTCGGCCTAATTGCGTACATGGTCGGCACCATGGTTCTCATCCGCCTCGCCAAAGTTGCGATGATTGCTTCGCTCGCAGCGTACGCATTTATAGTCGCCTACGACAACATCATCGACTACCAATCGAACTACGAGTTCGTGAGGCATGTCCTGAGCATGGACACGACATTCCCTGGCAACGCGTTAATGCATCGTGCAATCACCAACGAGAATATCTGGCGCATAGCCTATGCGTTGATCATCGCCACTGAGGGGTCGACAGCCCTTCTGCTGGTGGTCGGCGCGCTAGTGTTGCTTGGTCGACTGGGCGCGCCCGCTGAAGCTTTCAACCGCTCAAAGGTCTGGGCGGTAGCCGGATTGACTGTCGGCTTTGGCCTCTGGTTTTTCGGCTTCATGGTGATCGCCGGCGAATACTTCGCCATGTGGCAGTCCAAGGTTTGGAACGGGCAAGAGGCGGCGTTCCGCATCGCCACAGTGATCCTTGGAGTGCTTATTTTCGTTAGCTTGCCGGACAGCGACCGTGAATAGCCGATGAAAAATCCGAGCCGCATAGAAGGATACGCGATTGTCTCCGAGGACGGCATGCTTGCCAATGCTGCAGGAGTTATGCCCGCCTCGCTCAAATTTGAGGCCGATCAGGCTTTCTTCGAACGAGGGCTCGATGGTGTCGACGTCGTCGTGCACGGGCGGCATTCCCACGAACAGCAGCGAAATTCGGATTTGCGACGACGACTAATTTTGACCCGTAAGGTTTCTTCAATAGCGAGCGATTCAAGGAACAATAACGCAGTTTTCTGGAATCCTGCTGGCGCTACGTTGGAGCAAGCCTTGGCAGTGCTGGGAGAGCCGAATGACCGCATTGGCGTCATTGGCGGAACGGAGGTGTTCGGAATATTTCTGGACCGTTATGACATCTTCTTCCTGTCGCGCGCGCCCGGCGTTCACCTACCCGGCGGGCGACCGGTCTTTCCTGAGGTGCCGGCACGAACTCCTGAGGATGTGCTTGCACGACATGAGTTGAAGCCTGGACCGCCGCAACTCCTCGACATGAAAAATGCCGTGGCGGTTGTTAAGTGGCGCCGGTTTTCAAACACCTAAGAGGAGTATCGCGTTGTCCGCTTCTGGCCCATAGCGGACGTCCTATGGTCCAGTTTGAAAATCGACGCTGGGCTGTTCACCCGTGGTGGCTATTTTTGAAATTTCGAGTGGACCGATCTTGGTCCTCGGACGTTGGACCCTCAGGAGGCCCTTTGTTTCACTCACACGAGTGCCGCTGTAAGGCGGAAGAGGCCGACGAACTAGCGCAAAAAGCGACTGATCCTGCCGTTCGGACGGCCTATGAAGAAATCGCGCGACTGTGGCGCGAAATGGCGGAGCGCGCCGAACAGAATAACTGGTAGGCCGTTGGCGGCCTCTTTTTTTATAATACATTGGATGGACGGATGTCCGCTTTTGGCCCATAGCAGACATCACTGTTTGCGCTGCACATGTCCGCTTTCGGGGGTAAAACGGACATGACTATGCGGCGTCGAAGGGTACGCCGCTCATATCCAATCACCGGCACGCGCAATTCAATAATGATTGAGGGCTGGCAAGAACCGCTGTTCCCATCAACGGAGGTTTGCATGACGAATACCGATCAACTAGCCGTCGCCGTAAGCAAGGTGCAACGCTGGGAAGGCAAGCGTGAGCATGCCACTGCCATGCTTGCGAAATGGCGGGGCCGCCTGGATGCTTTGCAGGCAAAAGTGAAGCGTGAGCAAAGAGGGTGACTGAGCGAGGCCGTAATCTCCTGGGCTGTTCCTTGGCCGTCATCCAGAAACGGAGTTAACGTTAAAGAAATCCTTACGGTCTAGATTTGCGCTTTCTGGGCATCGAGAGCGCGCGAAAAAATGCTTCGGATTCTAAGCGGCCTCGCCTGTGAGCCCGCTGCGGGGTGGTTTCTCATCATTGCCGCAGGCCCCATCTGCCTTCTGGCAGCTTTCGGGGCCACAGTACTTTTTCGACGGTTGCACGGCCGGCGAAGCACACTGTTTGCCACCGCTATCAGCAATATGTCGCAGGGTCTCGTGATGTTCGATGCCTCGCAGAGGTTGGTGCTGTGCAACACCCGCTACGTGGAAATGTATGGCTTGCCATCCTCCCTCGCAAAACCCGGTAGCAAGCTTGTTGATCTTGTCCGCTACCGCTTTACGACCGGCAGCATTAGCGATGATCCGGAGAAATATTGCGCCGAAATATTGACCGCGATAGCGCAAGGAAAGACGACCAACGCGATCGTCAAAACTCCCGATGGACGCTCCATATTGGTGATCAATCGTCCGATCGCTGGGGGTTATTATTGGATTGGCACGCATGAGGACATCACCGAACGGCTGATGGCCGAACAGCAAGGCCAATCTCTGATCGAGCAAGGGGAGCGCCGCGCTGCGATCGATGCCGCGATCCTAACATTCCGCGAGAGCGTAGAGAGAGAGTTGCGGATGGTTATAGACAACGCCGCGGCGATGAGAGCGACCGCCAGTACTCTCGCTCAATCATCCGTGGAAACTGCCGAGAGTGCGACCGGCGCCGTTCAAACCTCGGACGAAGCATCCGGAAATGTTGATACAGCAGCAGCCACTGCCGAGGAGCTGACAACGTCTATTGCGGAAATCAGCCAGCAGCTCGGCCATGCGACGGGGCTCGTCCGGGTTGCCGCCAGCGATTCCCATACGACGAACATGGAAATCAACAAACTCACCGAAGCCGCGCAAGAAATCGGCGAGGTGGTTAATCTCATCCAGCAAATCGCCGGGCAGACCAATCTGCTTGCGCTCAACGCAGCGATCGAAGCCGCGCGGGCAGGTGAAGCCGGCAGGGGATTTGCCGTGGTAGCTGGGGAAGTAAAGTCATTGGCCCTACAGACGGCGAAGGCAACTGAGAAGATCGTCGCGCAGATCACAGCGGTTCAGACCTCGACTGGCGTCGCAGTCGAGGCCATCCGGCGCAACGCCGATCGCATGCAACAGATTGACCAATTCACGTCGTCAGTTGCCGCGTCACTGGAAGAACAGAACGTTGCTACCGCCGAAATCTCTCGTAATGTCGCAAGTGCTGCTGAAAGAGCCAAGGTGGTTGTTGCCGTGCTCAACCAAGTTGCCGGCGCGGTGAGCCAGACACGGGACTACGCGGATACAGTGCTAAAGGTGTCCGAGGCAGTCGCGACGGTCGCGTCCAGGGTACAGGAAAATGTCGACAGCTTCCTCCGTCGGGTCGCGATTTAGATTCTGCAAAATTCTCGGCGGATGACTACCATCGCGAACGACTAATGAGCCGGAAGTTGGTCGACATCATCTGCAGAGTCGTCAGCGTCTTCTAAGGCCCTTTTTTGAACCCCCGGCGTCTTCAAGCCGAAGTTGCCTAGCGTTCGGCCAAGGTCGCCACACGGTCCCGCTCCGGAAGATGGACCTTCCTCGGGATCGAGCCTGTCAATTCATCATGCGACCAAGCGCAAACCGGTTTTGCAGTAATAACTTTCGACCGGATACGCGAGAGATCAGTCCCGAACGCTCCAAATCGGTAATACTTCGACTGAGGGTTTCGATTGTAAGGCCCAGATAATCGGCAATGTCTTGGTACGACATGGGAACGTCGAGGTATTTTGGTTGTCCCAGTCTCACCCATAATTCCTTGAAGAATGTTGCCGTACGGCATTTGGCGGTCTTGCTGTTTAAAATTACGTGTTCATGTGCGCGTTCAAGCTGATTGGTCGTCGCGGACAGCAAATAACTTGCAACCCGACTGTTCCGAGTTGCAAGGGAAAGTAGAGCGTTGCGTTTAAGAAAAAGGACTGCTGTGTCTGACGCGGCTTCGATTGAAAGCGAATGTTTGAGATCGCTCCAGCCAAACAGGTCACCCGGAAGATAAAAGGCGACGACGTTGCGAGTGCCGCTTTCGAAGACTTTGCAACTGCGAACCACGCCGCTGACGACAAAGAACATATAGTCGGCGGCATCGCCATCACAAGCGATGACGTTGTCGCGATAAAAACGACCGGGCCCGCGTTGGAGCGCCGACAAAGCCCTTTGTAGGGTTACGTCCTTACCGAAGGTTTTCGCGAAATCTACCGAGGTCTCTACGGTGCCAAAAATTTTGGTTTCATTCGGCCTCGCAACTGGTGTCCTCTCGAAATCAATGTTGGCCATTATCGTCCCACGCGACAGCAACCACTAATGTTTCAGAGTACAGTCCTACCCGGCAGCCAATAGGTGGACCTTGGTCCAACGCGTTTCGACATAGGTCTGAGTGCGACACGATGTTTGCTTTGGATCATACGCGGACATTCACAAGCGCGGTTGGACTGGTAGTGTGGCGAGTGCTCCGGCGCGTAGCCGATCCGGATCTCGCTCACCCTGCTTGGCGAGCGAGAGTATTCGCAAAGCAATGATCTCGTTTACTGGGTCGGGCTTGCCGATGTCACAGACGGTCCTGCGAGTCTTGACATAGGCCTCGTATATGATCTCGATCGCCTCAGGATCGAAGCCGGCCCCTCGAAGCAACTCTAACACCCCGTTCACGGGGCATCGTGGCTGGCCTCGTCCAGTCGAATTTGTGAGTCGCGGGATGGCGCGCTCCCTTGCGTGATACAGGCGGAAAAAGACACAAAGCGCACGCCAGTTATTGGCAGTCTCAACCTCGTACAAACCCGCGTGAGTTCCCTCCTATTTTTCGTCCTGTCCGGAACGAATTCGTTCAACACTGGCTTGGTGGTTAGGAGTAATGCGTTTTGGCAATCATCCTTGTCGTCGAAGACGAGCTCTTGCTCAGCTTGGACATCAGCGAGGCGCTGGAAGATGAGGGCTATGACGTTATTGCTGTGGCAAATGCTGACGAGGCGATCAAAGTCCTTGAAAGCCGCAACGACATTCCTACCATCTTCACGGATGTCGATCTGCCGGGTTCAATGGACGGACTGAAACTGGCTGCCGCCGTGAGAGATCGTTGGCCGCCCGTCCATATCATCGTAACGACTGGCATGAGAGCGCTTCACCGCGATGAGATGCCCGCGAACAGCATGTTTATTGCCAAGCCGTATCGTAGCGCCGAAGTCTTAGACGCTGTGCGCTCGTTCGAATGAACGCTCTGCCTTGAAACCGTCGCGCAGAAAAATCTCCGCTTTGGATCATAAGCGCACATTCGAGCCACCAGAACTCATGACCGCTTTACCCCCCAAAAGCGGACATTGAAGGGATGTCGGCTAAGGGCCAATAGCGGACATGAATTTGATGCTGTTAATCGCCTGCGGGGGCCAGCGTCGGGGACAAGACTGCTTGATTACCATCTGGCTGTATCAGCGCATCGTAATTTGACTTGATCGCCTGATAGCATTCGCACGCTGTTTCCTGCAGCGCCGGGATGTCCAGCAATCTTATATGTCCCCGTGCATATTTGATCATTCCTGCCTGCTGTAGGGTGCGAGCCACTACCGTAACGCTGGTGCGCCGAACCCCAAGTATGGCGGCGATATCTTCTTGCGTGAGGCTAAGTTCATTGCCGCCACGCAAGTCGGCTGCGCGCAACAGCCATCGCGCGAGGCGGCTCTCGATATGGTGAGTGGCATTGCACGCCGCTGATTGTTGTGCTTGCGCGAACAAGACCTGTACGTGAGCGGCAATGAGCCGCTGGAGATTTGAATGTTTTGCAACTGCATTCTTGAACGGCTCAATCTCACAGACAAAGCACTGCCCTGCAATTTTGACCACTGCACGGTTCACCGATGCTAGGCCATTAAGCGCGGGAATAGCGCCGATCACGCCGTCGCGCCCGACCATGGCGGTCTCTACCTGTTCGCCGGTTGACAGTGGGATAACCAGAGAAATGACCGCATCGGTCGGAAAATAGATTTTGTTAACAGCCTCGCGGACGTCAAAAAGGATTTGCCGCTGCTTGAGTTCTCGCCTCGCGAGATGCGGCACTAAGGAATGACGTTCAAGGTCCCCGAGCGCATCCAAGAGAAGATTTGATTTGAAGGGCATGGCTCCCCCCACAAACATTGAACGAAACAGGAATTGTCCGCTTGCCGACTAAGTCCGGTTTTAGACTTTCTCCTTTTGTTCGCATGTCCGCTTGGGGGTAGTAAAAAACTTCGCTTGTGTCTGCTTTACCCCCGAAAGCGGCGGCCTTCTCCAAACGCGACCCGCCGGAAATGCCCGCAGTTGGCGCGCGGACATAGCGATTAGCTGACTTCGCGCCCTTTCGGTGTCTTGCCAATGACACCGAAGTCTTCGGATTTGCTGCCGAAGGCCGCAATCTCAAAACCCTCCGCAGCAAGCCCACGTTTTAATAGTTCGCGGATTGCTGCCGCACGACTTGGCATGCGCTTACGAAATCGAAAGTCATCCAAAACCCTAAGTTCGTCGCCGCTCAACATGATTTGGAGCCGTTCGCCCCGCATTTCGCCGTTAGCGATGTTAGCCTCCTACTTAACACTAGCTTGGATCTCAATATGAGTAATATACTCATTGCTCTATAACATTGCAAGTGGCATTAAGTGAGCTAAAAGCTCAAATTATTCAAACGGTTCGGCCGTGTGAAATGATCATTCTGAGCAACCGCAAATGCCTGAGGCAGAGGAGCGGTCTGATCAACGAACTCAGCCACTGCCGATGATGGTTGCAAAGAAACAGAATTGACGATGTCGGGGTGCCCAGTAGCGTCGGGGCATGAAACAGATCGAACTTAAAGAAATTGAAAGTGTCGCACCGCTTCTTTGTCAGGACTGCGGTGGTTTGATGCGGTTGATCGGTAGCGAGCCTCATCCCGTTGAACTCAAGACCGACCTTCTCACCTACTGCTGCACGGCCTGCGATGAGTTCTTGGTATTGCCCTTCGAAAGTGGGGCAAACACATGAGCCAGTCTTCCTCGTCGGAAGCACCTTGGCGCAAACCCGCAAGGATCTATGATCGACCGCGGACCTTTCCAAAGCACCCCATCTGCCCCCGCTGCGATGTGCCGATGTGGCTTTCTAAAGTCCGTACCAAACTGAAAAAAACCGAATATTTTTACGAATGCAAAGTGTGCGAAGACAAAATGTCTATCGCGAACGATTAAGCAAATTCAATTTTGGCACAAACGGACTTGTAATGACTGCGCATAGCAATCCCCTGCTAGATAAATTCAGGCAAGGTGGGTATCAGTCGTTAGACAGAGCTCTCATTTCTCTCTGTGACCGCGCCGAAGCACTGGCCGTCGGTTCGATTGCTGGTCTGACGATTTGCAACCCATCGCGTACCCACGTTGAACGCGCGATCTTTCCACGGCTACCTCAATATGCCGCTGCGATTACGGCAATCCCATTGTCGCCATCTGACTTTGGCAGTTGCGTACGAGCTGTTGCGTGCGGCGAGATCATCACCTGTCCTGACATTACGAAAGAGCAACGTTTTGGTCCACGATGGCGGCGTCTCAATCTCGACCACGGCCTCCGCTCACTACAATCGCGACCAGTCTATCTCCGTGACGGCACACCATATGGCACATTCGTACTTGCGTATCGGGAACCCCGCAAGGAGACAGACTGGGATGTCGCATTGATGAAGTTTGCCGCAGATGCAGCCGGTTTAATTATTCAGTCCGACCTTGATCGCAGGGACATTGTTGCCGAACCTCCGAAAGCGGACGCTCCTAGTGCTTGAAAAATTTTTGGGACACTGCTGTCCGTCACCTAACCTAAAAATTTTTGGCTTGCCCAGAGAAATTCGGCGCGCACCGAAAATGCCCGTGATCTCAGTAACTGGGCCTCGATGCCCTTGGCCTTGTCAACCTCAACCTCTTCGATTTCGTAGGCCAGCCCGCCAACGTCGCGGCTTAAGTTGTTCTTACCCGATAGCAGCACATCCGTCCGGTTGCTTCATCCTTGACGGCGAACCATACCGCGCGGGCAACAGCCGTGATCGCGCCGGAGCGGCGTATATACCTGAAGCTGTGTCCGCTATTGGGGGTAAAGCGGACATGGTGATTGCACTGTGAAATGTCTGCTTTTGAGGCAAAGCGGACATTCGAGTCGAACCAGCGCAAGTCCTGGACCTCTTCCTAAGACTGATTGTCGCGCGTACGATGTTTCTGCGTGGTCCTCTCAGCGGGCGAGTGGAATATATGACGCGTAAGAGCATCAAAACGAGTGCGCAAAAAACTGTTGTAGCCGCAGGCAAAAGCGCCGCCGAAGGGACCAAAATTCTGGCAGGCGAGTTTGCCCATGCCGCTGCTGCGGCCGCTGCTACGGCCGCGGCTACCGCTACCGCTGCGCCGGGAGTGGTCTGGGATAAGGTAGCCACGGCGATCGGGGCAAAGAAGCCCGGTTCCCGCACGAAGAAAAAGGTCGCGAAAAAAGTGACTTCTAAGAAGCGCGCTACACTAAAGAAAAAGGCCAACATAAAGAGAGCGTCACGCAGGTCTGTTAAAAAGAAACGACTCTGAACGCACCTCGTGCCTCGAATGAGCGTCGCGGACACTGGCCGGAAGTGGCGCTGAGGGATCAATCGCTAATGACTCAAAGCGGTCGTCCCCTTGACGCACGCGCCGAGACGACCATGCCTGTCGTTGAGCTCCTGGGAGCAGCTACAGCGCAAGCATACGCGGCGCAGCTCGCGGCCTTCCGCCAAGGTCTAAAGGAAGCAGGCTTTGTCGAGGGACGAGATGTCGCCATTGAGTATCGCTGGGCAGATGATCAATACGATCGGCTTCCGGGATTGGCCGCTGATCTTGTCAGCCGCAACGTGGCTGTGATTACGACAATCGGCGGAAGCGCGGAGGCACTGGCCGCAAAGACTTCTGTGGACCGCCGTCCTATCAACAGCACCATGGGCAATTATCTATTCCGCGCTCGCCAGTTCCGCAGCGCGGCGCTGCCTATGCCCGACATGGAAAATTGCCAACCCTACTGGCGGCCTCTCAGTCCCAAGTGGCGCTGCACAAATCAATGTCTGCTGAGGGGCCAAAAGCGGACATCGGCGCTTCAAGAGATAGTGTCGTAAAATATTGAGGTCCAAACAATCAGTCCCAGTCGGTCTGTATCAAGCTAGCCTGCTCTTTGCCTGACGCACCAAATAGCACGAGCCTTGTTTTATCTCTGCGAAAGGATTTGGCTCTTTCGAGGGCTGAGAAAAATGCCATCTCTAGTGCCATGACCGGTTCCGCGCAGGCCATCCGCGTAGCACCAAGGGGACCAATACTGATCTCGTTTCCCGAAATCTTGTACTGGCCGAAGAAGCGATTGCAGCCGCCATGGCCCGCAAGCTGACCGGCACTCTTGAACTGCACGAACAAACGCGCTTCCGGCGAAACTGCCGACGTTCCGATCCGGCCAGGGCGCCATTACGCTACCAGCGAGATTGATTGCACCATGAGAAGCCGACGGAAATATCATAATAAAGGCTGCCAGCAAGAATATCGAAGTGAATCTAATGCGACGTTGGTTAGAGGGCCATATCGGGGCTAATAAGGTATGTCCACAATCGCGCTGATCGAGCGGATCGACACCAACCGCGGCGTTCACAATCTTTCCTCCGCCATTCGCTATTTCAAAAACGTTCGGCAGTCAGCGGATATCCCAGAACGCAAAGAGTCCGCTAAGGGCCAATAGCGGACAAGGTTTATTCAATCACTTCCTCGTCAACGTTGAAGGCCGCCGACTGATGACCACCGCACAGCCACTTTCACGATTGGTAATGCAATCTTCGGGTTCATTGTTCACGGAAACATCAGGCGATGGTCATCTAATCGTCAGACTATCGTCACCTTCCCGAGTATGTTCCCGCATAGGCATCCTTGGATGCACCTCCTCAACCCTAACTCCTGTATCCAATGGACGCTCTTTGACGAGGCAATGGAGGCCGCGTCGGGCCGTCCCTCCGGCGCGGCCTCTCGGCCGAAACTTGGAGGAACGCCCGCGTTTGTTTGGAACGAACCTGCATGAAATTGGCATCGCTATAGTTGCCGTCGCTGTCACGATGGTCATTTGGTTCTATGCCTCGTCGTTGGGTTTCACTCCAACTTGAAACGGGACACTAGCCGTGTAAACCCGGCCGCCCGATGTCCCCTTTGGGTCACGGACATTTGCAATGAAAAAGGTCATGTTCGCTCTGCCCCAAAAGCGGACATTCGTCGGTGTGACGTTGATGTTCGCTAAGGGCTATTAGCGGACATGAGCCCTTTCATTCAACAATCTCATCGACACCGTCGACCTCATTCGGTCGCTTCGTCTGCGCGGCCGAGCAATGTGGGTGATACAGTGAGCAGTGCTCTTAGAAGAAAGAACGTCGGTCGCAGTTAACCTTTGCCCTCATGCTTGAATGAGACCTTCACTTTCGCGCGATATGCTTCAACTTTTCCATCTTTGATATGCGCATCCAGCTTTTCGATCTCCGCAATCCGAAGATCCCTTAAAGATTTAGCGGCCATATCCACTGCCGCTTTCGCAGCCTTCTCCCACGACTCTGTACTAGTGCCCACCAATTCAATGACGTCGTAAACTGAATCAGGCATAAGTTCCTCCTCGTGTCTTGCTCTACAGCAAGCAATCAGGTTGAACCCAAAGCACAGCGTACAACCGCAAGGCTGCTCAGTGTTGATCCAAATCAACCGATTGTCAGCTCGTGGGACTTGTGCTTTGGGTCAAAAGCGGAAGTAAAAACCCATTTCTATGTCCGCTTTATCGCCGAAAGCAGACATCAGGCGGTGCAAAATGGAATGTCCGCTAAGGGCTAAAAGCGGATATTCCGCCAACGAGCTGTCTCTGAGCCAACGGGTTGGCCAACGACGGTCTTATCGCATCGCCGCTAAAGGCGGGGGTGATATCATCGGCAGCTCAGCGAGCGCCTTGGCGTGCAACCGGTCCGGGTGTCGCTCGCCCCGCTGGGCAAGAATCAAAATTCGACGGGCAATAATTTCGTTCAAAAGGTCGGGATGGTTAGTATCGCGAAGAGACTTGCGCGCCTTGATGTATGCCTCGCAGACTGCCTCAACCGTCTTATGATCGAAGCCCGCCCCACGAAGCAATTCTGAAACCGTCGTCATGGCTCAAGCGCTCTCAAATTATTTGAATTACCGAAAAACAAACAAGTCAAACTAACACATCTGCGCAAAGTTCGGTTGTCCCAAAAAAGGACACGCCAACATTCGAATATTCGGCGTTGCCGAACAAATATCTGCTAAGGGCCAGAAGCGGACATTCGCCAATTTATTCGATGACCTCGTCGGCGCGGGCGAAAACTGGTGGCGCGAGGGGCAGATCGAGCGCTTTCGCAGTTTTGAGATTAATAATCAAACGGCTAAGTCTTGTTACAGCCGGGGAGGGGCTGGAGCACTTCGATCCGGATACTGTTTCACAGGTATAGTGCCGTGATGTCCATCGACTCTCAATTTGCGAGACGATCCATGAAAATCGAGATCGAATACTGCGACCAGTGAGGCTACGAGCCGCGCGCCCCTGCGGCGCGGGAACTAATCGTTGAGCTACGGCCTTCGGCGCAAGTAAATCTCCGGAGATCTACGGGGGGGTGTCTTCGAAATCAAGGTCGATGGCCGGGTCGCCTTCTCGAAGAAGGCGGAAGGTCGCTTTCCAACAAGAGAAGAGATCCGTGACCGTCTCAAATGATCAATTGTCCTAGTCTGCTCCAAACTAGGCCGGATTGAGCGCGGTCCTATCAGACGCAACCCGCTGGCGAAGCTCGATACGCTGACGAGAAGACACTCCTAGCAGGTCGGCGGTACGCCAGATGATATTGCTCTCAAATTCGTTCACATGTTCATCAGCGTAAACGACTTGCCACATCATTTTAACGACGCGTTGGCGGCCTTCATTGTCGAGAACGGTGCTGAGTCGGCGGGTGAAATGATAAAGGTCAACCGCACTTCGGACGGCCGCGGCGGCATCACGGATTAGCTGTGCCGTGGCAAGATCGTCAAGTCCGAAGCATGATTTCAGAACGGCGTGAAGCTTTTCTCGCCTCGCTTCCGACAATTCACTGTCGACGGTCGCTACACGGGTAAGCAGCGCCGCGGTTGCGAGCTGACAATCCTTGTCCTCGAACTTTTGTAGCCTCGTATCCTCGACAAGGCTGGTGATGAAATTCTTGAGCGATGGAAACATCGATAGCGCCTGCCCCAAATATTTGCCATCCAGACGAAAAAGCGCGGGCTCAGTCTTTTTCGAGCCAAGTGTGAAATAGCGTCGTCGACTTCCGTCGCAAGATCGCTTACGGAACTTTAATCTCCCGGAAATGCCCCGTTCAGGTGAAGGAGACTAGGAAATCGGCGACCGAGGAATTGCGACTTAGAGATTCTGATGTCGCGCGAAGACGAACTGCTTAAGCTCGCCCGGCTCTTCCGCTCGCAGGCACGGTTGACCCATGACCGTCTGGCAAAGCAGGCCTTGCGGAAGTTCGGCGATCACTACCAAAACGAGGCGAAAAAGCTGCATGCGCAGGCTTCGGCGGATTGCGCCAGTCCGACCAAGCCAGAATGAATCCCGACGTCTCCGCGAGCTGCATCACAATGCATCCGGTCTGAACATCGGAGATGTCCACGCATGATCCAAAGCGGGACATTTCGTTGCACCATTCAAAATTAACAGATCAGCAACCTTCATCTTAAGTCGATTTTTTTTACCGCCTGCATCGAGAGCATGATGCGGCAGGATGGGTGCCTGAACCTGCATGACGGGGGCAAAAATGAAGGGGCTATTCGCTGTGCTTCTTGCTCTCGCTCTCGCCGGATGCGCGGAGAGCGGAAATTTCGATCGAGAAAAACCGATCAAGCTTAGCGTACCGATAGAGCCAATCTTGCCCGCGACAAAGCCGGACCCGCGGAAGCCTTCGGTAGCCAGGGCCGAAGCATCCAAAACCGACACGAATGAACGCATAAACAACTCATCACTGATGGAATGCGCAAGTGAAGCCTGCAGGATCCAATGTTCTCCCGGGTTAGAAAAGGGATCCAGACCAAAATGGTGCATGTACTTTAAGGAGCCAATCGACAGACACGCATCCGAGATACAAGGCAAAAGCATCGAATAGGGTGGCATCCTGCAAAGGCGTCAATGTTCGCTTTTGGGACAGCGGACATGATCTCGACATCGCAAAATGTCCGCGCGTTCTGAAGCGGTTGATTTACATCAATGGAATGTCGCGCGGGCGTTCTAGTTTCTTTGCCGAGAACTGGGGGAAGCCATGAAACTGTTGAGTGTTTGGCATGACCAGGTCACCAACGCCCGAGCAATCGGCTGTAGCCATCTTAGACATTTTTAAATCGCAAAACTGCATTGCCGGAGACCCGCTCAAGATTAGTTATGTGAAAGCTCAATTCCTCGAAAATCACGGTAGCGCAGGTCAGTACGAAGCTGGCCTTATGTTTGCGGAGGATAACGGCTGGCTAGAGGTCAGTCCCGCACGCGACATGTTCACACTGACAGACGTTGGATTTGAAAAAATATGAGGCACCCTGCGGCGTCTGCGTCTGAGGTCCGCGCCCGCGCCGCATAGATCGTGACATTCAGATCGCCGCGCAAATAAAGCTCGTTCACGACAATCAAGAAAGAATCAGCGATGAAACGCAAAAGCGAGCTCACGGTTGCCATTGCCACGGCCGTATTCGCCGTCCTGGGCGGCACGGCCATTTACGGGCAGGACAAGTACTCGCTGAAATCGCCGAGTGGAATTGCGTTCTCCGACTTCAAGGGATACGAGGACTGGGCGGTGGTCTCTTCCGTGGCTAGCCTTCCGTCACCATCCGCCACTTTCCGTTTTGTATCGGTGGACAGCGGGTTTCCTAAATCCGGTTTCCGTGGACATCCGCCAGCCTTCGCTGGTATCCATGTTTGAGACATGGGTGCGCAGGAGGGTGCAATGGCCGGGCGGACAGTGGGACGACTCAGTGCCAGACAGGCGAGCCACGCGAC
>Ga0075433_10001791_pt1 | contig 16095 bp, 11 predicted proteins | sample RhiMethybrSRZTD2_FD_75299 | JGI IMG/M metagenome (GOLD analysis project Ga0075433, IMG submission 75299) | Populus rhizosphere microbial communities from Tennessee, USA - Rhizosphere MetaG P. TD hybrid SRZTD2 | ecosystem: Host-associated > Plants > Roots > Rhizosphere > Soil | place: USA... | reverse complement strand
CGAGGTCGCAGGATCGTCGTGGTACTCGTCGGCGAGCGTCGGCGGGACTTGCACTTCGGCAAGCGACAACGTCGGCCGCAACGCAACCGTGGCCTTGACGACCACATACAGCGTGTCGATGCCGAAGCGATCGGGCAGCACCGCGAACGCGGCTTTGAACGGTGTTTCGTTCTCGAGTTGCAGCACGGCTCACCGTCCGCCTTGACCGGACACCGACGAGCGTCCAGCGGCCATCATCTGACGCTGTCGCGGCGTGAACGCGCGCGTCTCGACGTCGTAGCGTCCGCGCGTCTTGACGCGAAGCTCGAGAACGAGATCGGGGCGCCGCAACATCGGACCGGTTTCGATCGCATCCAGCAGGATGTCGCCCGTGACCGGTTTACCTCGAACGTGCCGCACGCCTGCGCCCCAGTCCGCTCCCTGTTTGAGCCAGTGCTTGCGCACCGCATCGGGGTTGGGCTGTGGCCACAGCGCCTCTGGCGCCGGAACCAGGTTGGCGTCGAGGTCGTCGTCCTCGAAAGCCGGCGCATCTGCCGGAGTCTCCTCGACTGCCAGACGATCGCGCACCAGGTCGGCGCCGGTCATCCAGCAGTACGCTTCGCCGCAGGCGCGGGCCACTGGCTCGTGCTGCATGCCGGCGATGCAGGCTTCGGCCGCGCGCACGTTGCCGATGTGACCGATCGCCCAAATCGCCGCCGGCTGCAAACCTGGAATGCGTAGCGCGTTGAACACGACCTCGTGTTCGGCGGCTGCACCGAACAGCGCCAGGAGATTGAGGTAGGGACTCGCCATCGGATCGCGTTGCCCGGCGAAGCGCGTCGCGGCATCCCACGCCTGCGACATGCGCAAGCACACGCCGCTCTCGACGCCCGCGTATCGCACCGCCGCGTCTTCGCTCTGCAGCGCAGATGCGATCCACTCGTCGGCTGCGCCCGACGTGATCAACCGCGCCGCGCGAATCGCATCGAGCTGCGCCGCAGGATTCTTCGACGTGAAGGCCGTCGCCAGCTCGTCACCCGGTGCGACACGTCGGAACGCTTTCAACCTGCAGAGCGCTGCGGCGAGCAACGGATCGGGCGAGGTCAACACCGATGCTGTTGCGCGGAGGGCCTGGTCGGATCCGAGCAGCTCGAGACCGCGCAGCATCGCGCTCAGCTTCTCGCCCTTCGCATCCGTCAGCGCCGTCGTCACGATCTCGATCGCGCTCTGTTCGATGCTCGACCCGAGAACAGCTGTGGCCACGGTGATCCTGTCGATCTCGTCGGCCTGCACCGCCGTCTTGGCGAGCTCGATTGCGCCCGCGCCGCCCACGCGCACGCCGTCGAGTGCGCCGTGCAGACGATCCTCCGTCCACGACCAGACCTCGCCCAGATTGCGCGTCAGGCTTGTGAGCTCGTGCTCCCAGCGGCGGCAGAGAAACACGGCTTCATCGAAGCTCTCCTCGACGAGATCCTGGAAGGGCGCGGCCACGGTCTGCTGTGGTGTGCTCGTTGTTGTCGAGAGCATGGGGTTCAGTTGATCTGAACTTGCCCCCCCTTGATCCGGTTCGTTCCCTCGGATCGGGTTTCCACGTAGGTGCCACGGATGATCACGCGACCGTTGCGGCGCAGGGTCACCGATGCCGGTCCACATTCGAGCACGATCTCGTCGTGCGCCGTCAGACGCACACGTTTCCCGTCCACGTCCGCCTCGATCACCGGCGACTTCTCGGCTGCAGCTGGTGGCGTCGCCGGTTCAGGCTGCAGGCTCTCGATGAACCCGACGATGATCGGTCGCGAGCGATTGCCGTTTTCGAAGAGCACCACAGCCTGCTGCTGGAGGACGATCGCCGTCTCGATTCGCGCGCGAGTCACGGCAACCGCCAGTCGCGCCGCCACCTTGGGCTTGTCGGAATCGATCTGCACCTCGGGCACGCCTTCGTCTGAGATCGAGACGATGGTGGCGAGATGTGCGGAAGTTCCATCGAAGATCGCCTCCGACAGGCGATCGGGAATAGCAGCGACAGTGGTGTCCTTGGTACGCATGTGCGCCCCGTTCTGATGTTGTTTCGGAACGTCGATTGGACCTTACGGCACGGCCTTGCGTCAACCCCTCGACTCGCGTCGCTCGCTCGGGGCAGGGACGCTAATGCTCCAGAAGCGCGCTCCGCGTGAGTGTAGCGATCCCCTTTTCGAGGCGGTCGGCCAGCATGGTGCGCGCGGCGTGCAGATCCGTGATCGGACGGCCGTCTTCTTCCAGTGCCATCTTGCCGTCCTCGAACCACTCGACGAGCTGGTTCAGCATGTCCGTGCGCTGGCGCTGGCCGTCGGCGAGCTTGAGGATCTCGAGCGCGAGAGCATCGAGCTGGAACATCGTGTGATGGGCGTTGACCACCAGGTTGCCGCTGCGGGCCTGAAACGCGGCCACCGGATGCGCGCGAGGGGCGTCGGACGCGCGGTTCGTGCAGCGTGGCGGCTGCGTGTGCGCCTCGATCAGTCCGTACATCACACCCCCGAACAGGTCTTCCATCATCGACGCGCGAACCTCCTCGCCCGTCGCGGTCGAAGTCGACTGGCCGGCCCGCTGCATCGACACCTCGCACAACTCCGCCACCTCGATCGCACACGGCCATTGCTCCATCAGCATGGTCAGCGCGGCCTTGGTTGCGGGTGACGCAATCTGCGCGCGCTTGCTTCCGTTCGTGAAGACCACAGGCACATTGGGCGCGAGATCCGGCGATGCGGTGTCGGACACGGCTGCGGATGACAGCATCAGCCCGGTCAGCACGTCAGGGTGCAAGGCTCGTCGCGGTCGCCGCGCGTCGTGGCACAACAGCGTTTGCCGGAACTGCCGGTTGCGCACGAAGTCCATGTACTGCTCGAGATGCAACAGGTCTGGGCTGATGCGCTCGAGTGTGCCGGCCACCGCGGCGGGGAACTGCGAGGTGAGCATCTCGCTGACATCGGCTTCAGAGAGGAACTGCAATCCGACGCGCCCGGCGCGTTCGATGAACTGATGAAAATAGATCGGCGAATTCGATCGCTCGAGATGCTCGTGATAGAGATACGAGTCCGGCGAGCGACCGAGACGCTCGGCCTCTGCCGCCAGCAGTTGGCTGTACGAGCCGCCGTCCTTCGATGCGGCTGCAAGGAACGTCAGCAGCGCTCTCGCTTGTTCGATCTGTTCTCGAGGCTCCTCGAACTGGCCGGCGTGATACCGCATCATGTGCCGGACCATGTCGCGCAGATGCCACCCGGGATAGGTGTTGTAGCTGAGATACGCGATACCGTCCGGCGTGAGGTTGCGCGCGCCGATCGTCAGGATCTTGTCCTGCACCGCGTCCTCGACCCACGAGAAGACGCCGTGGCAGATGATGTAATCGAACGAACCCCAGTCGTCGTCCACATCGAGGATCGAGGCCTGTTCGATCCTGATGTTGCGCAGCCCTAGTTCGGCGATCGCCGATTGCGCGTCCTCCACCTGCCGCCGCGACAGATCGATGCCGACGAACTCGCTGCCGGGCAGATTGAAGGCCATCGGAATCAGATTGCCGCCGCTGGCGCAGCCCAGCTCCAGCACTCGGCATGCCGCCACGTTCGGCGTCGGGAGCGCGAAGATTCGCGCGATGGTGGCGAGCCGATCGGGGTGAGTCTGCGGAAACGCGAGGCTGGTGTAGGGAAGCTGATCGTACGACGAGGTCGTCATCAACAGGTGCTACGGAACAGGAGCCCGGTCACTCGACCAGCCGCGTTGGTGCGAACTCGAGCCTGACAATTGCAGACATCGCCGAAGTAGATCGTTTCCTTGGCGGTCGCTTCGTCTTCGGCGGGCTGTGTTCGTGCGTCGCGCCACGTGATCCCGCAACCCTTGTCGCCGAACGCCGCTCGTTCGGCATCGGTCAACACTTTCTGCGGATCGTCGGCAAGCGGCGTGACCAAGCGCACCTCTTGATCGCTGTATTCGATGCGACGCTGACGCGTCACGTGCAGCCAGCCTCCGTCGCGAAACGTGTATTCCAGCGTGAGCTCATCGGAGTCTTGCGTGGCGCGGCATGCCTTGACGCCGATTCTCGCGGCCGACACCGCGTACAAGGGGCTCTGTTCCACCGTGGCGCGCAGCTTCGTGGCCGCGTCCTTGTCCTGAGACGACACTCCAGTGCCCGACATGACGCAGTCGATCGGTCGAGACGACGCTGCAGACTGGCTCACAGGCGGCACCGGCGAGCATGTCGTGCAGAAGATGCTTACGGCTCCGATGCACTGCTGCGCAAGCTGCGTCGCACGTCGATGTCGGTCAATTAAACTGCGCATGCCAGCGGACGAGACCGTCTTCCTTTTCGAGAAACCGATGCAGCTTGTCGAGACCGTTGATCGTCTTCTTGATCGCGTCGGCATCGGTATCGACCGGCTGCACGTCGAACGCCTCGCCAGAGAGGTGCTTGCTCAACCCGGCGAGCTGCGCCTCGGTGAACTCGTTCAACACCGACAACAGCCCTTCGGCGATCTCGTCTTGCGTGGTCTTCTCGGGATTGTCGTCCACCCATTTCTGGCACGCCGCACTCACCTTCGTGGGGTAATAGGTGCCGCCGATCCACGAGCGCTTCTTGACCACGTTCTGCGCCATCGCACTCGCCTGATCGTCCTTCGTCCGGAAGCCGCTCGTGAATGTGACGGAGGGATGCGCCTTCTTCAGCGCGTACGCGCCTTTCTTGGCGTTCCCGGTGAGATTGAGCGCTTCGATGTCGGGATCGTTTTCAGCGGCATTCGCAGCGGGCGCCGCGGCCGCGGGCGCAGCCGGCGCCCCCTCCGCTGCGGCCGGCGCTGCCCCAACCGATGCCACGCTGGGCGACGCGGTCAGCGCATTCGTTCCGGCATCGATTGGCGGAATTGGTGTCGTGCCCAGCGAACCCTGTGTGGTAGCTGCGCCCATGGTGGAGTCCCTCCCTCACGTCACGCGCTGACACGCCGATCGCAGACGCGCGTCACGCCGGTTCGGGCGTGTGCTTGCGGCCGATCTCGAGCAGGCGTTCCTTGATCGGATCGCGGAGGCGTTCGATGTCGGCGATGTCGACGACTTCCTCGAACGCATCCATGCCAGTCAGTTCGGCACTCTCGATCACGACCTCGTCCGATGGCCGTCGTGTGGCGATGTCGATGCTCACGCGGGTGACCGGCAGCTGACCAAATTCGGGCACTGTCGTCGTCGTGATCGGAAAGTGCAATCCATCCAGCATGCGAGTCACGCCCGGGCGGTACTTCATCACGAAGTGGATGAGCAGATAGCTCACGATGAACTTGTGGAGCTCGTCGCCGCGCACCTGTTGATCCAGCACCTCCTGCAGCCGATTCGGCGCGAAACCCGCGTAAGTGAGCGTCCACGTCAACGGCGATCGCACGGCGATCTTTCGCGTGCCGTCCACCGACTGCGCCTGATGCACGTAGTCGACCGGCGTGATCTCGAGACTGAGGTTGCTGAAATTGAACGGCGGCGACAGCTCGCGGCGCAGGTTCAGCGGCTTCGCCGGCGTGATCGCTTCGTAGAGCGCCTTCAGCTCCTTGAACGCCTGCTCCGCCTTGAGCGTGGTCTCGCGCTGCGGCGCCTGGATGTACTCGCCGAAGACCCCTTGCGGCTGCAGCAGTGGCGTGAGCGTCGTCAGGTGCTCGACAAGCTGTCCACGCACGGCGTCGGCGATCGCGCGCGTGAGCTTGCGAAGCACGAGGAGCGATTTCACGCTGTCACGTCCCGTCATATCGTCGGGCTCCAAGGTTGAAGGGGGCCGGTGCCGCGCATCTTAGCCGATCTTCTGCGCGTGGCGAGGATTCGGACGTGGGCGTAGGGAGTCGGCCAGAGATTCCGAATACGTATACTAGGGGCAGTTTCGTCACGGTTGGAAACGTGTCCGCCCTCTTGCTGATGTCGTGAACCCTAGTCGCATCGGACGGTACGAAGTTCAAAGCCGCCTCGGCGCCGGCGGCATGGGATCGCTCTATCTCGCTCGCGATCCAGGGCTGGACCGCCTGGTCGCGATCAAGCTGCTCAAGGACGACCTCCAGGACGACGTCGCGCTGCGCGAGCGTTTCATTCGCGAAGCGCGCTCCGTTGCGCGGCTCAGTCATCCCAACATCGTCATCGTGTACGACGTCGGCGAGGACGCCGGCCGGCCGTTCATGGCGATGGAGTTCATCGAGGGTGAGACGCTCACGAAAGTCCTGCGTCAGAAACCGAGCCTGCCCGCCGCGAAGCGACTCTCGTTCGTCGAGGATTTGTGCGCCGGTCTCGCCCACGCGCACGCGACCGGGATCATCCACCGCGACATCAAGCCCGACAACATCATGTTCGGTCGCGACGGCGTGCTGAAGATTCTGGACTTTGGGATCGCGCGCCTCGGCAACTCCGGAATGACGCAGGAAGGCATGATGATGGGGACGCTGAACTACATGTCCCCGGAGCAGGTGACCGGCCGAGGCGTCGATCACCGCACCGACATCTTCGCTGCCGGCGCTGTTCTGTACGAAGCGATCACACTGAAGCAAGCGTTCCCAGGAAGAGGCATCGACTCGGGCGTTCTGCATCGGATTCTGAACGAAGGTCCTGTGCCGCTCGAGGAGATCGTGCCGAGTATCGATCGCGAGCTTCTCGGGATCGTGCAGCGGGCGCTGGAGCGGGATCCCACGCTGCGGTACCAGGACGTGAACATCATGCGGCGCGACATCTTTCGCGTTCGGCGCCGCCTTACGGAGCAGAACGCCGCGCTGTTCGACTCGTCGCAGGCGACGGTCCCAGCGGAAGCGCCGAAGCCGCCCACCACCGACGATGGGCGGCGATCGGATGGTGCGCGCCGGCTGAATCCGGAGCGGCTGGCCCAGTTGCGCCGTCAGCAGGTCGACGAACACCTTCGCTTCGGCGAGGAAGCGTTTGCGCGCGGCGACCACGACGCCGCGTTGCATCATGCCGAACACGCGGCGACCGTGGACCCCGACAACCGCGCCGCCTTCGATCTGATCGATCGTGCGCGGTTCTCGATCGAAGCGCGGGCGGTACGGCAGCTGATCGGGAAGGCGCAACGGCTGCTCTCCGACGGCCAGCTCGACGACGCGGCGGCATTGGCAAACGAGGTGTCGGTCACGTTCCCCGATGTGCAGGGCGCCGCGGAGCTGCGGAACGAAGTGCGCGAGACGGTCGAGAAGATCGCGACCGCGCGCGCGCGTGCCGAACGCATTTCCTCCTCGCTCGAGCGCGCTCGGTCGTCGATGGATCGGGGCGGGTACGAAACCGCGCTCCGCGCTGTGTACGAGGTGCTGTCCATCGATCCCGATCAGCGCACCGCGCGGGCGCTGGAAAAGGAAGCGAAATCGCGGCTGCAGGCGCAGCGTGAGCTCGAGCGCGCGCGGCGGAGCGCATACGACGAGCTGACTCGAGCTCGAAACCTGGCTGCCGAGGGCAAGTTCGACGATGCCGTCGATGCGGCAAGCGCCGTCTCGCCGCCGTCCGACACGGTCCGTACCGCCGTAGCTGACGTCTTGGCGGCCATCCTCAAGGCGCAACGGCAGGCCGCTCACGCTCAGATCGTGGCCAAGGCGCGCGAGGCGCTGGCGCAGGCCAGGTTCGAAGAGGCGCTTGCCGCGCTGGATTCGATTCCTGCCGACGACCGGACCGCCGATGCGAAGAAGCTGCGGAACGAGGTCGATCAGGCGCTCCGCAAGCAGCGTGAGCTCGAGATGAAGCGGCAGGCCCTCGACACCGCGCTTGGAATCGTCGAGGGTCTCGTCAGCGCCGGCGATCTCACGCGAGCACTCGAGCGTATCGACGATGCGGCGCGCATTGGGCTTCAGGATCCGCGGATTGCCACGACCCGTCAGCGCATCGCCGATCTCATCGCCGCCGCCGAGGAGCGGCGTCGGCAGGAAGCACGAGATCGATTGGCCGCCCAGCGAGTGGAGGCGGCCGAGGAACTGCTCGCCAACGGGAATGGATATGCCGCCGTCGCGCTCCTCGAGCGAGACGGGGGCGCGCATCCGCTGGTCGAGGCCGCGCTGAGGAAGATTCGCGGCGCTCTTGCCGAACAGGAGGAACGCGTCCGCAAGGACGCCGAGCAACGCCGTCAAGCGGAAGAGGCGCGCCGGCGTATCGAGGCGGTGGCGGCGCGGCAGGCCGAGGAACAGCGGCGGCAGGAAGAGGAGAAGCGACGGGCAGAAGCCGAGCAACAGCGTCGCCGTGAACACGTGGCGACGCTGATCGTCCGTGCGGAGGAGGCACTCGAACACGATCGGCCGGACGAGGCAACGCTGTTCCTCGAACGCGCTGACGAACACGCCGCCACCGTGGAAGACTCCGCGCTGCGGCGGCGCATCGAGGCCACGAGAGCAGAGGCCGAGCGCCTGGAGCGTGAGCGGCAAGCCGACATCCGGCGACGCGAGGAAAAGGCCCGTGAACACGAACGGGCCCTGGCAGACTTGATCGCACGGGCGCGATCGACGTCAGCGCACGACGCGGCGCTCGATATCCTCGACGAGGCGTTGACGCTGGCTCCCGGCGACCCGCATCTGCAGACGCTCGTTCACGAACGGCGCGGCGCGCTCGAGCAGCAACGTGTTGCAGAGGAGCGGGCACGCGAAGAGGCGCGTCGTCAGGCAGAGATCGAAGCCGCTCGCGTTCGCGCCGAGGAAGCCCGGCGCGCAGAAGAGGCGCACCGAGAGGAACAGCGAAGACGGGAAGAGGAGGAGGCACGCCGCCAGGCGGTCGAGGCGGCTCGGGTTCGCGAAGAAGAAGCGCGGCGTCGCGAAGCGGAAGCCCGCTCGCGCGAGGACGCGCTCGCGGAGATGATCGATCACGCTCGCGAGGCTGACGGCCACGAGCACGCGCTCACAATCCTCTCGCAGGCGCAGACTCTCGCACCCACCGACCCGCGGGTCACCGCGCTGATCGAGACGCGCACCAAAGCGCTCGACGATCAACGTGCCCAGGAAGCACGCGTCGCGCTCGAACGTCAGCGCGAACGCGAGGCGCGACAGCAGCAGCGCCTGGAGGCACGTGCAGCAACCATCGCGTCAATCGGCCGCGCCGCGACGGATCGGCGAGTCCATCTCGTCGCGCTCCTCGTGGTTGCGATTGCAGCCGGTATCGTCACGTGGCGGTTCTGGCCGGTCGAGACACATCGAGAGGCACCAACCAAGGAGCCGCCGCCGCAACCGCCGCCGATCGTGCAACAGCCTCCTCCACCGGTCACCGTCCCTCCGCCTGTTACAGGAGACAGCACCGCGAAGGTCGCACTGCAGCAGGCGCGAACCCTGTACGTACGACAGCAGAGATCAGAGGCGCTCGCGCAGTTGCGAACCGCTCTTGGGGCAGAGACGAATAATCCCGATGGTCAGGCACTGCTCAATCAGATGGTGAGCGACGCGAGAAAGGAATTGCAGCAGGCGAAGGACGAGGCGACCGCGGCCGGCGCACAAACCACGCCGAACGAGTCATATCGCAGGGGCGTTGCTGACGAGGCTGCGGGTCAGCGCGCGTTCAGCGCCAATCGCCGCCTCGATGCGCTGCCGCCGTGGTGGAGCGCGCGCGATGGATTCGCTCGCGCCGCTCGTGAAGCGCGGGACGCCGATACCGCACGAAAAGCCGAGGAAGAGCGCAGGCTGGCGGAGGCGAAGAAGGCGGAAGACGAGCGCAAGCTGGCTGACGCGATTAAGGCGAAAGCGGCCGAAGCTGAGCGTCAACGGCTGGCACAGCTCGAACAGGAACGCCAACGGCAAGCCAAGGCCGAGGCCGACCGCCAGGCACTCGACGCTCAACGTGCCAGAGAGCAGAAAGCCGCGCTCGACAGGAGACAGGCGGACATACAGGCGATTCGACAGACGCTGCAACGATACGAGGCGGCATGGGCCAGTCTGAATCCAGACGAGGTCTTCAATCTGCATCAGATGTCGGGCACTGGTGCCGCAAGCGTGCGCGACACGATGAAGGCCGCGCGGGAGTACCGACTCGAGATTCAGGATCCGATCGTCCAGTTGGAGGCCGACGGACAGCGCGCGACCGTGACCGCGACGATCAAGCGTTCGTACGTGCCGCGAGGATCGACAACGCAGTCAAGCTCGACTCGTCAGCTTCTCACGCTGATGAAGCGGGGCGACACCTGGATCATCTCGAGCATTACCAATCAATGACGCCCCGCCGCAGCCGATCTCAGAACGCGTAGTCCAGACCCACCACCGGCGTGACGCCCGGTTTCAGCCCGCTGTCCGAGAGCGGGAAGAGTACGTTGCCCGTGAGGAGCAGGTTCGGCGCGATGTTGATCTTTGCGCCGACGGCTCCGAGAAGCAGATTCATGTTTCCAGCCGACGTCAGGTTCAACTGTTGTTGCGTGTCGGCCGAGAGCGGCGCCCCCGCGACCGTCCGGTATTGAAATGTGGAGGTCGAGGTTTCGAACCGCATCGTGTCCCGTACTGTGCGTCCGATGACGTCGGCGGCTATGGTCACTTGCCGCTTGGGTGCCCAGTCGAAGCCGAAGGTGTAGTTGAATTCGTCCGGGCGCGTGAGATCAATCGGAACTGTGGGCAGGCCGGCGATCGCGGCGCTGGCAGGCTCGTTCGTCGGAGGATGAACCGCGAACAAGTCCTCATCGAGTTCGCCGCTGGTAATCAAGTAGCCGATGTTGGCGTGCGGAGCGAATGCACCGCGCGACCCTCCGAGGATGAGCGTCAAGCGCGTTTGATAGCCGCCGCTGCCGAGCAGGTTGGCATCGTCTCCGGTCGGCAGGCGGAGGCCGATCTCCGCACCGATGACTCCGGGCACGAACGCGACTTTCCCACGCACCAGCACGTCGCCGATCCCTGACGCCGAATTGCCGGTCATCGGCACGTCCTTGACGGTTCCGCCGACGCCGTCCCAACTGTGGACGATCGGCGTGGCTGCCGTAGCCAGCCGGATGATCGTGAAGCGGCCGCCGACTCTCAGTTCGTTGCGCACGAACGGAACGGCGACGCCGACCTCGACCTTGTTCGAGACGCCGTAGTTCAGGTACGCCACCGTCGTGTCGGTCTTGAGTGAGAAGTTCAATCGGGCTTCGATCAGATCGCCTTCAAACGGGGGATTGCTATCGCCGACAACCGTAGGGATGCCTACGCCGGCCGGGCAGCAGTCGTTGTGCTGCATCACGAAGATGATCGATCCGTCATTCAGATCGTTCCCCTCAAACGACTGGTAATTCACGTGCTGATAGTTGAAGCCGACGCTGAACTTGCCTCGTCCGATCGTGAGCGGTCGTTCCGCGAACGACGGCCCGAAGCTGGCGCTCGCCGGTGTGAATGCGCCGGTCGACGAGTCCAACCTGTAGGTGAAGCCGCCCGAGGACGTGCCCAACGGGAACGTACTGAGCTGATTGATCATTGCTTTGTTCATTTCGAACGGCGCGCGTTGCAGGTTCAGCCCCGGGAGGAAGTGGACTTCGTGCGGGTTGCCGGCCGTTCCGGCGGCGCCGGAGCGCATGCGAACGCCGTCTTGGAGGAAGTCGACCAGAATTCGCGCCAACTCCACGTTCTGGGCGCGTACGAGGCCCGGAGTGCTCAACACGGCGCATGCAGTGAGGATGAAGACACGTAGACGACGCATGGGGGAACTCCTTTGTCGAGAATGATGCCGAAGGGCGCGATGCTAACTGAACCGTATGGGAGGATGCAAGGCTCGAAGGCGAGATATACTCCTGACCCCACGCCCAACAACTGACAAGCTTGCGGAGGGAGATCGCATGCGCATCGGGTTCATCGTGTCCGTTCTCGTTGTGTCTTTTGTGGCGGTGCGTACTGCCGCCGCTCAGTCCGATGTGATGCCGGCCGAGAAGTTTCACGTCGAGTTTGGCACGGCGTGGTGGCAGCCAACCCCACACCTTTCCATCCAGACCGACGCCCTGGCGAGCGTGGGGCTCGTCGACTTCGACTTTGCAGACGAATTCGCCATCGACCCGTCGTGGTTCTCGGAGTTCCGCGCCGTTCTGAAACCCGCCCGCAAGCACAAGGTCCGTGTGAGCTATGTCCCGGTGCGCTACGAGCAGACGTCGCCTCTCCTGACGCCGATCTCGTTCAACGGCAGTACCTTCTTCGGATCAGCGACGGCCAGCCTCAAGTGGACGCTGTGGCGATTCGGCTACGAGTGGGATTTCATGTCGCGTGAAAAAGGGTTTCTAGGCATGCTCGCCGACATCAAATACAACAAAGTGTCTGCCACCGTTCGCGGCAGGGGCGTGGCCGAAGCCACGAAAGCGCAAGCACCCATTCCCGGTCTCGGAGTGATTGGTCGCGCGTACGTGCATCCGAAGGTGCAGGTGTCAGGGGAGTTCACGGGATTCAAGATCGTGGGCGGTGACGTGGACGGGTCCTTCTACGACTTCGACATCTCCGCGACCGCCAATATCTTCAAGAACCTGGGCGTGCAGGGAGGCTATCGCGCGGTGAAGGCCGACTACACGGTCGATGAAGATATCGGTGATCTGACGCTACGAGGTCTGTACGTCGGAATCGTCTCGCGGTTCTGACGTGCTGCGCGCGTCTGGTCATCGTCACATGCAGGGGGAAGCCATGAAACGGGTTGGAGTCGGCCTGGGTGCGTTGCTCGTCGTCGTCACTGCGATTCTGTCGGCGCAGCAACCACAGCGCCCCGCGCCAGTCTCGAAGGGCCTGAGGATCGTCGTCCTCGAAGGTGAAGACGCCGTCAACATCGTCCAACAGAAGACGGCCGTGCGACCGGTGGTCGAAGTGCGCGATTCCAACAACCTGCCGGTCGTTGGCGCCGCTGTGCAGTTCACCATCGCGCGCACCGGTGGGGGCGCCGCCGCTTCCTTCGCGAACGGCCAGAATGCTGTGACCATCACGACGGACGCGCTCGGCCGCGCCGCCACGTCTCCACTTCAAGCGATCGGCAACGGGGCACTTCGCATCAACGTGCAAGCCACATATCAGGGTCAGGTCGCGACCGCGACCGTCAGTCAGACCAATTTCGCCACCGTCGCTGAGGCCGCACGCGCGGGGCGGACACCGACGCCATCGACCGGAAGTGGCACTGGCGCTGGTGCGGGTGGCGGAGCCGGTGGCGCAGGCGGCGGCGCGGGAGCCGCGATCGGAGCTGCCGCGGGCATTGGGGCTGCTGGTCTCACTGGCGCGCTCGCGATCAACGAGGTCAAGAAGGAGAACGACTCGTGTCGATCCTCTGCCGACACGTTTTCTGCCGACCTCAGCGCGGCGCTCGACGCCTGTGTGGCCAGCACGGCTACGGCCCAGTGCCAATCGGCAAGTTCGACGGCGGCCACCTCGCTTGGCGCGTGGTGCACGTGCGATGGAGCCGCGACCGTCGACGCACAGCTGCGAGCGGAAGGGAGCAGTCTGGCACAGTTGCAAACGCTGGCTGGGTTCCCGCGCGTCACATTCCCAGCTTCATGCCGGTGACCAACAGCGATATCTGATCTCGGGGCGAGGTGGTCTTACTTCTCCTTCTCGTCTCCGCAGTTGCGTCATCGACCGGCGACGTCAGTGGCAAGGTCGTCGATCCGCAATCGCTTCCGGTTCGCGGCGCGAATGTGGAGTTGCGCTGCGGCGCCGAAGTGGTCCGCACCTCCACAGGCGATTCGGGTCGCTTCGTGCTCAGCCCTGTTCCCTCACAGACGACGTGTGTGTTGTCGGTGACGCGCGAGGGGTTCGCGAAGATCACACAACGGATCAAGCCTGGTACGACCGACCCCCTTCTTGTGCGCCTGCGACTTGCCGGCGTCAAGGAAGTGGTCAGCGTCGTCGCCACCGCTGATCCCGAGATCAGACAGCCAATCGGATCGGCATCGATCGAAGGCGAGCAGCTGTTTCAGTTGTTCGGTCGAACAGAGGACATGATCCGGTACGCCGGTCTTCTCGGCGGGAGCGGCATGACCGGCACCTCGGTCTATGTGGACGGTCTTCCGGTGACTGTGATGCCGTCGCCAGAACTGGTCGGACGGATCAAGGTCAATTCAGAGCCTTTCTCGGCGGAATACGGCGACGGAGACGTCACGCAAATCCAGATCGTCACCAGGCCGGCCGCGCGCCGTCTTCGCATCAGCCCAGGGGGTTCGTTGCTCGGTTTCGGTGGAGGCGATGGTTTGCGCGAAGGTCTCCGTTCGGAATCTTCATCGGGAAGTCTCGCAGTATCAGGAGGCGTTCCGCGGCTCCCGCTCACCATCTCAGGCAATCTGCAGGCGACCCAATACGAAAGAGAAGTCGCCGTTCAGGCCGTCGTTTCACCGGACGCATCTCGTGCGTTGGGTATGGCAGTCCCGTCGGACGACGCGATGGCGAGCGGCAGGACGCGGTCGGGCACGATCAGTGGTTTCTACACTCCCGGCGCTTCGGTGCGGGCACACGTCGCCTACGCGGCGTCTCGATCGCATAGCGCGAACGTGGGTGTGGGCGGCCTCGTCCTGCCGGAAGCTGGACTTGCGACAACTGCATCAACCAACAGCATCCATCTCAGTGTTGGTGTGATCCGAGGTCCGCTTTCCTTCGAGAGCGGATTCGTTGCCAGAAACTCCGGTTCGCTGACGAAAGCCAATAGCGTTGCCCGAGGTCTTTCAGTCGCAGGGGATTTCGTTGCCGGCGGTGCGTCGATCGCGACTCAGCGCTCCGATCGCCTGGCGTGGACCGCGAAGCAGGTTATGCGCTCGTCATCATCTCACCCCTGGGCAGCAGGTATGGAGGTGAGCGGGGCCAGTCAATCGTATCTCCAGGTGCCGAATCAACTCGGAGTGGTTGAATTCGAGAGCCAGGAATCGTTCTCGCACGCGTTGGCCGGTCAGGCCACGGCCACATTTCATGTGGCCCGCGGCAACGGATCGATTGACTACGACGGGGTCACGGTGGCTCCGTTCGTTCAGAAGACGCTGATCCGCAGGCCACGTTTCCAAGTCGACGGTGGACTACGCGCCGACTACCAGTCTCGCATCGGAATGAACCTGTCACCACGTCTGTGGGCGGCAACGGAATGGCGCGGGCTGAACGTGCAGGGCGGCGGTGGTCTCTTTACGACGTTCGTGCCCAGCAGCGTGTTCGTCAACGCCATCTCGAACGATGGGCATCATCTGCAACAGTACTTGGGCGTGGGGACGCTGCTGTCAAACGTGGAAGCGGGCCTGACGAGCCGGGATATCGTCACGACGACGCTGTCGCCCGATCTGCGTGCGGCGCGTCAAGCGATGCAGCGAGTCGCTGTCTCGCGACGCGCAGGCCACTTCACCCCATCGCTCGAGTACACGCTGACGCGCGACGTGCATCGACTCGGCGCCGATCGTCTCGAGACTGGCGACGGATGGATGGACGTTGTCGACTCCAACCGATCGGCGACTCGGCATCGGGTCAAGGCAAGCCTCCATTACCTGCACAAAGCACAGTCGGTGACGGCGCACTACGAGTGGTTGCACGCCTACGACGATGGCGACGGACCGTTTTCGTATCCAGAGCGTCAGGGCCGCTTCGCGTCCGAATGGGCCCGCAGCGCTGGCCTGGCGCCACACAGCGTCACCCTCGCGTCGACACTCACTCTTCCGCATCGAGTGGTCGCCGCGGTGACCGATACCTGGCAGAGTTCCGCGCCGTATGACATCACGGCCGGGGTCGATACCGATCTGAATGGGATCTTCAACGAACGAAACGGACGTCCGCGGAATAGCGGCGACAGCCCTTCACAACACGTGCTGTCGATCCATGCCTCACGTCGTTTCGAGTTTCCGTACGTTCGTGGATGGTTCGGCAGCCGCTTTCGGATGAACGTCGGTGTCCATCTGGACAATCTCACCAGCGCCCGCAATTACACGAGCATCGGATCCGTCGCGGGGTCGGCAACCTTCGGCACGCCGCTCAGTGCGACGCCAGGGCGGTCGGCACGCTTCTCCCTGAGCATCGATTGAGCCTTCGAGCACTCGTCGGCGAAGCCTGGGGCCATCTCAGATCGAAAGGCCGGGATCGCCCTCAATGACGTGCTGGCGCAGCACAGGCCGCTCGCCCGGTTTCCAGAGCGATGCCGTGTGGACGACCCGGTAGCGAAGAGGACCGCCATCGGGACGATCGCTGCGCGTGATCGGGCGTGGAATGCAGACGAACTCGGTCC
>Ga0075433_10001787_pt1 | contig 16116 bp, 9 predicted proteins | sample RhiMethybrSRZTD2_FD_75299 | JGI IMG/M metagenome (GOLD analysis project Ga0075433, IMG submission 75299) | Populus rhizosphere microbial communities from Tennessee, USA - Rhizosphere MetaG P. TD hybrid SRZTD2 | ecosystem: Host-associated > Plants > Roots > Rhizosphere > Soil | place: USA... | reverse complement strand
CGGCCTGCTCGCGCTCGAGGCGCCGTCGTTCCGCATTGGCGGCGTTGTCGGCCGCTCGCTGTCGGACCTGGTGCGAGAGGTCGTCGTATTTCGCTGCGCTTTGCCGCGCCTGATCGATTTGCTCCAGTGGATCGAATTCGGCGATGACGTCGCCCTTCGCAACGGTCGCTCCGTTACGAACGATTCGCGTGAGCGTCATCCGGAACGTCGGTCCCGTTACTTGCGGTACCGCGACGCGCGTCGATCGGACGGCCTCGAGTGTGCCAGTCCAGCGAATCGTTTGCGATCGCGACGGGGCGGCGTTCGTCGCATCGGGCGACGATGTCGCCCGCGCCCGAGTTGACGGCGCAGGCGGCCTGGAACAGGCTGCGAGAATCGCGCCACACAAAAGGACTGCCAGGACGCGCATGCTGGTTCGCGATCTTAGACTCCCTTGCGCGCGATTTGGGCTGCGTTTGTTGGGCGTCGGGTGAAGACCTGAGTCGACGCCCTTGCGGCGATTAGAACTCGTTGAACAGCGCGGCGCGCGGCATCTTCTGCAAGTAGTGCTCGGTGCCGTAGATGAAGAACGTTTCGCGCTTCGGATCGCGGTTCGGCACGATGTAGCTGCCGCCGCCAAAGCGGAACATCGCGCCGTTGATGTCATCGACGTGCATGTTCTTGTAGCTGTCGTGCGCGTCTTCCGTCCCGGCGCGAACCAGGCAGAGGAACGCCGTGCACTCGGTGCCGTCCGGCAGCCAGCGCGTTCTGCTGGCCCCGGACGCGGCCCCAAACACGACGCGCCACAACTGCACTTCACTGTTCGGACCCCATTCGACCTGCTGCCCTTCGAACGCCAGCAAATACAGCTGTCCGTCCAACTGCGTCACGAAATTCGCGCTCTGCACGTCGTCCTGATGAGGAAAGTCATGAGGCCGCCCGTTCTCGTACATCGAGACGAGGTTTGGGCATTGCGGCTCGCTCTCCGGCGGGAAGATCTGGTTGACGCGCTTGACGCATCCTGCGTAGAGCACTCGTCGAAGATCTGCTGCCTGCTGCTGCTCCGGCGTCCGCTCGCCAGGGCACGTGGCCGAAGCGAATGGATCGAGCACCGGCCCCTGTCCATTCGCCAAGAGGCGGTACGGCTTGATCTGCGCCAGCGACACGTAGCCGGTACACGGATCCGGTGGGATCGCATACAGGCTGAGACGATCGCCGTCCGGCACCATCACCAGATAGCCGTTGCGTAACGCCGGCGGTGTCCACGCCTCTCGCAGTTTGGCGACAGCCGCCCAACCCGATCCCTCACCCTTCCTCGCAATCAGCAACCGCGGACGCGGATTCGGCTCCGCGATGTTGTAGAGGACAACCTGACTGGATTGTCCCGACGGAGGAATGTTCCTGTCGCCGTGCTCGGGGCAAGTCGGATCCCACTGCGATCGCGTGCACGGCAAAGCGACGAATTCCGAGCTCGTTGCGATGTAGTTGCCGATCGACTGAATGCCGCCGGCGTGATCGAACCTGCGTCCGGTCGGGACGCCGTCCCAATCAGAGTCATTGCCGGGCTCGTACGCATCGTAGACGCCCGCGTTACTGGCCGCGATCACCGCATCGAACGGCGAGCCGTCATGCCAGATGATGTCGGGCCATGCATCGAAGACCACGTTGAGAACGTTCGTGCCGAATCGCTGCGATCGGGTACCGGTCCGCGTGCCGAGCTTCGTGAAGAACACGTTGTTGAATTCCGGACCGCCGTCGCCGCGCACCGAGGTGGTCCACACGAGGTCATAGCGCGCGCGGTTGTAGGTCCGTGCGATTCCCTGATGGTGATACTTCTCGCCCCACCCATCCCCTTGATAGTTGATGCCACGTATGAGCCGCGACGGGTCTGGCGAGATCTCGAGCACGCCATGGTCCTGAATGCGGCTGAACGCCGCCTTGACGTCGAAGGGACGCGGCGTCGCATCCAACTCGGTCGTCATCGCGATCGTTCCGCCGCAACCGATCGAGTTGGCATAGCAGCCGGCGTGCAACTCCAGGCTCATGTCGTAGGGGACGACGAGGTTGATCTGTGAGCCGCGGCCGAAGCAGTTGTCGTCGTTCGATGCCAACTCCGTCGTCGTGTTTGCGATGAACAGACGAAGGAACGTGTTTCGCTCGAAGGCGGCCTCCGCCATCCCGCAGGTGCCGATCCGAATGCTGGTCCCGGCCTGAAACGACCCCAGGTCGAACCGCGCGTAGTTGGTTGTCGCGTTGACCGTGGGACTTGGCGTCGGCCCGTAGATGCCGATCAGGTGCGACACGGCGAAGTCTGCTGACGCGTCAGCGGGGACGACGACGATGGTTTGTGTCTGCGTTACCGCTCGAAACGCGCAAACGACCAGGGTCGTGAGAAGAAGTAGCCGGAGTCTGTTCGTCATGGCGACCCCCTACCTCTCAGAACGGAATCCGGCGGAGGTTTTAGCAGAAACGTCCTGGTCGAGCGCGGTCAGTAGGTTCATCAAGCGTCGCAGCCCTAGCGCTGCTCACGCATCGAGATCAGACCGAACCGGGCCAAACGTCACGCGTTGAGGGCGCGAATGAGATCGCGAATTTCATCGTCGGCGGTGTTTGGTTCGGACAGCGTTTCCATGACCAGCCGATGGAGTTCGACCTGGAAACGGCGGCGCAAGCGGTGAACGGCGGTCTTCACTGCGCCCTCCGACATCCCCAAGCGTGCCGCCGTTTCGGCGTACCCACCGGGAGGCGGCATTCCGAGCAGGCATTCGCGCAGTTCGTCGAACACGGGCTCGCGATTCTGGTGGCGCCATTCCGCTCGCAGGCCGGCCAATACCTGGTCGATGACCGTCAGCGCCCAGCGCCGCTCGTACAGCGTCTCCGGCGTCATCGGATCGGGCGGCTCCCGCGCATATCGATCCTCGGCTCCATCGAGGAGCAAGGGCACGACCTCCAGGCCGCCGCCTCTTTTCAATGTGTGTCGGCGAGCGAAGTCGTTGGCGAGAAAGTGCTTCAGGGATGCGAGCAGAAACGCGCGAAACCGGCCGCGCTCCCGAGTCAACCCTTTGAAGTCGCGACGCTCGAGCAGCGAGACGAAAAAGCTCTGAACGATGTCGCTGGCCTCGTCGGCAGAACGACCGTGCCGGCGAGCGTATGCGTATAGCGGATACCAGTAGGTCTGGTAAAGGCTGGCCAGGGCAGCATCGGCGATGGATGTATTGTCGTCGCCCGCTGCGACCACGAGGCTCCACCGCGTCGTCGTGAATGACGGCACGTCAATCTATCGTGGCACGACCCACACCTTGGCGAGGGCATCGTGCAGACCGCGCGACGGGCGGAGCACGGTTGCGAGGGCCCCGACCGCAAGCACGCCATTCGTTAGCAACGCCGCGAGCATCGGCCAGTGCGGCACCGGCACGACGTCGGCCCCCTTTGGCGACGTGGCGAGGTAGAGGCACCACACCAGCACCGGCGACCAGGCAATGAGCGCGCGGCCAATCGAGCGCAGGCGGCTCGCTTCACGACCCTGCGAGGTCACGATCGCCAGTCCAGCGGCACGCGCCACCACACCGCCGGGTACGGCCGCAGCGGAAACCAGATGCGCGATCATCATCGAGACCAGCACGATCGCGGAGAGAGTGCTCGCGATGAGAGCGACGAACGCGCCTGCACGCTCGGAGACGATGCGGCTCTCGGTCGTCGCGCGATCGATCTCGGGCCCGAGTTGCACGACGATGGCATCGAGACGATCCGAGTCCGGGTATCGCTCGAGCAACTGACGCGCGAGCGTGTGCCGCGCGGCCTGCTGCGCGGGTTGTGCCGTCACCGTGCTCCAGAACTTCTCATCGCTCAGGCTCGCGCGGAAACGCGCGGCGACGTAGCGCTCAGCCGAATCCCGAACGCCGGCGTTTCCGAAGCGACCCGCTGGAGCAGGATCTCGCAGGGCGTCCAGCCACCAGATCATGCTCGCGTGTTCGAACGTCCTCATCGTCCGCATCGCAGGCATCGCGGCGAGCGCCGCGACGGCCATCGCGACGATCGGCACCATTGTCAACGTCACCGGGAGCGCGCGACGCACGCTCGTCGCGCGATCCGGCGTATGCGCAAGCGTCGCGACATCTTCGCGCAGAGACTGCACATTCGAGGGGAGCCTCCGACGCCATTCCTCGACCCGCCTGATGAGCGAGAGCGGATACAACCCGGCATGTGAGGCGCGCGCGATCGCGTAGTTCGCAACTGCCGGGAGGAGTTCCATCGGCTTCAGAATGACCGGCACCGTCGTTCTGTCAGCGCGCGTTGTCGGATACGAGAAATCGAGCAGGGTGATGTGGCCGTCATCACGCACCCAGACGTGGGCGAGTGTGACCGATGAAACGCTCTCGTCCTGCTCGAGATGCGCAAGCTCCTCGCTCAGGTCAGTCAGCCAGCCCCTCAACATGGGCCAGTCGATAGTCTCTTGCATCGCCAGGAGCGGACGACCAGGCGGCGCATCGAATGCATCCCACGCGGAGTTGTCGCCTCGTCCCATGAGCCAGTGAAGTCGGGTGACGCGCGATATGTCTCGTCGGGCAGACGATATCTCGCGCGCGTCGGACGACAGGTGATGAATCCAGACGTCGCGACAGAGGAAGGGATCGAAGGCCTTGATCAACGTCCCGCGGTCGGTGGCCCCGAGATTCGCGATGACTTCGAACGGACCGAGTCGTTCGCCCACGCCCGCCGCCAGTGGCGCCACGGGCATCTGATAAGGACCAACGCGCCGGCGGGACGGCGTTGGCGGCGAGATCACTCGAGTCGCGCTCGCGAGATCGTGGATTCCGCTCCAGCCGTTGCCGGGTCGAGCGGTGATGAAGAGCAGAGCGACCTGGATGCAGCCGAGCAAGGGCCGCTGGAGCGCCACTGGAAGAGTGCCGGCTGGAAACAGAGAAAACGGTCCATGCCACAGACGCACCATGAATAGGATCAACGCTGGGGCCACGAATATCGAGGTACGCAGCAGCACAGGCCAAATCCCCGGCGGGCCCGTGGCAGACACCACACGCAGACCGAACAGACGCTTGCCGACAGACGCGCCAGTCATCCCCTCGACCGCCACGTAGTACAGCGCGAGGAGCAACCAGGCTGCGTTCAGGAAACCATTCGTTCCGACCTCGGTTGGTGGATCACCAGCACCGGCGAACGCCCGCAGCATGTCGATGAGTCCGAGCGGCACTCCGATCAAAACGTTGTCGACGACGCCGGCGAGGATCCGCACGCCAGGGCGCGCAGGCTCCTGGTCGTCGCGAACGAATCGGCGCAACGCGTCAGCGAGCTCCGCATACGACTGAGGGCGTCCGGCCGGGAGCTTGTTCAAGCAGCGACTGGTCAGCGCCGCCAGACTTGCCGGAATGCCTTGACGCACCGACGATGGTGATGGGACCGGATCGTGGAGCACACGTTCGATCAAGTCGTGAAGGTCTTCCGCGTCGTACGGCGCCTGTCCCGTCAACACATAGAAGAGCGTGGCGCCCACCGCGTAGATGTCGGCTCGGACATCGAGCGGCTCACCGCGAAGCTGCTCGGGTGGGGCAAAGTGCGGTGAGCCCTCGAACCCGGACTGCGCGACTTGGGACCCGAGGATGCGACCGAGCGTCGAAATGGAGATGCCGAAGTCGCCAATCTTGACCGCCCCTTCGTGATCGAGAAAGCAATTGGACGGCTTGACATCGCGATGGAGGATTCCAGCGACGCGCGCGCCCTCGAGCCCGCTGACGACGTCGAGCATGGCGGTCGCGGCCTCGGTGGGGGAGAGCGGGCCCGACGCGCGCACGCGATCTTTGAGCGTCCCGCCCGCCAGCAGTTCCATCGCGATGACGGGCACGTTGTTCAGTTCTTCTGCGGCAAACACGAAGACCGTCTGCGGATGGCGGATCGAGGCGGCAATCTGGCCTTCACGCAAGAAGCGCTCGCGCTCGGCGCCGCCGAAGCGCGACCGTCGCAAGACCTTCAAGGCAACGCGGCGACCCGTCGGGACGTGGATCGCTTCGTACACGTCGCCCATCCCGCCTCGGCCGAGCATCCGCCCGACTTGATAGTCGCCCCGGCGCGCGCCTTCCCACACCAGATCCGCGTCACCATTCGACGCAGATCTTCCCGACGGCGACGTCACGGTTTCGGAGATTGTCAGTTGGCTCTCGTCGTTGCTGAACGTGTCCAGACCGGCACGCAGCAGACAGATCGCGCACAGGCCTTCGGCCGAGTCGGGCGGCAGTGTCCGGCCACACGAGGCGCATCGAAATGGACCGCCTGCGGCTTCGTCGCTCATACCTGGATCAGACGGAAGTGTGGGTCAAGGTTACCAGTCAGGATTAAAGAAGCCGAACCGATCCTCGATCGAGCGCTGGCGAGGCCCACACCCGGATTCTGCTAGAGTTCCGCGCATGAAAGCGCTCACGTTCTCCGCAGCGTCCTATGCACTCGCCACGGCTCTCGTCCTCGCGGCATGCGGCGGACCCTCGAAATCCGTACAGCCACAGGCAGGACGCGACGCAGCGCCGCAGGCGCAACTCGCACCCGCAGAGTTCAACGCGCTTGCTGTTCGTCTGAACGTGCCGCTGTACTGGACCGCAGACACGAACGGCAACAAATCGGCCGACGAGAATGAAGTCGTGCCGCTGATGTTTTATCCCGGCACGACTCCCGATCTGAGCACCGCCCAGCGCGAGCTGCTCGCAGCGAAATCGGATCCGCCACTCGACGAGACCACAGCGGAGGGAAAGCGTCGCGCGCTCGTGCGGCAAGAGCTCGCGCAGGGCCGTCCGACGCTCGTGCGGTCGGATCTGCGTCAGCGTTCGACTGCGGAGAAAGCGTTCGTTCAGCATATGTTGCAGGTCGCTGCGCGCATCGACGAGATCTATGCTGCGCAGAACGGAATCCCGGCGCTGAAAGCCAAGGTTGCTCCCGACCGTGAGAGCCAGAGCCTGTTTCGGCGCAACTGGGGACCGAAGTGCGTCGCGCCGGCGACTCAGAAGAGTCCGGAGTGTTCGGCGATTCCCGGTGCGCCGCAGCCGATCGTCGACGTCTGGCCGCCCTCGTTCGGCAACACTCCGCAGGCCGACCGCGGGTTCTGCGCGACGATAGAGAAGCAGCAGAACCTCGACTCGCCCTTCACGGCGATACGGGAGGTGAACGGCAAGTTGTCCGCCGTGCCGTATTCAGAGGCCTATCGCGCCTCGATGGCTGCAACCGCAGAAGAACTGAAGGCGGCGGCCGATGCGCTGAAGGGCGCGAACGAAGAGCCGCTCGTCGCCTACCTGCGCACTGCCGCCACGAGCTTCACGACCAATGACTGGTGGCCCGCAGACGAAGCCTGGGCGCGCATGAACGCGAGCAACTCGAAATGGTACGTACGCGTGGCCCCCGACGAGGTCTATTGGGAGCCATGCTCCGTCAAGGCCGGATTCCACCTGACGCTCGCGCTCATCAACGAGGGCGCGAAGGAGTGGCAGGACAAACTCACCGGCATTCGGCAGGAAATGGAAGCCGCGATCGCTCAGCGCGCAGGCGCCCCCTACACGGCGCGGCAAGTCAAGTTCCACTTGCCGGATTTCATCGATATCGTCGTCAACGCAGGCGACGACCGCTCGCCGTTGGGTGGGACTATCGGCCAGAGCCTGCCGAACTTCGGGCCGGTCGCGAAAGAGAGTCGAGGCCGCACCGTCGCAATGGTGAATCTCTCCAACGATCCCGATTCGCTGGCGTCCCGTCGTCGAGCGACCTCGAGCCTCCTTGTCGCAGACAGCATGACTGACTATTCGAGCGATCCACTGGCGTCGGAGCTCACCACCGTTCTGCACGAGGCGACCCACAACCTGGGTCCCGCGCAGGAATACGCCGTGCGCGGCACGCCTGTCAGGAAGATCTTCGGCGGGCCGATCGATACGATGCTCGAGGAGCTCAAGGCGGAAACCGGTGCGTTCTTTTTCGTCGACATGCTCCGTTCGAAGGGGATGATCAACGATGCGCTCGCGCGGCATCTCTACGTCAACAACGTGGTGTGGGCGTTGGGACAGGCGTCCAAGGGCATGTACACGTCGAGCCATGAGCGACAGCCGTATCCGCAGCTTGCCGCAATTCAGCTCGGTATTCTCACTGAGGCCGGCGCGCTCACCTGGGACCCCACGGTCATGGCTGCGAACGGGCGAGATAGAGGTGCCTACACGATTCACTTCGACAAGCTGGTCGCGACCTCCGAAGCGATGATGCAAACCGTCGCCGGCATCAAAGGTCGCGGCGACCAGAAAGGAATCGAAGAGCTGCTGCGCAAGTACGTCGACAGCAGCGACGTGGTCCCACACGCCGCGATTGAAGATCGCTGGGGACGCGAGCCGCAGGTGAGCTTTGTCTATTCGTTGACGATGTGAAGCGGCGCACCATGGAAGCGGCGTTCACGTGCACGCACTCATCTCAGCATTGACCCTCGTCATTCGCACGGTCTGAAGCGATCCGACGGCAGTTTTTACTCCCCCTGGTGGACAAGCTAACGCCACCACAAAATTCGCTCCACACACATTAGGCAGTTTTGGCGCCGATCCAGCAGGCACGCACTGTGCCGATTGTCGGCGACACGTGATCCCAAATCTGAACTACACGCCGACTGGATATCGAGGCTCGTTGCCGATGTCGAGAGTTGTACGTCGACGCGCTCTCATCATGACCGTGGCGTCGATCGTGGGCCTTGCCGGATCCATCGCCGGCTGGATGCGAGTGGTGGACGCGCAAGAGCCCGGGGGATGGGTGTTCTGCGCGAATGAGAACGAGACCTGCGCGTTCACCGGGACGAGGCAGGTCCGGTATGGAGCAGCTGGGCTCTACGCTTATCGCAACGCGACCGATGGCACCTCCTGTACGAACGCGGTCTTCGGCGATCCGGCGCCCAACATGGCCAAGCACTGCGATTCCACGGAGACACTGGCCCCGCCGCCGCCGCCGCCACCCCCGCCCGCGGACTGGGTGTTCTGTGCGAATGAGAACGAAACCTGCGTCTTCACCGGGACAAGGGATGTCCGGTATGGCAGCGATGGGCTCTACGCGTACGACACCGCGACTGATGGCGTCCCGTGTACGAATGCCGTCTTCGGCGATCCGGCTCCTAACGTAGCCAAGCACTGCGATTCCAAAGGGACAGCGGGAACACCGCCGTCCGATCCCGCACTGGTGGGGTCGTGGTCTGCGCTTCAGGATTGGCCGGAGGTTGCCGTTCACGCGGCGCTGCTTCCGACGGGCCGCGTGATGCTTTATGGGTATTCGGACGATCCGCAGCTCTGGGATCCTTCGACGTCATCGGTCACCGCAACAACAAAAGTCGGCTACAACCCTTTCTGCTCGGGACTCACGCTGCTCGCGAATGGCGGTCTGTTCCTCGCGGGCGGTCACATCAGCAACAACGTTGGCCTGAACGATGTGAGCATCTATGACCCCGTCACGAGTACATGGTCGCGACAGCCGGACATGAACGCGGGGCGTTGGTACCCGACCACAACGATGCTCGCCGACGGAAGCGTCTTGGTCGTTTCGGGTGATGTCGACAACACCGTCGGCGTCAATCCTCTGCCGCAGGTATGGACCGATGGACACTGGCGAGACCTCACTGATGCGCTGATCCAGATGGATCTCTACCCGAGGATGTTCCTGGGACCCGACGGCAGGGTGTTCAACGCGGGACCGCAGCAGACGGCGCGGTATCTGGATACGAGTGGCACCGGAAGGTGGACCGACAGTGCACGAAGCACCGGCGGATTCCGTAGTTATGGCACGGCAGTCATGTACGACCCTGGCAAGGTGCTGATCGTTGGTGGCGATGATCCGCCGATCGCCTCCGCCGAGAAGATCGACCTGAATCGTCCGTCGCCCCAGTGGCAACCGGCGGGAGCGATGAACATGCCACGGCGTCAGCTCAATGCCACCGTTCTTCCGGACGGCACCGTCCTGATGACCGGCGGGAGCAGTGCTCCGGGGTTCGACAACGCGGCTGGAGCGGTGCTGAACGCCGAGCTCTGGGACCCGTCCGCCAACGCGTTCACGCAGCTGGCGCAGGCGCCTCGCTATCGCGGCTATCACTCGGTCGCGCTGCTGATGCCCGATGGTCGTGTGCTGTCGGCGGGGGGCGATATCAATTCGCATAACGCCGAACTGTTTTCGCCGCCCTACTTGTTCAAGGGGTCGAGGCCGATCGTGACAGCGGCACCTTCGAACATCACCTATGGGCAATCGTTCGTGGTCGAAACACCGGACGCCGCGTCGATCAGCGCCGTCACGCTCGTGCGCTTATCTACTGTCACCCACGCGTTCAACATGAACCAGCGGTTCGTCCGGCTCGCGTTTTCAGCCGGCGCCGACCGATTGACCGTTACGCCACCTTCTGTTGGCGAGGTTGCGCCGCCGGGCCATTACATGCTGTTCCTGTTGAACGGCGCCGGCGTGCCATCGATCGCTCCGATCGTTCGTCTCAGCGCCGCCACGGTGCCGTCGCCACCAGCGGCACCGACCAATCTGACGGCCACGGCGGCCTCGAGCAGCCAGATCAATCTGAGTTGGACTGACAACGCGAGCGACGAAGCTGGATTCCGCGTCGAGCGTTCGTCCGATGGGACCACGTTCGCGGAGATCGCCACCGTCGCCGCCAACGTCACCGGTTACGCGAACACCGGGCTGACGGCGGCCACGCAATACTGGTATCGGATCCGCGCCTACAACAACACCGGCGCGTCAAGTTACGCTGGCCCGACCAGCGCGACGACGCTCGCGGCCGCCGTCTCACCAACGGCACCGACAAATCTGACGGCCACGGCGGCCTCGAGCAGTCAAATCAATTTGAGCTGGGTCGACAGCGCGAGCAACGAGTCGGGATTTCGCATCGAGCGCTCGCCCGATGGGACCACGTTCGCCGAGATCGCCACCGTCGGCGCCAACGTCACCAGCTACGCGAACACCGGGCTGACGGCGGCCACTCGATACTGGTATCGGATCCGCGCCTACAACAACACCGGCACATCCAGTTACGCTGGCCCGAGCAGCGCGACGACGCTCGCAGCCGCGGCCGTATCACTAACGGCCCCGATGAATCTGACCGCCACGGCGGCCTCGAGTAGCCAAATCAATTTGAGCTGGGTCGACAGCGCCGGCAACGAGTCGGGATTCCGCATCGAGCGCTCGCCCGATGGGACCACGTTCGCCGAGATCGCCACCGTCGGCGCCAATGTCACCAGCTATGCGAACACCGGGCTGGCGGCGGCGACGGAATACTGGTATCGCATCCGCGCCTACGACGACACCGGCGCATCCAGTTATGCTGGCCCGACTAGCGCGACGACGCTCGCGGCCGCCGTACCACCAACGGCACCGACGAATTTGACGGCCACGCCGGCCTCGAGCGGTCAAATCAATCTGAGCTGGGTCGACGGCGCGAGCAACGAGTCCGGGTTCCGCATCGAGCGCTCGGCCGATGGGACGACGTTCGCCGAGATCGCCACCGTCGGCGTGAACGTCACGAGCTATGCGAACACTGGGCTGACTGCGGCGACCCAATACTGGTATCGGGTTCGCGCCTACAACAACACCGGCGGCTCCGGTTACGCGGGTCCGACCAGCGCGACCACTCTCGCCTCAGAGCCGCAACCGCCGTCTGCGCCGACAGCGTTGATCGGAGTTCTCAGGAGCGACGGAATGGCGCTCTCCTGGACCGACACGTCCAGCAACGAGACCGGCTTCGCGATTCTCCGCTCGATCGACGATGGTAAGACGTTTACGCAAATCGCGACCGTGGCTCAGAACGTTTCGACGTACGTAGATACCAGCCCAGGGACGACCAAGTTCGTGTCCTACCGCGTGCGAGCGTTCAACACATTTGGCAATTCCGCTTTTTCCAACACGCTGAAACTGCGGAACCGCTGATGCGCAGCAGAGAGGATTTCATGCGACACACATCGCTTGGGGGCGCCGCGTCCATCGCGCTCTACTTGCTCGTTCAGGGCGTCGGAGCGTCCGCGATTACGCCGACTTATACAATCACCGATCTCGGTTCGCTCGGCGGTCGGCAAACGACACCAATGGGCATCAACAACCGCGGCGCCGTCGTCGGGTTCGCGTCGACGGGCGACGGGTTCACGCGAGGATTCCTGTATACCGGCGGATCCCTCATCGATCTCGGCACGCTCGGAGGCGAGGACAGCTTTGCCTATCGCGTGAGCGACAGCGGAATCATCGTCGGCCGCGCGCAGGACATGACCGGGCGCTTTCACGCGTTTGTGACGACGATCATGGGCGGAACAATCGAGCTCAGGTCGCTCGATCCGCGCGTGGACGGCGACTTCGGCAGCGCTGTCTCGATTAACAGTCTCGGCGATGTGATCGGTTATTACACCACTGCCGGCGAACACCGGTCGGCTCACAATCGCATCTTTCGCTATCGCGACTTTCAGGTCGAAGACCTGGGCACGTTTGGCGGCGAGGATGGCGTTGCTGTTGCGGTCAACGACCGGGGCAGTGTGGCTGGTTATTTCAGCTCGGAGCCTCACGCCGACTACGCGCAACACCGCTCATTCCTGTTTGGCGGCGGCAGATTGGTGGCGATCGGGTCGTTGGGGGGACAGTTGACCACGGCGCGCGATCTCAATAACCGCGACGAGGTCGTCGGTGATGGCGATGTAGGTGATGGTGAGCATCGCGCCTTCTTGTTCTCGGATGGCCGCCTGCGAGATCTCGGCACGTTGCCGGGGGGCAGGCAAAGCGCCGCCTACGCCATAAACGAGCGCGGCGACATCGTGGGTTTCTCCCAGGGCAGTAACGCTTCGGCGCGCGCGGTGATCATCGTGGATGGTGTCATGCGGGATCTCAACGGGCTCATTCCCGCCGGATTGGGGTGGGTCTTGACGGAAGCGCGGGACATCAACGACTCCGGACAGATCGTCGGTACTGGCTGGCGTAACGGCGAGCACCACGGGTTCCTGCTCACGCCGTTGTGAGGCGGTGCGGGAACGCCTGCCCAACCGGCGATGTGTCCGCTAAGTGTTGATCCGGACTGTCGACTAGTGCGGCAGGTGCGTGAGCGTCTTCGGCAGCTCCATGATCTCGAGCGCGTTGCCTTGCGGGTCCACGAGCATCGCGATCTTGATCGGTGCACCACCGATCGACACAGTGGCCACGTCCCGGTCGACCTTGGCACCTGCGGCCTTCGCGGTGGCCACCGTGGCGGCGATATCAGATACGCGGAAGATCGCGTGGTGCATCGGGTCCTTCGCATCGCCCTCGCGCTTCTGGACGAGGAACTCGGGCGAGGAGCCCGCCTTGGCGTCTGCAACTGTGTTGCCGAAGCGCATGATGATCTCGGTGGCGGGATTGCCGACGCGGTCGATCTCCTTCAAGCCGAACGCCGCGTCGTAAAACTTCGCGAGCGCGATCACGTCGCTGGCACCGAGCCGAACCGCCATGACCGTGACCTCGGCTCGTGCATCGATGAGCAGAACCGCCCAGAGCCCCACGATCGCACTAATCATTCGTCGCATGTGGCGCATTCTCCTCGATGTGGTGCGACGGTGCCAAGGCGCGTTCGATCGCGGACCGTGAACGTCGAGTTTGTGATGGGCGACGATGGACGCGCCCGACGAGCACTCGGTCGAACACTACGGCCGGCTTGTCGTGCCCAAAAAGGTCACAGGGCCATCGCTCCCCAACGAGGCCACATCAGGCTGCCATCCACAGCCGCCCCGTGCATCAGTGCAATGGGTCGGCGCAATGTTGCGACAACGGCTGCTGTTTGGCCGACGGGGTGCGAAGTTGCGCCTGGATGTAAGCGACCTCACGGATGCCGCGAAGCGCGTTCACGACGGCGGAAGGGACGTGAATATCGCGACGGAAGGCGGCATTGATTGGCCCGTCTCCTCGAGCGACTGCGGAGTCGTCGGCGAGCGGGGCACATAACTCACGCCCGTACGTGGCTTCGACTGCATCCCTGACGGAGTTCAGCATGTCGATCGGAACGACGACGAGCGTGTTCTGGCCGTGTTGCCCAACGAGCAGGCCGTCCATCGATTCTGCTCTGCAGACATCCAGGCCGAAGTGATCGAAGAGATTGGTTCGAAACCAACGAGCGTGGCTGTTCACTTGCTGAGGAAGCCAGAGCTCGAACGCTCGCTGGATCTCGAGTGGATCGAGAAAGGACTGGCTGGCAGGGTCCAGCCGCTCTCGAAGGAACTGCGAGTGCCGCTTGACGAAGTACGAGATCACGCGATCGACTGGATCCCGATGCGTGACGAAGATATACCGCCGTTGGGCATTCATAAGGCCACTGCGGAACGCCGCTCGCCGCATCATTCTCTGTCGATCACGATTCGGTTCCAGGGCCAACGCATCGAGCAGGCTGCGGGATACTGGCCAGAACTCGGCCTCGGGAGGGACACGGTGCTCGTGGAGGACACGCACCTCTGACGCGACAGTCCATCCGATGAGATCGCGGAGCCACTGGGACCCTGTCCGTTGCGGAGCCAGGACAGCGGCGACGACGGATTCGCGCTGGGTGGCCTGCTCCGACATGTGCCGGAGCAGACGCACGAATGGGTTCGTTGGGAGGGCGTCGCCGCGTTGCACACCGTTGCCGGAGTTCACGAGAAAGCCTCTCGCCACGACATGAACGCCGTCGCACGCCATACACAGTGCGCGTCGCAGCGTGCGTACGCCGATATGCTCGGTATCTCCATATGCGGGGAGCACGCCCCACGGCGAACCAGCAAGAACATCCGCCGTTGCCGGGTCGAGGTGCTTCAATATGAATGTGACTCGAGACGCATTCCGCTGCGCCCAGCAGGCGTGCGCATGGAACTCGTCGGTCAGACTCTCGAGGTTGAAGATGTAATGAGACGCCTTTGGGAGGGTACGTGCGCTGGACGCGTGGACGTAGGTCACGGTGCCGCGCTCACCAAACATCTTCGGCTCGGGATGCCGCAGCGCTGCGGCATCCCTGTCTCGCACCACGACGATCGATCGATGGGCGTCGTTCAGCATTGTCTCCCTATAGGACTATGCAGACCGTGAGTCGGACGTCCGACAAGCTGTTCTCTGCAGACACCTCGAACGTCCGCTGGCATCGCGCAGACTTATTGACTATGAATGTCCAGATCGCCGCAAATAGTTCCCGATTCTTTACCAGCCGCTCGGCGGTCCATCCTTCACGAAAGACCGTACGGTCATTCGACGCTCTGGACTCGAATGGCGTTGACGTCGCACCTTGCAGAGGCTCTGCCGCAGTCTTGCGCGACAAAAGCGGTCGGTGACATTGGTTGCGAGTGTTCGCAACTGCGAAGCGGCGAACATGATCAAATCTCGAAGACTATTGATCTTGCGGCCGAACGGCTGTGGTTGCCAGCCGAAGCTCAGTGACTGCGGATTCTAGCTCCGGATTCACACGCAGCGAGGAACGAGCAATCTTCTCGATCGGAGATTGTCCTGTGTGCTTCGACTCGGGAGCCGTGGTTCTCCTCATGGAATATGGCTCCTCACGAGACGTGTTCTTTTGTCCATTGTGTGGTGTCGCCTGGCGAGAGGCTTCGCTCGCTGAGCGTCTCGATGAAACCCTCTCGCTTCGGGACATGGCGCCAGATGCAGTCAGGTTGCCTACCGCCGCTGACGCGCGCCGTACTTCACCCACCTGGTCGAACTCCCGTTCGCGCGGTGGTATCCACGCTTGAAGGAATCGCTGAGACCCTAGTAGGCGATAGACCTATTCGGTGTAGGTGCGCTGCTGCCCCCTTTATCGTTCAGGGGCACATGCGTGAAGGCGTGCCGGATGCACGCCGCGGCATTGTGATCGTCAGTCGCAATCGTGTTGACGCGGCTGCGAACACGATTCACGTCTCGAAGGATGGCCGAACCGCTGTGGCCTGCCAGCCGAAGCTCAGCGACTGTGGGAAGCAGCAGGAGGTCCGACTTTCGCTCGCTTGCGCCAGCGTGACCTGTCGGAAAGCTCAATGTGTGCAGGTCGGCGAGCGAAGCGAGCGGCCTAGCCGAAGGCTGGTTGCGGGGGGGGGATTTGAACCCCCGACCTTTGGGTTATGAGCCCAACGAGCTACCGGACTGCTCCACCCCGCGTCATGTTGTGTCGGGAACGAC
>Ga0075433_10001784_pt1 | contig 16118 bp, 14 predicted proteins | sample RhiMethybrSRZTD2_FD_75299 | JGI IMG/M metagenome (GOLD analysis project Ga0075433, IMG submission 75299) | Populus rhizosphere microbial communities from Tennessee, USA - Rhizosphere MetaG P. TD hybrid SRZTD2 | ecosystem: Host-associated > Plants > Roots > Rhizosphere > Soil | place: USA... | reverse complement strand
AATGACTGCCGATGCCGGTAATCTTAATGCTGCCGTGTTTGGACTTGTACTTGCGGTTGAGGTAAATAATCACGCCCGTGAGCCCCTCGATGACATAGGCATTGCTCGCCGGTCCGCCGTCGTAAGCGGTCGCGCCGATGTGCTGAACGATCTCAATAACTCTTTGCTTCGCTGCGGCGTTGTCGCCGCAGACCAGGACATCACCGAGCGGTGAATCGAGATCGCCCAAATCGAGCGCCGAAATGTTATGCAGCGCCCCGATGACAGGCGCCTCATCGCCGAGAAGCTGCTGCGCTTCCTGCAATGCCGAGCCAGCCGCCGGCACGAAAGGTTTCACTTTGTCGAGCGGCACGACGCTGTCGATAACGATCTTGCCCGCCAGTTGTCCCCTGAGATCCGAGACCATTTGCGCATGCCCCTCATACGGGACCGCGATCACCACGAAGTTAGCGTCCTTCACGGCTTCTCGATTGGTCGTACCGACGATCTCGCCCGCGCGCAAATTTGGTTTCAGTGTTTCAACCGCTTTCTTCGCCTTTTCGGCATCGCGCGAGCCGATGATGATTTTCACCCCCGGCGCGCTAAGGCGCACCGCCAACGCGCCGCCTAAGTTTCCGGTGCCGCCGACAATCGCCACGGTAAAATTTTCCATCTTTTATTGAGTCTAGCGAAAGAGGTCTTCCGCCTCGGGGCGATGAAGCTCTTGCACCGATCCATCCTCCTTTTTCTCTACATCATAACCGCGCACGACGACCACGGGAACACCGTCGCGTTTTCCCATCACCAGTTCCGCGGCGGCAGCGATTTCGTCGGCTACCGCCGCAACGGCCGCCTTGAGCTGGTAACCGTACCGATCTTTCAATCCCCGCTCGTCCTTCACCGGGTTCATTCCAGCGATACCGATGGCAACGTCCACAGTCCCGATGCGCCACGCACGGCCAAAGCTGTCACTGATAATCACCGCCGGGTCCTTACCGGTGCGCTGCTGAATCGCATTGCGTATTTGCCGCGCCGAACGATCGGGATTTTTCGGCAACAGCGTAACTTGCCTGGGACCGACGTTGGATTGGTCAACCCCTGCATTGGCGCAAACGAAGCCATGGTGCGTCTCCACGATCAAGGCGCGACCGCCGCTACGAACCACCCTGCGGCTTTCGCCCAAAATGACTTCGACGAGTGTCGGCTCTTTGTCCAAAGCCGCGGCTAATTCCATCGCCCGCGCCGACGGTTGGATATCGTCGAGGACCACAATTCGCCCTTCCGCTTTGGAAACGATCTTCTGTGCGACGACCAATACATCATCGTTTCTGAGCTCGATCTTTTGACGTAAACAGGCGTCGCAGATCAGCCGGCCGATGGAATCGCCTGGGGCGATTTCGCCGGTACCCTCAAGGCCGATTAGCTCGAGCTGCTTCATACACCCGGCAAACGGCGAATGCTCTGCGCGTTCTGCTCGGCCAACAGCGTTCGCGCCACTCGTGTCGACTCTCCGTCGTCGAACCCGGAGGAGAGAAATTGCTCGAGATCTCTCGGCTCATCGATATCGAGAGCCATATGGTCGTTTTCCATATAACGAATCGGCAAGCCCTGCGCCGTCACCTGACCCATGTGAAAACGAAAGCTATCATAACCGAAACGCAGCCTGATCACGCTCGGCGGCGCCAGAAGCAGCGCGTTGGTTCCCAGACGATCATGCGACGGCACGAGCAAAGCAAAGGGCGCCGTCGCGCCATCGGGAACTTGCGCCAGTACCTGTTCGATATCGGCTGCGCGCACGAGCGGTATGTCCGCGGGAATAATCAACACGGCTTCGCAACCGGCGCTCTGTAATTCCTGACGGGCAAAGTCGACAGCGCTGGTTTCCCCTCGTTCCTCGGCTTCACGAATCACCTCGGCCCCAAGCGCCGAGGCGATAGCCGCGACTTGATCGTCGCCGGTAACTACGAACGTTCCAGCAAGTCCGCGCGCTATTTGCACTTGGCGCAAAACATCACGAAACATCGTTTCCGCCAAAAGCTCGCGCGCGACGCTGCTCAAAATCCGATTCAGTCTTTGCTTGGCGTTTCGAAAACCCTTTACGGGCATCAGTGCAGCGACATTCATGCGTGATCCAGAAAGAAAATTCTTAGACTATTTTTTGGCCAAGTCCAAGACCTCGAGCGCGAGGCGTCTCTTATCAGCGAGCGAAATCATGCGGATATCGGTTAGAATGGCGTCGATGTGCAATTTCTCGATTTGGCTTACTAATCTTCGATCTTCATCGGCCACCATTAGCTTATCGAGGAAATCATCATAGCACGCGGCAACGCCGACGGCCGACGCCTCTTTGCCGCACGCGATCATTAATTGATGCGCGGGGCCTGAAATCGCAGCCATCCCGATAATCGGGCTCACCGCCACCACGGGCGCACAAACCTCCGTGAGCGCGGAGCGAATTCCTGGAACGGCGAGAATCGGTCCGATACTGGTGATCGGATTGCTCGGACAAATGATAATCGCATCAGCTCGCTCAATGGCGTCGATCACGCCCGGCCCGGGCTTGCTTTGCTCGGCGCCAACAAAGCGCACCGTCTTTACCTCGAGCGCCCAATGATACTTAACAAAGTATTCCTGAAAGGAAATTTCATCCTGTGGCGTGACGATACGCGTTTCAATGCGCTCATTGGACATGGGAAGAATCGTCGCTTGCACGCCGAGCCTTCGACTCATTTTCCCGACAACCTCGGAAAGCCTGTAACCTTCCTTCAAAAGCCGCGTTCGCGTGATATGCGTCGCAAGATCTTTATCGCCAAGCTGAAACCATGCGTCGTCGCCCAGCCGGCGCAATTGCTCCAGCGCGGCAAACGTGTCGTTTTTGATACCCCAGCCTTTGGCGGGATCGATCATACCTGCCAACGTGTAAGTGATGGTGTCGATGTCTGGCGAGACGTAAAGATCGTAAAAGACACAATCGTCGGCGGTGTTACATATGATCGTCAAGTCAGTAGGGTCGATCTCAGCAGCGATCCCTTCGATAAGTTTCGCACCGCCGGTGCCGCCGGTAAGAACAACGATCATGAGAAATGTCTTTAGGCGGTTGGAGTAATGGAGCGTTGGAGTGTCGGTAAATCCCTAAGCGGGCCGCCGTGCTTAGCCAGACCATCGGCGCCGGCGAGTCGCTCGACGATCGGAATAAGCGGCGCAAAAAGGAATTTGTCGCCCTGACGAATATATTCCGGATAGATCGGCAGACGCGCTTTCAGCTCGAAGCCAGCCTCGGCGCTTTTCTGGCGTAGCACCTGTAATGTCGGCCACGGCGCTTCGGGATTAATGAAATCCGGAGTCAGCGGCGACACGCCGCCCCAATCGTTGATTCCTGCTTCCAAGTAGAGCTCATAGCCGTCCGGAGTCAGATTCGGCGGCGCTTGAATATTCATCTCGCCGCCGAGAATCAAGCGCGCCAGCGCGATGGTTTTGCGCATGTCTTCCTTCGTCGGCTCGAGATGATAGCGCATGGGAATCGTTGGCTTGCTGCGAAAATTCTGCACGATGACTTCTTGGATGTGGCCGTGGCGTTCGTGCAATTCCCGGATCGCGATCAGCGAATCGATTCTGTCCGCCCAGCTCTCGCCGATGCCGATAAGAATTCCGGTGGTAAACGGAATGCGGAGCTTACCTGCCATCTCGAGCGTGCGCAGACGCACCGCCGGTTTTTTATCGGGCGCGTTGTCGTGCGCACCGCCAGGAAGGAGCAAGCGCTCACTGACGCTTTCCAGCATGAGCCCCATGCTCGGATTGACTCCTTTAAGGCGCCGCAAATCTCCGTGACCCATCACGCCAGGGTTCGAGTGCGGCAACAGACCGGTTTCTTCCAAAACAACACGACAAGCTTCGTACAAATAATCGAGCGTGCGCTGATGGCCGCGCTCGTTGAGAAAGCTTTTCATCTCAGGATAGATGGCTTCGGGCTTATCACCGAGACTGAATAGGACTTCGGTGCAGCCGAGCGACTTACCTTGCTGCACGACGCGCAAGACTTCTTCAAGTGTCATCGTCTTGGCGCCGGCCTCGTCCGGCGCCTTGCGAAAAGTGCAGTAGCCACAGAAGTCGCGACAAAGGTTGGTCAAAGGAACAAAAACCTTTGGCGAAAATGTTACGGTGCGGCCTTTGTGCCGGTCGCGAAGCTCGGCCGCGGTCGCCAACAGAGTTTCGAATTCGGCGCCACTGGCATCAGCCAGCGCGAGCGCCCTGGAGCGGCCGAGCCTTTTGCCGTTTACGTAATCGTTTAACACTCGCGACATCCCTGCTGATTGAATATCGAATCGCCGCCTGGGATTCAAATCGCGGTCGCGCGCGGATTTCAAGGATCGATTCTTGTTGCAGTTGCCCTTGAGACTTTCGCTGTGGTACCTCTGAGCATTAATGGATCGAGCCAAGAATACCTTGCGGAGGAAAACGCTATGGACAACTTCGATAACGTCCTAGTCATTGACGCCGACGGTCACGTGTATGAAGGCAATGTCGACCTTACACCTCGCATGCCGGAGAAGTGGCGCTCGCAAGCACCGATCCGACTGAAGGACAACGAAGGTAATTCACGAATCCTACTGGAAGGGCGTCTGTGGTCCGGCTCGCAAGGACTTGCTCCGGGGGTTTCCGGGCCGATGACGGAAAAAGCCCGCGGTTATCGGTCGGGGATGGTCGATCCTGTGGCGCGGCTCCAAGACATGGACGAGGAAGGCATCGACGTGGCGATTCTCTTCGGCACGCAAATCGCGCTCACCGTCAACGGCTTGATGAACAAGGAGCTGGCGGCCGTGCTTTGCCGCGCGGTGAACGATTGGCTCATCGATTACTGTTCAGCTGACAAAAAGCGCCTGCTCGCCGTCGGCTTGATTCCCTGTCAGGATCCGCCCGCCGCCGTAAAAGAGCTTGAATATCTCAAGAAGGCCGGCGCAATTACCGCCATGCTTCCTACCAATGTCTACGGCCTCAACAATATGGGCGACCCGATGTTCGATCCGATTTACGACTGCGCTCAGTTGCTCGAAATGCCGCTCAGCGTCCATCCGCAAACCGGCCATGACGGCGTCCTCGGCGTCTCCGGCGTCATGGGCGCGGGCAGCGAGCGTTTCCGTAAGTATGCTTACGTGCACATGACGGCTTTTCCATTCGAGCTAATGATCGCGATGATGCACATGATCGGTGAAGGCGTCTTCGATCGGTATCCAAAATTGCATGTCGGCTTCATGGAAGGCGGCGCCGGTTGGCTGCCCTTCTGGGCGGAGCGCTTCGACGAACACCTTGAAAAGCTGGCGCCGCAAATGCCTGAGTTGAAGCGTCGCCCGAGTGAGATCATTCGCGGCGAGCAAATTACCTTGACCTGCGAGTCCGAAGAGACCGGCCTCGATCGCGTGTTTGCCGCCAATGGCGAGAACACGGTGATGTACGCGTCCGACTATTGCCACTGGGATTGTCACTTTCCCTACTCGGTGAAAGACATCGTCGACGGCCAAGACCTGAGCTTTGCGCAAAAGGAAAAGCTGCTGAACAAAAATGCCATCGAATTTTTTGAGCTGAAAAATTTGCCGCAGCCAAACGCGCTCAAGGTTGCGCGCCAAAGTTGGAATGGGGACCAACCGAAAGCAGCCAACGCCTGAGAATTTCAAACATGCGGCTTGGAATCCCCTTCTTTGTGCTGTTGTTCAGGGCGATTCGTTTAATTTCGCGCATTCACCGGTCCGCCTTAATGCTTACCTGGAGGGGTGACGGTCGAAACGCGGGTGCAGTTGTGGGCATGCTGTTCATATTCGCACTGATACCCAACATCGTCCGCGCCGCCGAAAGCTCTTATAAGATCCGCATCGGCTTCCCCTCACTCGCATTTTCTTACATGCCCTATTATGTCGCCCAGGATAAGGGAATTTTTAAGAAGTACGGAATAGAATCCGAATACATCCAGATGCGCACTCCGATCCAGGCCCAGGCCGTGATCAACGGAAACATTCAATATTTAACATCGGTTTCCAACGGCATCTCCGCGGCGGTCGCCGGCCTTCCCCTGATGATCATCATGAGCTTCTGCGACACTTCCCCGTGGGTTTTAGTCACCCAAAAGGACATCAACAAGCCGCAAGATTTTATCGGCAAAACCGTCGCCCTCTCGGGGATTCGCACTTCGCCGTGGTATTTTTTCCATGCGTTCTTAAAAAAATTTGAAATCAGCGAGAAAGACGTCGGCGCCATCAGCACCGGCGGCACGTCGGACAGCTTCCTCGCGCTTACGACCAACCGCGTCGCCGGCACGGTTTTGACGCCGCCCTACGACGACAAGGCGGTCTCGCTGGGCTTCAAGAAATTCATGCAGCTCGGCGATCTGGCGGACATACCCTATGTCGGTCTGGTCACCTCCCAGGCCGAAATCAAAAACAACCGGGAATCCGTGCGGCGCACAGTCGCGGCGGTGCTCGATTCCATCGCCTGGCTGCGCGCCAATCGCGCCGAGAGCACGAAGATGATCGTTGAAAAATTCAAAGTGCATCAGAATGAGGCGGAAAATACGTACGCGACTCTGATCAGAATCTTGAACAAAGACAGTCGACTCAATCTTAAGGTCGCTCGCGGCTATCTCGATATTCTTCGTCAGGAGCGTCCGATCCCGGCGGATTTCGAGCTGACAAAAATCATCGACCACTCCCTGTTGACGGCAAACCCGTAGGCACCCGCCGATGGCGAGCATGAGAATCCTGCTGATTGCAAGATTTCTGATCGCTTTCATTTTGTTGTTTGGATTCGCTGTCAACAGTCATTCGCAGCCAAGACGTCACGCCAAGGTGGTACTGGAAACGAAACAGTCAGGCACAAGCAATCAGGAAATCCTGCAGGGGTCCGGCAGCGTCGTCGTTCGGCGCGGCACCGTCAACCCATCGGGAAGAATTGTCGCTAACGACCGACAAACGACGATACAACGCTCCAGCGGCATTTTTACCCTAGTGCTAGACGGCGCCGAATCGATTCTTACAGTCGCCACCCGAGTGCCTCAAAGTGAAATCGCTTATTATGACAACTACGCGCTCGGTGCTCGCTACGTCGAGCGACAAATTACCTTCATCGATGTTGGAACTTCACTCAGGGTTAACGCTCAGGTATTGGCGGACGGCCAAATCAGCCTGCGGCTGACGCCACGGATCAGCTATTTTTCTGCCGAGCGCCCGGGCGCTATCGATTTCACCGAGGCGGCGACGGAATTGATCGTCCCTAACGGCCAGCCGGTATCCTGGGGCGGCTCGACGGCGAATTTGCACGAGGTGACAGGCCAGATTCTTGGCTATCAGAGCCGTGCGAGTAACAGCGAGACAAACCTGATCGTGACAGCGACCATTCAGAACCTCAAGTGAACGAACTGAAGAGAGTCGTAGCGTGGGGAACAATACTGGAACTGTTGGCATGAAAACAATTATCTTTGCTCTTTCTTTCTGTTTGTGCGCCGTTGCGGCATCGGCCCAGCCGAAAGAGGAGAAACTCCGCGTCGCCACTCGTGTGGTTCGGCCCTTCGTCTTCGAAGAGAGCGGCCGTCTCACCGGCTTCAGTGTCGAGCTCTGGCAAGAAATCGCCCGGCAGATAAAGGTGCAATCGGAATTCGTCGTCAAACCGACGGTCAGAGATCTTTTGGCCAGCGTCGATGATCACGACACGAACGTCGGCATCGCCGCGATCTCCATTACCGCCGAACGCGAGTTGAAATGGGATTTCTCTCAACCGATGTTCGAAGCCGGATTGCAGATTCTCACACCGATTCAGGCAAGCCGCGGCTCGTTGGTGAAAGCCATTGCTGCCAATTTGTTTACCCCCGCAGTTCTGCCCTATGTCGCAGGCGTAGCGTTCTTTCTGATCTTCATCGCCCATCTGGTTTGGTGGCTCGAGCGGCGCAATCCAACCGGCATGCTCACGCATCGAAGCTATTATCCTGGCATATTCGAGGCCTGCTGGTGGGCGGCGTCGACTCTCGCCACTCAAGCCGATCAGATGCCGCGCACCGCCTTGGCGCGCATGATCGCGGTGTTTTGGATGTTTACCAGCGTCGTGTTCATCGCTTACTTCACCGCCGCCGTCACTTCCAACCTCACCGTGCAACAATTGCACGGTGACATAAACGGTCCCGATGATCTTCCTGGCAAACGCGTCGCCAGCGTTAAAGCGAGTACATCCACCGAGTATCTGCGCCAGCACAATGTCGAGGTGAGCGAGTTTGCCAAAGTGGAGGACGCTTTTCAGGCGCTGCTCGCGGGCGAGACCGATGCAGTGGTCTATGACGCTCCGGTGCTGCAGTATTTCGCATCCCACGAAGGCAAGGGAAAAGTTCAAACGGTCGGCGCCATTTTCCGCAAGGAGAACTACGGCATCGCTTTTCCCGACAAAAGCCCGCTGCGCAAGCGGGTCAATGAAGCGCTGTTGAAGCTTAAAGAGAACGGCACCTACGATCAATTGTCGACAAAATGGTTCGGCGGTACCGGCTCATGACGCGTTGGAGTAAAAGCCGAACACGTGACCGAAACCAGAGATGCCGCTTGAGGTGTCGGTAATCGCTTGACAAAGCACCGTCTCCTTGATGACTTAAACGCAGCCACAGGTTGGGAGGATTTACCCATGCCATTCAAAGGTCACACGATCATCGACGGTGACGGTCACGTCATCGAAGATTGCCAAGCGATCATCAACTACATGCCTCAGGCCTACCGCGATAAATACGATACCCATAGTTTTTTCAATCCGTTTCCACCGTTGGATCATTTGCACTCGTCCAACTTGCACGACTTCCAGCCCGGCGCGTTTAATAAAGTCGGGCCGGCCGGCTGGGTCGATTTTCTCCAAGACGTTGGCATCGAAACCACCGTTCTTTACACGACTCTTGGTCTCGCCTTCGGCAAAATCGTTAGCCGCGATTGGGCCATTGACGTTGCCCGAGCCTACAACGATTGGCTGTACAACACCTACATGAAATTCAACCCGCGCTTCAAAGGCATGGGCTTGATCCCGCTGCAGCAGCCCGATGCGGCAGTCGAAGAGCTTCGCCGGATCGTCAAAGAGCTCGGCATGTGCGGCGCCATGCTGCCGTCGACCGGTATTCAGGCCAACTTGGGCGATCAACGTTACTGGTCGATCTACGAGGAGGCCAACAAACTGGGCTGCGCCATCGGCGTCCACGGCGGAGCCCACGAGAACTTAGGCCTAGACGACCTTAGTCCCTATGCGCCGGTGCATGCTCTCGGCCACCCGTTCGGTCAAATGATTTCTTTCGGTGCGATGATTTTTAATGGCGTCTTTGACAAATTTTCCAACGTCAAGTTCGGTTTCTTAGAGGGTGGTGTCGCCTGGTTCCTCGTCTGTCTGGAACGATTCGACCGCTCGTGGGAAACCCACATTCAGCACGATCCGCGCAAGCGTTTCCTCGAGCTGCGACCCAAGGAAAAAATCAGCGAATATATCGAGCGTCAGGTCGATGCGGAGCGTATTTTTGTCGGCTGCGAAGGCGAAGAGCCCGATATCGCTCATGCGATTCGGAGAATCGGCAACAAGCCCTGGGTTTACTCGAGTGACTTTCCACACGAAGTCAATAATGAATTCTGCAAGCACGAGATTGAAGAACTGCTGGAAAACGAAGATATCAGCGATGCGGACAAAGCCGCCTTCTTGCACGGTAACGCGCGGAGGTTCTACAACCTCGGAGGCGCGGGACTATGAACTCGCCCGCCAGCATCGGCTTGATCATTCCTTCCGGTAATCGTTTGACCGAACCGCAGTTCAATACCTACATGCCGCCGCAAGTCGGCATTCATGTCACGCGACTTCGCATGACCGGAAAGTTTCGTAAACCGCTCGGTGAGTTGAAAAAATCTTTGACCGAATCGGCCGAGGCGCTCTCGGATGTGAAACCATCGATGATCGTCTTTCATTGCACGGCGAACTCCATGGAAAATGGCCTGGCCCACGAGGCCGCCATCGTAGATATCATCGAGAAGGCCAGCGGCTGCCATACCATTACCACGGCGCAAGCGATCACTCAGGCGTTTAACCACTGCGGCATCAAGAAACTCGTGCTCGTTAGTCCCTACGTCAAAGAGACCAACGAGCGCGAGGTCAGTTATCTCAACGAAGCCGGCTACTCAGTGCTCCACGAATTGGGCCTCGGCCTGGAAACCCACGCCTACTCCTCGGTCACGCCGGAGGAATGGAAAAAGGTCGTCAAGGAAAATAGCCGTGATGAAGCCGACGGCTACTTTCTCAGTTGTACCGCCACACGCATGATCGAAGCCATCGACGATTTAGAAAAGGATCTCGCCAAGCCGGTCATCAGCAGCAATCAAGCCACCATCTGGGCCTGCTTGAAGAGCCTGGGCATCAGACATAGCGACAAGAAACTGGGGCAGTTGTTCCGATCCAGTTAAACGAGTCCGTTCGCTCCCCTCGCAGCCTCCATTAGCTTCTCTCTCAAACCGGTATTTCGCTTCTCGACGCGAAAATTGCGAATCGCCATGGCCAGGGCCTTGCGGCTGCCGACGATGACGACGAGTTTCTTGCCGCGCGTGACGGCGGTGTAAAGGATGCTTCGGTGGAGCAGCAAATAGTGCGACGTGTGCAGCGGGATGACGACGACGGGGTACTCGCTGCCTTGGCTTTTGTGAACGGAAGTCGCGTAGGCCAAGCCGATTTCCTCGAGCTCGTCGGAATCATACTTGACGATTTTCTCCAGGAAATCGACTTTGACGCTGCCGTCCTCCTTGTCGATATCGACGATTCGTCCTAGGTCGCCGTTGAAAACGCCCTTGTCGTAATTATTGCGTAGCTGCATGACTTTGTCGCCCACGCGCAGGGACGATCCGGTCCGCTCCAGAACCGTGCCCCAGGGATTGAGCAGAGCTTGCAGTTCGCAGTTAAGGTTGATCGTCCCGAGCAAACCCCGATGCATCGGCGTCAGCACTTGAATCGCCTGCGCAACTTCATCCGTTGCCAAGCGGAGCAAGCGCGGAACCTCTTCGCTAACCAACGTCTTAACCTGTGCGAGAATTTCGTCTTCCGATTCCCGCGCTAGGAATAAGAAGTCACTGGTCGCTTTTTCATTACCTAATACCAACGACTGTCCCTGCAAGATTCGGTGCGCGTTGACGACGATCAAACTCTCTCGCTCTTGGCGGAAAATCCGCCGCAGCACGATCTTCGGAACTACTCCCGAGTCGATCAAATCGCGCAGCACACTCCCCGGGCCCACCGACGGCAGCTGATCGACATCGCCGATCAGAATCAGATGACTGTGCGGATCAACGGCGCGTAATAAATGATCCATCAACACCAGATCGACCATCGAAGTTTCATCGACGATAACGAAATCGGCTTGCAGCGGATTATCTTCGCTTCGATGAAAACCGCCTTCGCGTGGGTTGTATTCGAGCAAACGGTGAATCGTCATCGCTTCTTCGCCGGCACTTTCGCTCATTCGTTTGGCGGCGCGTCCGGTCGGCGCTGCCAGCACAAACGTCACCTTGGCGCGTCGCAAAATCGTCAACAGCGCCGTCAGAAGCGTTGTCTTTCCCGTTCCCGGCCCGCCGGTGATGACCAGAATCTTTTCGCGCAACGCCTGTTGCGTCGCGCGTATTTGGTCGTCGTCGAGTGTCACCGTCGACGGGCCGAATAGCTCTGGACTAATGAGATCGATAGCACCTCGCGCGGCGGCTCCGGATACGCTCCACGGAGTGATCATCTTTTCACTCTGCAAAGAGGAGGGAATAGACATCAGATGGTGCAGCGCTTCGGCGACGCGTCGTTCGGCATGAAACAGCTCCGCCAAATACACATGCGCGACGGTTCCATCGCCAATCTCTTGCAATACCAATTCGCCTCGGCCAGCGAGTTTATCGACTGCGGCTTCAACCGGATCTTCCTCCACACTCAGAAGGCCGGCGGTGTTACGCTTGAGAAGCGCCAACGGCAAGAAACAATGGCCCTGGTCGGCGGACACCCGCAGAACGTGCAACACGCCGGCCTGAACACGCAACGGAAAATCGCCTCGGACGCCGATGCGATCGGCAAGCCGATCCGCCAGGAGAAAACCGATGCCGTGCACCAGCTGCGCCAGCGCGTACGGATTTTCCCTCACTTGTTGAACCGTGTCCGCGCCGAATACCCGGTAAATCCTCAACGCCAGCGAAGCACCGACGCCATGGCCTTGCAGGAAGACCATGACATCCTGCATGCCGCGCTGCTCTTGCCAGGCCTGCATGATGCGGCGCGCGCGCACTTCGCCGATTCCATCGACCTCCAAAATCCTCAAGGGCTGTTCGGTTAGAACTCTCAAGGTATCGAGACCGAACGCAGCCACCAGGCGCTTCGCATAGGTGGCGCCGATCCCTTTGATCAAACCGGAACCGAGATATTTCTCTATCCCTTCGATGGTCGCGGGATCGACCTTTTCCCAATGATTGACTTGAAATTGCAAACCGTAGCGCGGATGGCGCTTCCAGACGCCCGCGACTTTGATCTCTTCACCTTCGGAAACGGGAAAGATCGTGCCGACCACGGTCACCCCGGGACCATCGTCCTCATCCAAGCGCGCCACCGTGTAGTGCGTTTCGGGATTCTGATAGGTGATGCGGCTGATCGTGCCTTGAAGCGACGCGGTTTCGTTCTGTTTTTCGGCCAAGGGAAATCCTCAGCGCGTTATCCTACTTGAAAGCGCCAACGGCGTAAACGATAGCCCTTGCCTTTTGCAAGAGGCGAGATAGAATTTCGCCCAACGTGGATTTCCAGGCCTGCTGCTAACAATTGGCCGCCTCTCTTCTAATCCTTTGACACAAGCGCGAAACATCGCCGCCGTTTTCGCTGGTCGTATGTCCGGCGAGAAACAGGAGACGTATCCATGACTGCTGGAGATTTTTGGCTCGAGGCGCTGCTCATTTTGGCGCTGATCTTTGCCAACGGCTTTTTTGCCGCATCGGAGATCGCCATGATCGCCACCCGCAAAAGCCGCATCGACGCATTGCTCGAAAAGGGTGTTCGATCCGCGGCGGCGGTGGCACGGTTGAAAAACGATCCTGACCGCTTTTTGGCCACCGTGCAGATCGGCGTGACCATCGTGAGCTCCTTAGCTTCCGCTATCGGCGGCGCGGCGGCCATCAGTTACTTGAAGCCGCAGATCGCCGTCTTACCCTTTCCCTTCGCCGCGCAGTGGGCCAACGCGGTCGCTCTTCTGATTGTGGTGTTGCCGATTTCCTACCTATCGCTGGTACTCGGCGAGCTGGTACCAAAATCGTTAGCTCTGAGATTTTCCGAGCAGATCGCCTGCTTCGTTGCCCGGCCCATCGAATTTCTCGCGCGGGCCAGCTCTTTGTTTGTCAAAGCGCTCACAGCGTCAAGCAATTTCGTTTTGAAACTTTTCGGCGGCGACGCCGGTGAGACCGCCAGTTTCATTTCTGTCGACGAAATCAAATCGCTGATCCGCGAGGGCGCCGCCAAAGGAATCTTCAACGAAACGGAAAGGGAATTGATCCATAGCGTCTTTGAGTTCACCGACACACCGGTAAAAGCGGTGATGGTCCCGCGCACCGAGATCCACGCCATCGAGGAGCATGCTACACTGGCCGAGGTCGCGAAAAGTTTCGTCGAGAGCGGCTTTTCGCGCATTCCGGTTTATGAGGGCGATTTGGATAAGATGATTGGCATTCTTTACAACAAAGACGTTTTCAAGGCCTTGCAGGCAAAGAGCGACTTTCGCATTCGCGATCACCTTCATCCGGCGTTTTTCGTTCCCAGCACGCTGCCGATCAGCGAGTTGTTGAAACAACTCCAGCGCCGCCGGTTGGCGATGGCGCTGGTGGTGAACGAATTTGGTGAGGTCGAAGGACTCGCGACCCTGGAGGATTTGGTCGAGGAGATCGTCGGTGAGATCCGTGATGAATACGACCGCGAAGAGCGCGGCCCGGTGGAACGGTTGCCCGACGGCTCCATGGTCATTCAAGGTTCCGCTCTACTCAAAGATCTGAAGGCCGATTTTGATCTGCCCTTTGAAGATTCGGCGGATTACCACACCCTCGCCGGCTTTCTTCTGGCCAGGTTGAAACGCATTCCACGCGGCGGTGAGTGGGTCGAGGAAAGCGATTACAAAATGACCGTCGTCGATATGGAAGGGCGGCGCATCGTCAAAATCAAGTTAGAGCGCTTGCCAGTGGCCTAGGCAGGTGGACGGCAACTGAACCTAATTCAGTAGCAGCGGATCTCGATCTCGTTACCATCCGGATCGAGAAAATAGACCGAGGTTGCCTGCCCGCGCGCGCCCCACCGCGACACTGGCCCAGCGAGAACGGAAATTTTGTTTTCCGTGAGATAATCGACTATACCGGCAAAGTCGTTCGCTCCTACCACCAAGCAAAAATGATTGAGGTTGGCGTTATTTTTCGCCTCTGTGAGCACCCTAGAATCTGCTTTTTTCGGAAACAAATCGATGATCGTATTGGAGTTAATGCGCACAGATGGAAACCCGACTTTACCTTCTCTAAACTCGTTTACTCGCTCCCCCTGTAAGCCCAAGACTTCAATGTAATATTTGAGCGAGCGCTCGACGTCACTGACGTTAAGCACGATATGATCCAGCTCGGTGACTTTGATTCGCGGCATGGCCGAACTCCTTTCATCGCGGCAAGCGTGTCTTCCGATGACTAACCGTTGATGGCAGCCATTTCCTTCAATAGCGCTTGGGTTTCCTTCGGCGTGCCCACCGTGATCCGTAAGCAATCCTGCAAGCCGGCAGCGTCGAAGTAGCGCACCAAAATCTTTCTCCGCTTGAGCTCTTCGTATACGCCTCTCAAATTCTGGCCCGTCTTGCGTGCCAAAATGAAATTGGCATGCGAAGGATAGACGGCATAGCCAAGCCGCCTAAGGGCCGCCATGAGTTTATTGCGGCTGCGTTGAATACGACGCACATTGCGGCTCATCCACGGCGTATCTTGCAACGCCGCCGACGCCGCAGTCAAACTCAACCGGTTGACATTGTAAGAATCTTTAACCTTCATCATGCCAGAGATTATTTCCTGCGAAGCGAAAGCGAGTCCGATGCGCAGGCCCGCAAGGGAGAAAGATTTAGAAAACGTTCTGAGGACAACCAAATTCGGCAGCTGACCAATCAGCGGAATCGATGACGCCCCTTCGCTCGCAGCGAAATCGACGTAGGCTTCATCCACCACGAGAATCCCGGAAATCGCCCGCGCGAGTCTGTCAATTTCCGCCAACGAAACTAGAGTGCCGGACGGCGCGTTGGGGTTGCACAGCAAAGTGAGCGCGGCATGCTGATCTGCCAGGGATTCTGGCAGGGAAAAATCTAGTGGAAAATCAACCCGCACAGCCACTCCATCCTGGATTTCGATTAAGGTGTCATAAAGCGAATAAGTAGGGGCCGGAAAGGCCACGCGGTCCCGCGCGCCGACAAAGCAGCGGAGGGCAATCGAGAGCAGTTCGTCCGAACCGTTGCCCACCATGATATTCGATGGGTTTACGCCATAAACGGCCGCTGCTATCGAACGCAGACTGTCACTTGAGGGCTCGGGGTACAGACGCAAGCACGGATTGATGGCTTGCCGAATTGCCGAGTAGACCTTCGGCGAAGGCGGGTAAGGATTCTCGTTGGTATTGAGTTTGATGAATCCTTGGTCTTGGGGCTGTTCCCCCGGCACATACCCGACCATGGCAGTGATATTTGATCGGAAATAACGCGACATCGAGCGAAATACTATCGGCCGGGAGTGGCGTTTTCAAACTGGCTCATTATTTCCCGAGTTGAGCCTGAGTCAACTCAACCCTGCATCGAGTGTATCTTGGAGATGAATGATCTTTGAGAAATTCAGTGAAGACCACAATAGGAAAACAAAGGCGCTGTGGCCCCTACTACGACATTTTTGTCCAGGGATTCCCGAGTTTGTCCAGAATTCCTCCACTTTGCCGCTTTCGCTGCGAAAAAAGGCAAGGACCACGGCTCTAACTACTTGATTTAGCGGGGTTGTCCATTTATAGGATGGCATGTTTTTGGCTACAGTCTGAGCGTTGAACCGCCCGTGTTGTTGTTCAGTTAGCGACCGTAGCAAGCAAGATATTCATGG
>Ga0075433_10001780_pt1 | contig 16126 bp, 13 predicted proteins | sample RhiMethybrSRZTD2_FD_75299 | JGI IMG/M metagenome (GOLD analysis project Ga0075433, IMG submission 75299) | Populus rhizosphere microbial communities from Tennessee, USA - Rhizosphere MetaG P. TD hybrid SRZTD2 | ecosystem: Host-associated > Plants > Roots > Rhizosphere > Soil | place: USA... | reverse complement strand
GCGGCGGAGAAGGGCGCGACGACGGTGCTCCTCCAGGGCGGCCACAACCCGGCTCTGCCCCTGGACTACTACCTCGACATCGTGCGCGAGACGCGGCGGCGCTTCCCCCAGGTCACCCCGCACTTCTTCACCGCGTCCGAGATCCAGACCATGGCCCAGGTGAGCGGGCTCGCGATGCCGGACGTGCTGCGGCGCCTGCGCGAGGCCGGTCAGGACACGCTGCCCGGCGGAGGCGCGGAGGTGCTCTCGGAGCGCGTCCGCAAGCGCATCGAGCCCAAGAAGGGCGGGCCGAAGGCCTGGCTGGACGTGCACCGGGAAGCCCACCGCCAGGGCTTCAAGTCCACCGCGACCATGATGTACGGCCACGTGGAGGAGCCCGACGACATTGTCGATCACTGGGAGGCCGTGCGCGACCTCCAGGACGAGCACCACGGCTTCACCGCCTTCGTCCCGTGGTCGTTCAAGCCGGGCAACACGCTGCTCGAGAAGTGGATCAAGACCTACAAGGGGCCCAGCACCTACCTCCGTATGCTCGCCGCCTCGCGCCTCTACCTCGACAACTTCGACCACGTGCAGGCCTCGTGGTTCTCCGAGGGCAAGCGGGCCGGCCAGGTCGCGCTCTCATGGGGCGCGGACGACTTCGGGGGCACGCTGTTCGAGGAGAACGTCCACGCCGCCGCGGACTACGTGAACAAGACCACCGTGGACGAGATCATCACCCTCATCCGCGACGCCGGCTACACGCCGGTCCAGAGAACCACCGAGTACGAGATTCTCCGCGAATACTAGGGCCTAGATCGGGTCGACGGGGGGCTTCTCGCCGATCAGGCCCTTCGCGTGGGCGAGGTCGTAGAGGCGGCGCAGCGCGGCCTCGCCATCGGGTCCCAGCCGCTTCGTGTAGTCGTTGACGTACATCAGCACGAAGCGCCGGCAAGTCTCCTTGTCGATCCCCCGCCCGTAGCGCATCGCGTATTCGAGGGCCTCGTCCACGTTCGCGTACGCGTAGTCGATGGAGTCGCGGAGGGCCTGCGAGAGGCGGCGGTGCACGTCCTCGCCGAGGTCGCGCCGCATCACGTTGATGCCGAGCGGCAGGGGCAGGCCCGAGTCCTTCTGCCACTCCTCCCCGAGGTCCATCACCTTGTGCAGGCCCATCTGGCGATGGGTGATCTGCCCCTCGTGGATGAGCAGGCCGAGATCGGCCTGGCCCTCGAGCACGACGGTGGGGATCTTGTCGAACGCCACCTCGATGATGGGCGGGTCGCCGACGAAGATCCGGAGCAGGAGGGCGGCGGTGGTGTGGCTGCCCGGGATGGCCACGACCTTGTCGACGATCACCTCGGGATCCATCGGCTCCTTCGCGACGAGGATGGGTCCGTACCCCTTCCCCATCGAGGCGCCGGGATCCATCATCCGGTACTGCTGGTGGACGACCACGTAGGTCGCGGCGGACACCGCCGTCACCTCGAGCTCGCCGGCGCGGGCCCGGCGGTTCAAGGATTCGATGTCCTCCAGGACGTGCTCGATCTCGATCCCCAGCACGCGGATCTTGCCGGCGGTGAGCGCGTAGAACATGAAGGCGTCGTCGGGATCCGGGCTGTGGCCGATGCGTACGACCGTCATGAAGGCACCTCGGCGGGCAAGCGTATCACGAGGACGCCGCCTCGGGGGCGAAGCCCAGCCGGAAGTCGCCCGCCTTGACGGCGCGGAGGATGGCGTCGGGGCGCCGGGCGGCCTCCACCTCGACCCACGCGCGCCCGAACTGCGACTCCCAGTGGGAATCGTCGGTGGCGATACGGGCCAGCGCGATGGCGGGGACGTCGTGCTCGGGCCGATAGACCCCCGCGTCGGTGACCTCCACCGCCTCGATGGGCCAGCCGGCGCTGCGGATGGCGGCGACCCGCGCCAGGATCTCCCGCACGCCCAGCCCGTAGCGGGCTGGGTGATTGAGGATGAAGAGTGTCTCGCGGTCCCCGGTCACCTTGCCGACGTGCTGGGACAGCGGGCGGTAGTCGAGCTCGATGCCGGGCAGCACGATGAGCCCCGCGTCCCCCAGGGGGATGCGGAGCCAGTAGTCCTCGGTGACGCGATCGTCGTGGTCGGTGATGGCGAGGAAGTCGTAACCGAGCTCGCGATAGCGGGCGATCACGTCCTCGACGGCGTAGTGACCGTCGGAGAACGTGCTATGCGCGTGGAGATTGCCCTTGAGGAGTGGCACTACGCGGAGCGGCTATTCCCAGATCAGGCTGAAGCCGAACCCGAACCAGCCGCTCGTCTCGTGGGCGAGGATGCCGTCCCCCCGGCCCGGCGGCGACGTCCAGCCCGACACGCCGAGCCGCTTGATCGGGCCGGATGCGGGGGCCGTGCTGAGCCCCTGGACGAACGCAGGCTCGTGGCGCACCCGGATGTCCTCGCCGGGGTAGAACTCCGACTCGCGCGCGCGGGTCGCCTCGCGAGTGGTATGCGGCGCGATGATCGCGAACTCGTTCTGATTGGACGGCGGCGTGGCGGAGTCCGGCTGCTGCTGGGCGAGCGCGGGGAGGTTAGTCCCGCTCAGCAGAGCCAGGGTCAAGAGCGCGGACCCGACGGCTCGCTTCATGACTGAATGATGGCAGATCGGAGGGGGGGAGGCAAGCGATTCAATCGTCACGCCGTACGAGCGACATGAGCGCGCCCACGTCGTCCAGGCCTTCGAGGCCGAGGGCGCTCTTCTCGAGCGCGCGGATCTGCCCCTCGGATAGGGCTCGAGAGGCGTTGTCACGGAACTTCTCGACGATCGCGGCCACCGGGAGCGGCGCGTCGGGCCCGCCGCGATTGCTCGCCTCGTGCGCCTCGAACGTCCGCCCATCGTGCAGCCGCACGATGACGTGGCCGGGAAAGGTTCGCGGAAACGGCGCCTGGGGATCTACCGAGTAGCTGACGCGTGCCGCAAGACCGAGCAGAGCGGAGTCGGCTAGGCGCGCGGCGGTGAACGTGCCCACCCCGACATGGCCGTCGATCAACGCGGCCGCCACCGAGAACGGGAGGCTGAACTTCGCGTCGTAGTCGGTGCGGGGCGCCGCCTTTGTGGCGGCGGGCTCGCACACGATCGGCACTTCGCCCGCGGGCACCCGGCACTCGATCGACGCGATGGCCGCCGGATCCAGGCCATGCGTCTCGCGCAGCCGCCGCGCGGCGTCCACGTAGGCGTGATTGTAGTGGCAGCAGGGATAGGGCTTGAACCCGATCGCCAGCGTCTCCCATCGCGCGCCGAGCGTGGCGAGGAGCGGCGCGAGATCGGGGCTCTCGCCGAGGGCGGCGCGGTAGAAGCCGAAGCGCCCCTCGAGCGCGGTGCCGGGACCCGTCATTCCCCCGCCCGCCAAAGCGGCCGCGAGCACGCCCGCGTGCGCCGCCCAGCCGGGGTGTAGCCGCTTGACGCTCGAGCCGTCCTCGAGGAATTCCAGCAGCCCGGAGGCACAGCTCGCCGCGATGCCCACGGCGGAGGCGAGCGCATCCTCGGCGAGGTCGAGACAGCGGCCGGCCGTGAGCGCGGCGGCGAACGCGCCGCAGACCGGCGTCGCGTGCCAGCCCCGCGCGTGAAACCGACCCGGCGCCGCCATCCCGAGCCGCGTGATGGTCTCGTAACCCGCGACGGCGGCCGCGACGATCTCCCGGCCCGCGAGCCCACGCTCCTCACCGAGCGCGAGCGCCGCCGGCAGCACCACCGCGGAGGCGTGCGTGATCGAGGGCGCGTGGGTGTCGTCGAAGTCGAGGCCGTGGGCGAGCGTGCCGTTTGCCAGCGCGGCCATGGGCGCCGCGACACGCCGCGCGCAACCAGCGACCGTGCTGCGACCACCCTCGCCCCACGCGCGTGCCGGTGCGAGCACCGCCTCCGCCCAGCTCGCGTCCGCCGCGGCGAGCGCGCAGCCCAGCGTGTCGAGCACGCGAAGCGCCACGCTATCGCGGACGGCGACGGGGATGCGGGCCGGGGTCAGGCCGCGGGCGAATGTGGCCAGTGAATGGGCCGAATTCTGCACGACATCGCTTCGAATATTCGAACCTCGACTATCCAGAGTCGAAAGGGGCTTTCAGGGAAAATGGGTATTGCTTTTCCCATCCTGGGTCACATAACTTAGGAGGTGTCCGATTCGAGGGATAGGAGATCGAGTCATTCGCCCTTGAGCCGGGCCAGGGCTTCGCTCAGGTGGGCGAGGGCGGCCGGCTTCTTGACGACCTCCACCGCCCCGAGGGCCAGCGCTTCTCGCGCCTGATCCTCGTCGGCATGACCGGAGAGGATGACGACGGGAATACCGGGATGTTGGTTTCGGATCCGGCTGAGTGTGGCAAGACCGCCCAGCCCGGGCATGACCAGATCGAGAAACACGCCGTCAATGGGAGTCGTCCCCAAAATGTCGAGGGCCTCCGTGCCGTCCAGTGAAACGAGCGCCGCGTCACCGCGGGCGCGAATGGCCTCGGCAATGACCTCAGCGACCGCTGGATCGTCGTCCACGACAAGGATACGCATCGTGTGCTCCGCCCCGAGTATCCCGGCCCCTCTCCGGCGCGTCAAGTAATCTCGCGAGCATGGCCACCGCCGCCACCCTCGTCGTCGACGCAAACCCCGACAGTCGCGAGGGGCTGTCCCGCATCATCAGGGAAGCGGGTTTCCCGGTGCTCACGGCGGGCAGCGGGTCGGAAGGCCTCGCGCTCCTCACGACTCTCCGGCCCCAGGTCGTGGTCGTGGACATGGATCTGCCGGGCATCGACGCGTGTGATCTGATCCATCAGATGCGGCTCGAGGTGACCGACATCGTGATCCTCGCGCTGTCGTCGACGCAGGACACCGCGCACGTCGTGCGGACGATGCGCGCGGGCGCTTCGGACTTTCTTCCCAAGCCCGCGTCCGCGACGACCGTGCAGACCGCGGTCCGCACCGCGCTCACCCGGAGCGAGACGTCGGGAACCGACCTGGGGGGCGGTGGCGAGGCCGACCGCTTCTGGCCAGACCTCGATCTGCTCTACCGCAACAGTGAGCGGATGCGGGCGGTCGAGGACATCGTGCGGCGGGCCGCCGACACGAACGCGACCGTCCTGCTCCAGGGCGAGAGCGGCACCGGCAAGGAGATGGTGGCGAAGTCCATCCACTACATCTCGCAGCGCCGTGACCGCCCATTCGTGAAGGTCAACTGCGCCTCGCTTCCGGGTGATCTGCTCGAGTCGGAGCTCTTCGGCCACGAGAAGGGCGCCTTCACCGGCGCGCATCGTCGGAAGCCGGGCAAGTTCGAGCTCGCCCACCGGGGCACGTTCCTGCTCGACGAGATCGGCGAGATGCCGCTGGGCCTGCAGGCCAAGCTGCTCCACGTGCTCCAGGACGGGCGCTTCTTCCGCGTGGGCGGCAGCGAGACGATCGAGACGGATGTGCGGCTGGTCGCGGCCACGAACCGCGATCTCGCCTCCGTCATGGCCACCGGCCATTTCCGTGAGGATCTCTACTATCGCCTGAACGTGGTGACCATCGCGATCCCCCCACTGCGCGAGCGCCGCGAGGAGATCCCCCTGCTGGTCGATCACTTCTTGCGGAAGTTCTGCCGGCAGTATGATCGGGAGGCGCCGCGAATCGCGCCCGAGACCCTGCAGCAGATGCAGGAGTACGCCTGGCCCGGCAACGTGCGAGAGCTGGAGAACATGGTCAAGCGTCTCGTCGTGCTCCAGAACGAGCGTCTGCTGCAGGAAGAAATCGCGATGCGGCGCAACCGCCCCTGGGCACCCCGGGAGACCATTCCCGTCACCGCGCCTCCCCCCGCCCCCCCACAATTGGTGTCTGCCCCTCCAATTCGTGAGGGCGATCTGGGGTTGAAGGAGATCGCGAAGCGGGCGGCGATGGAGGCCGAGAAGGCCGTGCTCAAGGAAGTTCTCGATCGTGTCAGGTGGAATCGTGCCGAGGCGGCCCGGCTACTCAAAATCAGTTACAAAGCGCTCCTTTACAAGATCACGGCGGCGGGACTCGACGGGAAGGTCGATCGCCGCAGCCGCAAGAAATAGTTTTCGCCGAGCCATGACCGGGCTCCCCTCTCTCGTCAGTGCATTCCCTTCGCAGGCCCCCAAAATTGCAGGCTCCGAGAGAGCACTCCAGATCCCACGCCTGCCAATCCAAGGCTCGAAACGCTCGGTACGAAAGGACTTTAGCGACTCATAGCCAACACCGATTGGTCCGGGGGCGGCGGTGGCACATGGCTTGCTCCCCATGAAGCGGTCATCGCGATGTCGCACAATTTTTTCACGATGGCGCTAGCGGATGACACTCGGATTGCACAGAATCGCAGACTCAGGGAGAGGAGCGCCGTGGCCGACTTCGTGGAACCCGCGACGGGCATCTTCGTCGAGGAAGCCTTCCGGCATCTGCTTTCCCGGGAGGCCGAGCGCGCCACGCGCTATCAGGACTTCTTCTCCGTCTGCCTCGTCCGACCCGATCCGCGCGCGGACGGGCTCGGCGCGGATCTGAATCAGGCGGTTTCCCGGAAGATCGCCCAGTTCCTTCGCTCGACCGACGTGGTGGGCCGGATGGACAACGGCATCGCGATCTTGCTGCTCCATACCGAGGGCGGCGATGCCGCCCGTGTGGCGGAGCGCGTACGCGCTCACATCGAGCAGGTTGCCTTCCTCGCCGATACCGGCAGTCCGCGGCAGGTCACCCTCAGCGTGGGGGGCGTCTCGTTCCCCCGCGACGGATACAACGACAAAGTTTTGCTCTCGCGCGCCCAGGCGCACGTCAATGAGGCGATGCGCCAGGGCGGCAACCGCGTAGTGCATGCGGCCGCCGAGAGCAGAGGATGAGGACCCGATGAAAATACTCGTACTGGACGAATCGCTCGACATCTCGCCGAGCATCCACCACTTCCTGGCCGCGCGCGGCGCCGAGGGCGTCTTCGTCTGCTCCGCGCAGGAGCTCGAGATGGTCGAGGCGAGCCAGGGGCCGGCCGATCTTCGCGTGATCAATCTCTCTCCCGCGGTCACCGCGCGCGAGGTGGCCCGCCATCTCAAGGGGGCGCCGGGCACCACCCTCGTGTTCTTCGACGCGACCGCGCAGGGACTCGAGCAGCTCTCGATCCTGCCCGGCGTGCAGTGCCTGGAGCGGCCGCGCGGGCCCGAGGCGCTGGCGCAGGTGCTGGAGCGGACGTTCGGCCGCATGGACCCCGGAGTGAAGGCGGCGGCGCCCGCCGGTCAGGGGGGCAGCGCGGTGGTGTCGGACATCATCGGCCAGTCGGCCCAGATCCACGAGGTATTCGCCAAGATCGAGAAGGTGGCGGCGGGCAGCGCTAACGTCTGCATCGTGGGCGAGAGCGGGACCGGCAAGGAGCTGATCGCGCGCGCCATTCACTACAACAGCGACCGACGGGACCGTCCCCTCATCACCCTGGACTGCACGGCCATCCCCGAGGGGCTCATGGAGAGCCACCTCTTCGGCCACGTCCGCGGGTCCTTCACCGGCGCAGTCGAGAACCGGGACGGCGTGTTCTCTCTGGCGCATACCGGCACCCTCTTCATCGATGAGATCAGCGAGCTGTCGCTCACCCTCCAGGCCAAGCTGCTGCGGGTCATCCAGATGCGCGAGTTCGTGAAGGTGGGCGGGAGCAAGCCGATCCGCACGGACATCCGGCTGATCACCGCCAGCAACAAGGATCTCCGGCGCGCGGTGGCGGACGGGACTTTCCGCGAGGATCTCTACTACCGGATCGCCGTGGTCATGATCCAGACGCCGCCGCTCCGGGAGCGCAAGGGCGACGTCGCCCTCCTCGTGGACCACTTTCTCCGGAAGTTCAGCTCTGCCCATCGCAAGCGCATCCGCTCGGTCACGCCGGCGGCCATGGAGCTCCTCACGAGCTACCAGTGGCCCGGCAACATCCGGCAGCTCGAGAACTGCATCGAGCAGGCGGTGGTGCTCTGCGAGGGGGATCAGGTGGACGTGGGCGCCCTGTGGCTGGGCGACACCGCCGCGCCACGCACGACGGACACCTCGATCCGCATCCGCCCCGGCCTCACGCTTCGCGACGTCGAGCAGCAGTACATCCTCCGCACGCTGCAGGAGACCGGCGGGAACCGGACCCGGGCGGCGCGCGTGCTCGGGATCAGCCTGCGCTGCCTCCAGTACAAGCTGAAGGCATACGCGGAGGCCGGCATCGAAGCGGCCGCTCAACCCAATCGGGCCAGCGAGCCCGAGCACCTCCTGGGAGTTTGAACGATGAACAGCCGTCGCCGCTGGCTCACGCTCGGCCTGGCGGTCGCCGCCCTGGCCTTCCTGCTCGCTCCCGTCGCCCTCGTGCGGGCTCAGACGCCGGATGCCTCCTACATCATCGGTCCCGAGGACGTGCTCGAGGTGCAGGTCTGGGACAACAAGGACCTGAATCAGGTGGTGTTCGTCCGTCCGGACGGCAAGACCTCACTACCGCTGATCGGCGAGATTCAGGCCGGCGGGCGCACCGTGCAGCAGCTCCAGGACGACCTCGTCAAGGCGTACAGCAGGACCATCAAAGTGCCCTCGGTCACCGTCCTCATCAAGGAGATCAAGAGCCGCCCGGTCTACTTCATCGGCGGCTTCGGCAGGCCCGGCCCGATGCAGCTCACCCGGAACGACATGACGCTCCTCGAGGCGACCGCCATGATCGGCGGGGTGGCCCCCACTGCCGACGCCGAGAAGGGCTTCATCCTTCGCGCGGGCAAGAAGATCCCCCTCAACTTCGACAAGCTCCAGAAGGGCGACGTCTCCCAGGACCTCAAGCTGGAGCCCTTCGACAAGATCGTGGTTCCGCTGGCCGAGCTGGTCTACGTGCAGGGCGAGGTGAAGGCTCCGGGGTCGGTCAAGTACACCACGGACCTGACGCTGGCCAAGGCCATCACCCAGGTGGGGGGGACCACCCCCCTAGCCGCCCCCGGCCGCGTCGAGCTCCTGCGCTCGGAGGGCGATAAAAAGGTGCGAATGCGGATCGACCTTGATAAGATCCTCCGGTCGCCAGAAGATAATCCGGACGTGAAGCTGAGACCCGAAGACATAATCTTTGTGCCCCAGAGGCTCTTCTAGGACCGAAGCGACGACGCAGGGGGAGTCGCGGCCCTCGCGACTCCCCCTGCTCCTGTTCTGTCTTCTCCTCGCCGCCCTCGCGCTCGTCTCACCGCCGATCGCCACCGCCCAGGAAACGACGCCGGGTCAGACTCCGCCGGCTCAGACTCCGCCCGCCCAGACTCCGCCCGCCCAGATTTCGCCAACCCAGATTCCGTCGGCCCAGACCCCGCCGCCGTTGCCGGCCCAGCCACAGTCGGCGGCGCCGCCGACCCTACAGCAGACGATCACCCCGGTGCTCGGGCCCGACGGCAAACCGTACGTCCCGCCTCAGCCGCCGGGACCTTCGCAGACCCGCATCCCGGGGGCATTCGACACCTCGATCATCCCCACGGGGGCGCCCCGCTTCATATTCACTCCCAGCCTGACGCTGGCCGAGCAGTGGACGGACAACTTTTTCCTCGTCGACCGCGGGCGCACCGAGAACTTCCGGACGAGCCTGGCCCTGGGCTTGGCCCTCTTGATGAACCTGCCGAACACCCAGGGCAGCATCTCCACCAGTCTCGCCGGAGCCTACGACTCGGCGCCGGACACGGAAAACTTCAACTTCTTCCCCAGCTTCCACGCGACGGTGATCCATACCTTCACCCCGCGCCTGAGTCTCACGATCACGGAGGACTTGCGCCGCGACGACGATCCGCTCTTCGCGGACCCCAACGGTCTTCGGCGGAATCGTGAGACCTTCGTCACCAACACGCTGAGCCTGAGCCTCAACTGGCTGGTCGACATCTTCCAGACGCAGCTCTACTACCGAAACCTCCTCTTCTTCTCGGACAGCGGCGACACCATCAGCCACATCATCGGCGGCAACGTGTCGATGCCGGCGGGGGCGCTCAATACCCTGACGGGCGGGTACGAGTTCTCGTTCCACGATACCTCCAGCAACTCCGACTCGTACTCGAACCGGGTCTATGGGATCTTCAGACGGCAGATCGGGACCTTCACCACCGTGGGTGTGTCGTCGTCGTTCGCGTGGAACCACACCACCAGCGATTCGACGATTTTCAACGTCTCCCTGATCGGGTCCCACGGTATTCCCGGCGGGTTCTCGGTCTCGGGCTCGGTCGGCTATGGCCTTTTCGACTCCAGCACCGCGTCCAAGCCTACCCATCTCTTCACGGCCAGCCTCAACGCAAGCTATCAGTTCGCCCGCGGGTTCGTCACGGTCGGCTTCTTCCAGGACGTGCGGCAGACGGCGGAGGAAGGGCAGGACTTCGGCCTCGTCACGACTCGCGCCGCCCGCGGGAGCTTCAGCTACCCGATCACCCCGTTCATCAATGCCAACGTGCACGCCGAGTACTCACGGAATGAGCCGCTCGAGGGCAGCAGCCAGACGATTCCTTCGTCGAGCATCTTGACCGCGGGCGCGAACCTGAGCTGGCAGATCACCAACTGGCTGTCGATGACGTTGGCCTACCTCTACATCGACCGGAAGACGGACCGGGATACGAACATCGGCTCCAACCCCGGAGAGTTCAACCGGAACACCTTCCTCCAGAACTCGACCGAGAATCGCGCCACCGCGACGATCACCGCCACCTTCTAGGCGCGCTGCTCGTCCCCAGTCTACGTAGCTCCAACTGCCACTTGATCAAGCTGCCACGCAGATCTTGCGTGGGGCCATGAATGGCGTAAGGCGTTGATTCGAAGCCCATCTTTACCCCTGAGTCGTTTTGCCACGCAGAATCAGCAGGTTGATGACGAGAATTCCCTATACAGGAAGGGAAATGCCCTTTCTGACAGGATCGAACACACGTTATTTCAATAAGTTACCTTTGATCGGTGCATAAGGCCTTGGCACCTCGATTGCTCCCTCTTTGCGCCGGTCATGTTGAGAGTTTTTCGGCACTACATCCCTCACCTGCCCCTGATTCTCTTCTTCGGGGATCTCGTCGTCCTAGTCGCCGCCTTCCACGTTCCGTGGCTCACGGGTACCTGGATCGCAGAGGGCGCCCTGACCCCGAAGCTGCTGCTCGTCGTGTTGCTGGTGGGGTTCGTTCTCAACCTCGGAGGCCTCTATGACGTGCGCCTCGCGATGGGCCGCCGGGAGCTCCTGGCCCGGCTGCTCACCTGTCAGACCGTGGCGGGGCTCCTGGTCGCGGCGGTGGCCTTCGCAGTCCCAAGCCTGAGGCTGGGGCGGGCGGCGTTCCTGCAGATCGGGGCCGCGACCACGCTCGGACTCATCGCCTGGCGGGCCGCCTGGATCGGGCCGTTCACCCACCGGCGCATCCGCATCCGGGTGCTCGTGCTCGGCACGGGAGCCATCGGCAAGGTCATCGCGGGGCTGGTCGAGACCGGCGCCCGGCCCTTCTCCATCGTCGGCTTCCTCGACGACAACCCCAACGCCCCCGAGACGGTACCCGAGCCCTACGCGCTCCTCGGCAAGATCCAGGACCTCCCGGCCCTGGTGGAGGAGACGCGCCCGGACCTGATCGTGGTGGCCCAGATGAACCGACGGGGCAACTTCCCCGCGAAGGCGCTCATCGACTGCCGCATGCGCGGCATCCAGGTCGAGGATTGGCCGACCTTCTACGAGAAGGAGACGGGCAAGATCCTCGTCACCGACCTCCGGCCGAGCTGGCTGATCTTCTCCGACGGCTTCGTGAAGACGCCGCGGACCGAGATCGTCAAGCGACTGGTCGACGTGGGCCTGTCGCTCACCGGCCTCATGCTCGCGCTGCCCCTGATGGCGGTCGTCGCGCTTGCGATCAAGATGGAATCGCGGGGCCCGGCCCTGTTCCGCCAGCCCCGGCTGGGGCAGAACGGCCGCGTGTTCATCCTCAACAAATTCCGGTCGATGCGCGAGGACGCCGAGAAGGACACGGGGCCGGTGTGGGCCCAGCAGCGGGATCCTCGCGTCACCCGGGTGGGGGCATTCCTCCGGAAGACCCGCCTGGACGAGCTGCCGCAGCTGTTCAACGTCCTCGTCGGAGACATGAGCTTCATCGGCCCGCGGCCTGAGCGGCCCGAGTTCGTCTACGAGCTGCAGAAGCAGATTCCGTTCTACATGGAGCGGCTCTCGGTGAAGCCTGGCATCACAGGCTGGGCCCAGGTGAGATATCGCTACGGCGCCTCCGTGGAGGATGCGCTGGAGAAGCTCCAGTACGACCTCTACTACATCAAGAATCTGTCGCTGTTCCTGGACCTCCTGATCCTCATCAACACCATCCAGGTGGTTCTGTTTGCGCGGGGGCGCTGAGGCCATGACGGCCCGCCGGACAACCGCACGAGGAGATCGACGCTGATGAACAACGTGCAAGTCCTCAAGCAGATTGCCCTCTCGGTGTTCGCGCGCCGGAAGAAATGGGTGCTGCTCGTGTCGCTGCTGGGCGTCGTGGTCTTCATGCCCATCGCCTACGTGACGTCCAAGGAGCCGCCGCGGCACCGCACAATCTCCACGATTCTCATGGAGACCCGGCCGGACCGGGCGCCCCTCTTCCAGGAATTCTCGCCCTTCCGACCTCTCGACGTGCAGCTGGCGATCCTGAAGAGCCGCAGCCTCTCCGAGGCGGTGATCGAATCGCTGCCCCGCAACTCCGTCGACGACCTCGTGCAGAACCCATACAGCGTCGACTACAACCTCGAGTTTCAGAACTGGATCCGGCGGCTTCGCGGCGAGGAGATCGTGGTCGAGAGCCCGCAGCGCCGCGCCCTGAACGAGCTCCGGGCCTCGCGCGTGAAGTTCCGCCCCCTCGGCGAGTCCGGGATCGTCGAGATCACCGCGGAGGCGTCGCAGCCGCGGGTCGCCATGGACATCGCCAACACCTACATCGAAGTCCTGGTGTCGCGCACCCGGTCGTTCAACGTCGAGGACTCGAAGACCACGCGTGAGTTCCTCGAGCAGCAGCAGGCGCAGATCGGTAAGACCCTCAATGGCGCCGAGGAGGCGATGCGGCAGTTCACGAACGCGCGGGGCGGCGTCCGCATCCCCGCGCGCCACGCCGAGGCGGTGCAGCGGCTGGGCCAGCTCGAGAACACGTATGCCGAGGTGGTGTCCAACAAGAACATGGCCCAGAGCCGCCTTTCCGCGCTCAAGTCCAAGATCGACGTCCTGCCCCCGGCCTCAGTGGCGGTGGCCAAGCCCGCAACGGCGCCGGGCGGCCCCTCCGCCCAGCGAGTGGGGCGGCTCCGCGCCAAGCTCCAGACGCTGGAGACCCAGCTCCTCGAGTACCAGACCCAGTACACCGACGAGCATCCGCGAGTGCTCACCGTGAAGCGCCAGATCGCCGATGTGCAAAAGGAACTCGGGGATGCGGTGAAGGAGACCACGCCGGTGCCCACCGCCGGCAGCACCGTGCCCGCTCCGGACCGCTCCGCCTTCGCCGACACCATGGCCGCCCTGGAGACGTCCAGCCTGTCGCTGAACGCCCAGGAGGAGGCGCTGCGTGAGCAGATCAACACCTTGAAGAAGAGCCTCACCGGTCTCTCGCGGGACGAGCTCGAGTACACCAAGCTCGCCACCGACGTGGACTCGAACCGCCGCCTGCACGCCATGCTCTCCGAGAAGCTGTCCGCGGCGCGCATCCGCGAGCAGGGCGAGATGAAGGTCGTCAAGGTCATCGACCCGCCGAGCGTGCCCGTGCCGGCGGTGAACCAGAAGCGCATCCGCTTCCTCGGCGTGGCCCTCGGGCTCGCGCTCTTCATCGGGCTGGGCGTGCCCGCGGCTGTCGAGTACTTCAACCGTCCCATCGAGACCGACGAGGACGTGCGCAACCTCACTGGGCTGCCCGTGCTCGCGAGCATTCCCCGGGTGCGGTCACGCCGCTCGATGTTCATGGTGAGCGGCGGCCAGCCGGATGACGTGAGCCAGGAGGAGTATTTCCTCTTCGTGGAGGCCTTCCGCCGCCTCCGCGTGGAGATCCAGCTGCTCGGCCGGGACACCCCCATGCGGCGCATCATGATCGCGAGCGCCCTGCCCGGCGAGGGCAAGTCCACCGTGGTGGTGAACCTTGGTCTCGTCTTCGGCGAGGTGGGCAAGCACGTCATCATCGCCGACGCCGACTTCCACCGCCCCACCCTGCACCGGACGCTCAAGACACCCAACGCCAAGGGCTTCTCCGACCTCCTCGCCGGAACCGGCGACCTCCGCGAGGCGATGAGCCCCGTCGCCGAGGGCGTCTGGCTCACCCCGCGGGGGGCCTCGTCGACGGCGCTGACCCGCACCGGGTTGGGCTCGGCGCGACTGCCCGAGGTGCTCGACTCCATGTCGGTGGAGGCGGAGTTCGTGCTGCTCGACTCCTCCCCGATCTTGCTCATCCCCGACAACCTCTACATGGCCGCGGCCACCGACGGGGTCATCCTCGTCTGCCAGGCCGGCCTGACGCGGCCCCGGGACTTCCTGCGCGCGAAGAGCATCATCGAGAAGTCCGGCACGCCGATCCTGGGCGTGGTGCTGAACCAGGTCTCGGTCCGGAAGGTCAACCAGTACTACAGCTACTACCGCGCCTACGCCAAGGCCGACACCAAGGCCTGAGAGGAGATCGCTCGTGAACCACTGGAGCAAGCAGCTGAAGGAAAAGCTCGACGCGCGGACCGCCCGCGTGTCCATCGTCGGGATGGGCTACGTCGGGCTGTCGCTCGCGGTCGAGCTGGCGAAGGGCGGCCTCACCGTCCGCGGCATCGACCTCGATCTGGAGCGGGTCAATCTCCTCAACCGGGGCGAGAGCTACCTCGTGGACGTGGCCGCCGACACCCTCGCCCCCCTCGTCGCCGCGGGCACCCTGTCTGCCACCACGAGCTTCGAGGACGCGGAGTCCGCGGACGCCATCGTGATCTGCGTGCCCACGCCGCTCCGGAAGGGGAAGGAACCGGACATCTCGTTCATCCTCTCGGCGGTGGAGAACCTGCTGCCCCGCCTCCGCCAGGGGCAGCTCATGGTGCTCGAGAGCACGACGTTCCCCGGGACCACCGAGGAGGTCGTCCAGCCCCGCATCGAGTCCCTCGGCCGGGTGATCGGCGACGACTACTTCCTGGCCTTCTCGCCCGAGCGCGTCGACCCGGGGAACAAGCGCTTCACCACCGCCAACATCCCCAAGGTGGTCGGGGGCGTGACCGCCGAGTGCACGGAGCTGGCCGCCGCCCTCTACGGCCACGTGACCTCGAGCGTGTTCCGGGCGACCAGCCCGCGGGTGGCCGAGACCGCCAAGCTCCTGGAAAACACGTTCCGCAGCGTCAACATCGCGCTCGCCAACGAGCTGGCCCTCGCCTGCCGCAAGATCGGGGTCGACCCCTGGGAGGTCATCGACGCCGCGGCCACCAAGCCGTTCGGCTTCATGCCGTTCTATCCAGGGCCCGGGATCGGCGGCCACTGCATCCCGGTGGACCCGCTCTATCTCTCCTGGAAGATCCGCCTGACCGGGTACGAGGCCCAGTTCATCGGCCTCGCCGACCAGATCAACCGCAACATGCCGGAGCACGTCGTGACGCTGGTGAGCGACTCGCTCAACGAGCGCGCCAAGGCGATCCGGGGCTCGTCGGTGCTCGTCATGGGCATCACGTACAAGGCGGACGTCAACGACATCCGTGAGTCGCCCGCGCTCGAGATCATCGAGATGCTGGCGAAGAAGGGCGCGCGGGTGTCGTATGCCGATCCGTTCACGCCTCAGCTCGCTCTCGACGGGCACAAGCTCACCGCGGTCACCCCGACCCCGGAGGCGCTGGCCGCCGCCGATTGCGTACTCATTCTCACGAACCACTCGAGCTTCGACTATGCCGCGATCGCCGACCGGGCCTCCCTGGTCGTCGACACCCGCAACGCGCTGAAGCGCTACCGGGGCTCGAAGAAGTCAATCATCACGCTCTGAGAGGTCGCCATGGCAATCGCTCTCGTGACCGGCGGTGCTGGATTCATCGGCTCCCACCTCGTCGATGCCTTGCTCGAGCAGGGCGTGGACGTGCGGGTGCTCGATAACCTCTCTACAGGCTCCCTTCGCAACCTTCAGGCGGGTCCGGAGCGCGCCACGCCTCCCCACCGTACCGGGCGCCGGATCGAGCTGATGATCGGCGATGTCCGCGACGACAAGCTCGCCCGCAAGG
>Ga0075433_10001777_pt1 | contig 16153 bp, 16 predicted proteins | sample RhiMethybrSRZTD2_FD_75299 | JGI IMG/M metagenome (GOLD analysis project Ga0075433, IMG submission 75299) | Populus rhizosphere microbial communities from Tennessee, USA - Rhizosphere MetaG P. TD hybrid SRZTD2 | ecosystem: Host-associated > Plants > Roots > Rhizosphere > Soil | place: USA... | reverse complement strand
CACCGGTGAATCGGCGAGCACAGCCTCGCCTGACCCGGACGGCGGCGCGCGGCGGGCGACGCCCGCGCTGAACGCATCGGCGAGCCGCTCGAGCGCCGCGGCAAGGCGCGTCCGATCGACGAACGTCCCGCCGCCGAGAACATCGCCATCGGGCGTGAGGAACGCGGTGGTGGGCCAGCCGCCCAGGCTGTACCGCTCGCAGATGTCGGGACGCCGATCCGCGTCGACGCGAACCGGAACGAACCGTTCCTCGACCAGGGCGACCACTGCGGGATCCTGGAAGCTCGATCGATCCATCTCCAGCGAGTGACGGCACCACGTCGGCGCGATCGACAGGAGCACCGGCCTGCCCACGGTGCGGGCGCGCGTGAACGATTCCGCGCTCCACGGCAGCCAGGCAATCGAGGGCATGAACGCTCAATTATAATGACCGGATGCTCGCGCTGCGGTATGCCGCCGTGCTGGCGCTCGTGCTCTGGATCGGCGGGTTGATCGCGCTCGGCGCGCTTGCGGCGCCGGCGGCATTCGACGTCCTCGGCCCGAGCGGCGCCCACGGACGCGCGCTCGCCGGGAGCGTCGTCGCGGAGACGTTGCGGCGGTTCAACCTGGTCGCGTATGCGTGCGGGGCGGTCGTACTGCTCAGCCTTGCGGTTCGCGGCGTGCTCGGTCCGAGGCCGAGGCGGTTCGCGATCAGGGTCGCAGGGCTGCTGCTGATGATCGGCGCGGCCGCGTATGCCGGCGAGATCGTCGGGCCGCGGATCGCCCGGGCCCAGGACGCGATCGGCGCCGCGCCTTCAACGCTCGACCCGGCCGACCCGCGTCGCGTCGAGTTCGGCCGTCTTCATGCGACCTCCGTCTCGGTCCAGCTCGTGCCGCTGATCGGCGGGCTGGTCCTGCTGTTCTTCGAACTCAGAGATTGATTCCAGCCCATTCATGCCCAGCCACGACGACGTCCTCAGCGACATCACCAGTCAGATCCAGAACGAATCCGATTCGACACGTGCGATGGCCGCGGTCGTCGCCACGTTGAAGCGGAGGATGCCCGATTACTCGTGGGTCGGCATCTACCTCCTCGACGGCAACGAGCTCGTGCTCGGTCCCTTCGAAGGCAAGCCGTCGCCGCACACACGCATTCCGGTCGGGCGCGGCATCTGCGGCGCCGCCGCTGCGGAGAAAGCGACCATCATCGTGGACGACGTGAACGCCGATCCGCGCTACCTCGCGTGCAGCGTCGATACCTTGTCCGAGATCGTGGTGCCGATCATGGCCTGCAGCGAGGTGCTGGGCGAGATCGACATCGACAGCGATCGTCTCGCCGCCTTCGGCGCGCCGGATCGGAAGCTGCTCGAGTCGGTCGCGGCGCTGCTGGCGGGCCGGATGGGCGGACAGCGCCGGTAACCGGATGGCGCGCGTCATCACGCTGATCCCCGGCGACGGCATCGGCCCGGAAGTGACCGAGGCCGTGGTCCGCATCCTTCAGGTCGCCGGCGTCGCCATCGAGTGGGAGCGCTACGACGCCGGCGTCACGGCGTTCAAGCGGTTCAATCAGTCGCTGCCGTCCGAGCTGCTCGACTCCATCAAGCGGAACAAGGTCGCCCTGAAGGGACCGGTCACCACGCCGATCGCCGAGGGCATCACCAGCGTCAACGTCGGCCTGCGCAAGGCGCTGGACCTCTACGCGAACCTCCGGCCGGTGCGCAACCTCCCCGGCGTCCCCAGCCGCTTCACCAACGTCGATCTGGTCATCGTGCGGGAGAACACCGAAGACCTCTACTCGGGACTGGAGCACGAGGTCGTCCCGGGCGTCGTCGAGAGCCTGAAGATCATCACCGAGCGCGCCTCGACGCGGATCGCGGAGTTCGCCTTCCGGCACGCGATCGACCACGGCCGCAAGCGCGTGACGGCAGTGCACAAGGCCAACATCATGAAGCTCGGGGACGGCATGTTCCTGGAGAGCACGCGCCGCATCGCCCGCGAGCACACGTCGATCCTCTACGACGAGCGCATCGTCGATGCCGCGTGCATGCAGCTGGTGATGTTCCCCGAGCGCTTCGACGTGCTGGTGCTGCCCAACCTGTATGGCGACATCGTCTCCGACCTCTGCGCGGGCCTGGTCGGTGGGCTCGGCGTCGTCCCCGGGGCGAACCTGGGCAGCGAGGCGGCGGTCTTCGAGGCGGTCCACGGCAGCGCTCCCGACATCGCGAACAAGAATCTCGCCAACCCGACGGCGCTGTTGCTCTCCGGCCTGATGATGCTCGACCACCTCAACGAACGCTTGGCCGCCGAGCGCATCCGCGCGGCCCTGGCCCGAGTGCTCACGGAAGGGACGGTTCGCACCCGCGACCTGGGCGGCACCGCGAGCACGACCGAATTCACGGACGCCATCTGCAGGCGGCTGGAGAACTGAGGCACGAGCACGTAGCACGTAGCACGCAGCACGCAGCACGTAGCACGTGCTATATTCCCGCCGTGCTCCTCGATGACATCACGCAGGCCGTACTGGCGCGCGAGGATGTGGCGCGGTATCTGCGCGGGGGGCATGGCACATCCGGTCCCGAGGCCCGCGAGAAGATTCACGGGTACCTCGACGAGCTCAGGACGACGCAGCGCTACCCGATTTACCGGGCGCTGAAGCATCCGCTCTATCCGATCCTCCGCAAGATCGAACGCATCCACGAACACGTCGAGATTGCGCTGACCGCCACGCGGCGTGGGCGCGTGATCTACATCTCGAATCACAAGAGCCATCTCGACTACCTGGTCGAGCCGCTGGTGCTGGACGACAACGGCGTGCGGCCGCCGGTCATCGCCGCGGGCATCAACCTGTTCGGAGGCCCGCTCGGGCTGATCCACCGCCACGTGACCGGCGCCATCCCGATTCGCCGCAACACCAAGGACCCGGCGTATCTGGTCACGCTCAAGGCCTACGTCGCGGAGATCCTCGGACGCCACGACCTCCTTTTCTATATCGAGGGCGGACGAAGCTACTCGGGCGAGCTCAAGGCAGCGAAGACCGGCCTGCTGCACGCCGCCCTCACCGCGGATCGCACGGCCTCGGTCATCGTGCCGATGGCGGTCGCCTACGATTTGGTGCTCGAGGATCGGATACTCGCGCATCAGGGCACCAAGCGCGGGTCGCGACCGTTCGGCCGAGAGGTCGCGGAGATGGTGCGCTACGCGGTCGGGTACCAGTCGCGGGCGTTCGTCACGTTCGGCGAGCCCATCGCCCTGAAGGACTACGATCCGGACTCGCGGCGAGACGTCATGGCGCTCGCGCACCTCACTCGCGACACCATCGGCCGGCTCTACAAGGTCCTCCCGACCGCCATCGTCGCGGCCGCGATGCGGCCCGGCATCACGCGGCGCGAGCTCGAGTCACGCGCGCAGGGCGTGATCGATACAGTGGCCGCCGCGGGCGGCAATCTCGCGGTCACATCTGGCCGCGAGGCGGTCGAGCGCGCGGCCGAGCCGCTCGAGACCCGCAACGTCGTCCACGTCGAGCGCGGAGGCCGCTTCCGCGTCCGCGAACGTACCGTCCTTCGCTATTACGCCCGCACGCTGCACCACTTGCTCTCCGGATCGCGCCGCCCGCCCCGTATGCACTGATGCTTTCCGTTTCGAAAGCAGTGTTCCAGGCTCTTGCCGCGAGCAAGGGCATGAAGAGCCTTGCGTCCCGCTACGGCCTGCGCGGGGACGACAGCTTCGCGAGGCGGTTCGTGGCCGGCGAAACCGTGGCCGACGCCATCGCCGCGGCCCGGCGGCTCGAAGCGGCCGGCCTGCAGCAGACGCTCGATTTCCTCGGCGAGAGCGTCGCTACGATGGCCGAGGCGGACCGGGCCACCCGTGTCTGCCTCGCGATGCTCGCGGAGATCGCCGCCGCGGAGATCGGACGGAACGTCTCGCTGAAGCTCACCCACCTTGGTCTGACCGTCGACCGAGCCACCTGCGTCGACAACCTGCGGCGCATCCTCGATGCCGCGGCGCCGCACGAGTTCTTCGTGCGGATCGACATGGAAGACTCGCGCTACACGCAGGTCACGTTCGACATCTTCGAGACCCTCTGGCAGCAGGGCTATCGCAATGCCGGCATCGTGGTGCAGTCCTACCTGCCGCGGAGCGTCGACGACGTGAAGCGGATGAACGCGCTGGGGGCGCGGGTGCGGCTCGTCAAAGGCGCGTACCGCGAACCGAGAAAGATCGCGTATCAGAAGAAGGCCCAGGTCGATGCCGCGTTCGTCGAGATCATGCGGCTGCTGTTGACCGGCGGCGTCTACCCGGCGATCGCCACCCACGATCCGGCGATGATCGGGGCCACCGAAGCCTTCGCCGCTGAACGCGCGATCGCGTCCGACCGCTACGAGTACCAGATGCTGTACGGCATCCGTCGGGATCTGCAGGCCAGGCTGTTGCGCGAGGGCCACACGGTCCGGATCTACGTGCCGTTCGGCCGGGAGTGGTTTCCGTACTTCATGCGCCGGCTGGGCGAGCGCCCCGCCAACGTCGGCTTTGTGGTGCGCAGTCTGCTGCGGGAGAAAGGATAGATGTCCCCTATGTCGCCGGCCGCCCACGGTACGTAAACCGGAGGGGGGTGAAAGGTCTGCCTGTTGCTGCGCACCGCGCTGACCCGGCCCTCTCACCGTTTTTGTTTTTTCCACACAACTGTCACAAGCTGAACGAGTTAACGATATTGCTGACCCATGGCACATCTCTTGATATTCGAGCTCAGCATGAGACGGGATCGTCCCGAGCTAGGCGGGCGTCCTAATCGTCGCGGGGAGTTTGAAAGGTAGACGGGGGATTCGGCCATGGTTACCAACTATCCGCACGCGCTGACGGCGGTCATGCACCCCGCGGTGGGGGCCGCCTTCGTCGTGCGGGCGGTCACGCGACTGGGCCAGCTGCTGTGCGGCGTACGCGGCCACGAGTCGCTGAAGCACTTCGAGGGCAAGCGGGTGATGATGCGGTGCACGTACTGCGGCTACGACACACCCGGGTTCGAGATCAGCGAGCGGGGTCCGCGGCGGCGGTTCGACGGCGATGCCCGCCGGCTTCATCTTGCGGCGCCGGCGCCGCGCCTGGTGCTGCGCAAGACTGCCTGAACGGCGCTGGCCTGTCGCTCGTCGCCCTGATCAGGGCAGCGACACGGCCAGCCGCGCGAGCACGTCGCGGCACGTCACGACGTCCGCGACGTTGACGTACTCCTCGAGACCGTGCAGTCCCGCCCCGCCGGGGCCGAACAGCACGGTCGGAATGCCGGCCGCCCCGAGGATCGCGGCGTCGGTCCAGAAGCTCATGCCGACGGTTTCCGCGCTCAGTCCGTACGACGACAGCCCCGCGCCGAGTAAACCCGGAAGCGGGTGAGAGGGCGCGAGCTCGTAGGCCGGACGCGCGAACGTCAGCCGCGACTCGGCCTCGAGCTCCGAGTCCTCCCGCTGCAGCGCCTCGAGGATCGCGGCAACCTCGCGCGCGGCATCCTCGCCCGACTCGCCAGCGATCGTCCTCCGCTCCATCTGCAGCTCGCAGCGATCCGGGTAGCTGCTCAGCTCGCGTCCACCCGTGATGATCGACGCGTGCAGCGACGCCGTGCCCATCAGCGGGTGCGGCGGCCGCGCCTGCAGCTCGCGGTCGAGCGCCTCGAGCCGCTGCAGCACCCGCCCCATTCTGAGAATCGCATCACGCCCGTCGCGCGGGCGGCTCCCGTGCGCCGCGCGCCCTCGCGTCACCACCTCGATCCAGGCAAATCCTTTGTGAGCGACGCCGATCTTCAGATCGGTGGGCTCGGTGACGACGGCAAGGTCGGCCTTCCAACGCTGCACCAGATCGTCCGCGCCAAGGCTCGCGTACTCCTCGTCGATGACGGCAGCAACGACCATGCGGCCGCGCGTGAAGCCATGCGCCACCGCGACTCGAACCGCGTCGATCATCGCGGCGACGCCCGCCTTCATGTCCTGCGCCCCGCGGCCGTAGAGCCGCCCGTCGCGATCGACCGGGGCGAAAGGCGCCGCCATCCCCTCGACCCCCACGGTATCGAGGTGGCCGCACAACAACAGCGTCGGTCCGGGCTGCAGCCCCTCGAGCACGCCGATCACGTTGGGCCGGCCGCGCTCGACTTCCTCGACGTGCACGTCGAGGCCCATCGCGCGCATGTGCTCGGCCACCGCCGTGGCGATCGCGCCTTCCCCGCGCGCGCCCGGCACCAGCGAGGGATTCACCGAGTCGATCGACACGAGCTCGCGCAGCAGAGAGATGCAGGGATCGTCCGACATGACAGGCTTGTATTATGCCTTGATGGATCTGAAGGGACGGGCCGCCGCGATCACCGGCGCGTCGTCCGGAATCGGCCTGGCCATCGCGCACGCGCTCGCGCGCGAAGGGGTGACGGTCGTGCTGGGTGCCCGCCGCGCCGATCGGCTGCAGCAGGCGGTGGACACCATCCGCGCGGCCGGCGGCGCCGCCGAGGCAGTGGTCATGGACGTGACCGTCGAAGACGATGTGCAACGGCTGGTGGATCGTGCGCAGTCCACCGCCGGGCGGCTGGACATCATGGTGTGCAACGCCGGCTTCGGCTACTACGGCACGGTCGAGGAGACGCCTCCCGACGTGATGCGGCGGATGATGGACGTGAACTTCATGGGCACCTATCTCGGCGCCCGCGCCGCGGTGCCGATCTTCCGGAAGCAGGGGTCCGGCCATCTCGTCGTGATCTCGTCAATCGTCGGACGGCGCGGCATCGCCCAGATGAGTGGTTATAGCGCGACGAAGGCGGCCCAGGTCGGGTTCGTCGAGTCATTGCGCACTGAGTTCGTGGGTACCGACATTCACGCGAGCGTCGTCCTGCCAGTGTCGACGGAAACCGAGTTCCGCGATGCCATGAGTCGCGATTACGGGCACTCAGTCCGCGGTCTCGGCCCGAAGCAGAGCGCGGACACGGTGGCTGCGGCGGTCGTGCGGTGCCTTCGCCGTCCTGCCGCGGAGGTCTATCCCCACGGCCCGTCGCGGGGCCTCACGATCATCAACGCGCTGGCGCCCGGGTTCGCCGACGGGCTGGTGCGGAAGTACGGAAGGCGCCGGGAGCAGTGACCGAGCCGGTCACGCCGCTGGCGGAAGCCATCGCCCGCGAAGCCGCGGCGCGAGGTGGACGGGCGCTGATCGTCGGCGGCTGGGTCCGCGATCGTCTGCTGGAGCGCCCATCGAAGGACATCGATCTCGAGGTGTACGGCGTAGCGCCGGAACGGCTGCGCGAGATGCTGATCCGCTTCGGGCCCGTGAACGCCGTCGGCGAGAGTTTCACGGTCTACAAGGTCGGCGGCATCGACGTGTCGCTGCCACGCCGCGACTCCAAGACCGGACATGGGCACCGCGGGTTCACCGTCGACGGCGATCCGTCGATGACCGTGACCGAGGCGGCCCGCCGGCGCGACTTCACCATCAACGCGATCGCGCTCGATCCGCTCACCGGGGAGTACATCGATCCGTTCGACGGCCGACGCGATCTCGCGACACGGATCCTGCGCGCGGTGGACCCGGAGACATTCGGCGACGACAGTCTGCGCGTCCTGCGCGCCGTCCAGTTCGCTGCCCGCTTCGAGTGCGAGCTGGAGCCGGGCACCCGCGGGTTGTGCGAGCGCATTCCGCTCGACGATCTCCCTGCCGAGCGGGTCTGGGGCGAGATCGAAAAGCTGCTGCTCCAGGCCCCGCGGCCATCCGTCGGCCTTCGGCTCGCCCTCGAGCTCGGGGTCATCCATCGCCTGTTCCCGGAAATCGAGGCGCTGGTCGGCTGTCCTCAGGAACCCGAGTGGCATCCCGAAGGGGATGTCTGGGTGCACACGCTGATGGTGGTGGATCAGGCGCGCGCACGAATCGACGATCTCGAGCACCCGCAGAAGGTCACGATGATGCTCGGGGCGGTCTGCCACGATCTCGGCAAGCCGCCGACCACCGCGTTCATCGACGGCCGGATCCGATCGATGGAACACGAGCAGGCCGGGATCGAACCGGCGACCCGTCTGCTCGATCGCCTCAACATCCACACCATCGGCGGCTACGACGTCCGCGCCCAGATCCTCGGCATCGTCGCCCACCATCTGAAGCCGCTGGCGTTCTACAAGGCGGTGCCGCGCGCGGGCGACGGCGCCTTCCGGCGGCTCGCGCTCAAGGTCGATCTCGAGCTGCTGGCCCGATCCGCGGAGTCCGATTGCCTCGGGCGCGAGGGGAACTTCGACTGCGCCGGCATCCAGTGGTTCCGGGAACGTGCGCGCGCGCTCGGCGTGGAGCACGAGGCGCCGGCGCCGCTCCTGATGGGGCGGCACCTGCTGGGTCTCGGCATGAGTCCGGGTCCCCGGCTCGGCGCGATTCTTCGCCAGGTCTACGAACAGCAGCTCGACGGCCGTGTCACGTCCGTCGATGACGGAATCCAGGCGGCGCGGGAGATCCTCGCTGCGGCGCCTGAACAGGAGTGAAGCGCGTGCAGTGTTCGAGAGTCCTCTGGATGATCGCCATCCTGGCCATCGGCCTCGCCGCCGATGCGGGAGCACAACCAACGGCTGGTCCCATCAGCCGGTTCGTGCTCGACGCGCGGGGATCGTGGGCGCGCTTCAAGCAGACGCCGGCCCTCGCCGAAGCGCTCGCAGTCGAGGCGACGAGCCTGCCGACACGCGGTCTCGGCTTCACGGTCGGCGCGCACTGGTATCCGCTGCGGACGCGCCACATCACGTTCGGCATCGGCGCCGAGCTGGCGCGCGCCGGCGACAGCCGCACGATCAAGGTGACCGATGCGGCGGGCGTCCAGACCACGGGGCCGACGATCACGACGACGTTCACGTCGTTCGCGCCGCAGTTGTCCTTCAACTTCGGCCGCGACGAGGGATGGAGCTACGTCAGCGGCGGCCTCGGTTCCGCGCGCATCACCACCGAACGCGAGGACAAGGCCGCACCCGACACCGCCGCGCGCACGCGCGCGCTCAACTACGGCGGCGGCGCCCGCTGGTTCAACAGCCCGCGCCTGGCCTTCACCTTCGACGTGCGCTTCTATGCGATCAGCCCGCGTGAGGAGACCGCAACCGTGCCCGCGTATCCGCGAGCGAAGTTCATGGTCCTGAGCGCGGGCGTCGCCTTTCGGTGACATGTGTCGGGGCTCGGGGCTCGGGGCTCGGGGCTCGGGGAAGCCGTGGTACTCAGGGGCAACGGTGGCAAATCCGAGCGGCTTGTTGCGTCTGATTACCACCGGCTTCCCGAGCCCCGAGCCCCGAGCCCCGAGTCAGATGTCCCAGATCCGTTCCATGTGGTCGTAGAACGTGATCAGCCCGTCTTCGCTCACCTTGAGGACGGCGCCGAGCCGACCGGCGGTCATCGCGGCCGTGGTGCGGGCGCCTTCGACGGCGAGGCTCGAGTGAGGCTCCACGGGTTCGCTGTGCAGCAGGATGGCGCCGACTGCGAGCAGGCGGCCGTCGGGGTCGAGGACGGTGGCGCCGTCGGTGCGCGCCAGGCCGGCGAGGACGGCCGGATCGATGCCGGTGGCGGTGCGCCCTTGCAGCATCTGCAGCAGCTGACCGCGGGTCGGCGCGTCCGGATTGCCGGCGTGACGGGGCGCGTCGAGCTGATCGCCGGGCGCGACCAGCACCGGCAGCGACGCCGCGGGGTCGCGCAGCACGACGAACAAGGCCCCTTCGCGCGCGTCGGCCAGGTCGACGGCGGCCTGGAACAATCGCTCCGCGAGCGCGGCGTTGCCGACCGACGCGGCCCACAACGCATACTTCGCCTGCAGGTCGAGCAGGTGCCAGCGCGCGTTGCGGAAGCTGAAGACCTGCAACCCCTCGGCGAACAGCTTGATCTCGTGCGTCGGGCTCAGCACCACGCACACGTTGCGATTCCCCGCCGTCGCGAGCGCGTGCGATCGGTACGGCGTCGGGCAGGGCACGTCGAGCTGCTGGCCCGGCGGATAGCACCGTCCAATCTCGGCGACGTCGAGCACGAACCCGCCGCGATTGAGGAGATAGACCGTCTCGAGCCCGTCGGACAACCGGTAGAACGTCTTGATGCCGGTCAGGGTCTGGTTGTACCGAAACGCCTGATCGTCGGCCATCATCGCGGACGGCCCGCCCTCCTCATCGAGGATCAGCACCCCGGACGAGATCGACCGGTTCTCGTAGCTCGACATCGCGGCGACACGGAGCACCTCGATCGCGGTGGCGACAAGGTCGGGTCGGGCCTGCGCGGGATTCGAGTACGCGCTCTCGTCCACGAACGCGCCGACGTAGCGATCTTCAATCGCGCCGCGGAAGAGCTCGCCCCGTTCGAGCATCTGGCGAGGATCGAAGATGGCGCGATATCTCATCGAGAGCACGGCGCCGATCGCGCGCGCCAGGCGCACCTCGTGCTCGGTAAACGGGCGCCGCTCCGGGACGTGCAGGACGTGCCGCGACCCGAACCATCGGATCGTCAGCTCCGACGGATCGCCGGTGGGCTCGATCGCCAGACGGCCGTCCGACGACAGCGAGGGAATGGCTTCGGTCTCGAACGTCGCGCGGCTGTAGAACTGCCGGAGTGCCGCCTGCAGCAGGCTGTCGTACAGCGCGCTCGCGGCAAAAACCGGCGGGAGCGACATGGGTTTTCCATCATAATTCAGCGCAATGGCGCGGCGCACGCTGATCGATTTCTTCGAGGATCTGTCCGGTATCAGCGGCGACTTCCTGGTCTTCGACGACGGTTATCGCACGTGGTCGTACACCTACCGCGACACCACCGATCGCGCGCGCGCGTTCGCGGCGCGCCTCCACGCCGCCGGCATCGTCCGCGGGCAGCACGTCGTGATCTGGGGCGAGAACCGCCCGGAATGGATTGTCGCGCTGTGGGGCTGTCTGCTTCGCGGCGTCGTGCTCGTCCCGATCGACTACCGGGCCTCGGCCGACTTCCTGCAGCGGGTCACCCGCATCGTGGCCGCGCGCGCGATCCTCGTCGGCGACTCCGTCCCCGAGCTCGCGGAGGTGGACGCTCCCGTATGGAAGCTGTCGTCGCTCGCGGCCCCCGGCGATGCCACGTCCGAGCCTCACGCTCTCGAGTACACGCCCGACGATGTCGCGGAGGTCATCTTCACATCGGGCGCAACCTCCGAGCCGAAGGGCGTCGTGCTCACGCACCGGAACATCCTGGCGAACATCGTTCCGATCGAGCGCGAGATCGCGAAGTACCGCAAGTACGCCCGGCCATTCCTTCCGATTCGCTTCCTGAACCTGCTCCCTCTCAGCCACATGTTCGGCCAGGCGATGGCGACCTTCGTTCCGCCGCTGCTCTCGGGCGTCGTCGTCTTCAACCGCACGTTCGCGCCGGAGGAGATCGCCGCGCAGATTCGGAGCCGGAGGATCTCGGTCCTCGTGTCCGTGCCGAAGATCCTCGAGGTCCTGCGCGATCACGTCAGCCAGGTCCTGCCGGAGTCGCGCATCGCTCCTGAAGGACGAACGCACTGGACGACTCGATGGTGGCGCTATCGTCGCGCGCACCGGATGTTCGGGTTGAAGTTCTGGGCCATGGTGGTCGGCGCCGCGCCGCTCGATCCCGACGTCGAAGCGTTCTGGGGACGGCTCGGCTTTGTCGTCGTGCAGGGCTACGGGCTCACCGAAACCGCGCCCATCGTGACGTTGAATCACCCGTTCCACGCCGCCCGGGGCGCGGTCGGCAAGCCGATCGGCGGCGTGGAGGTGAAGATCGCCGACGACGGGGAAATCCTGGTGCGGGGCGAGAACGTGACGGCCGGCTACTTCAACGCCCCGGAGGAAACCCGCAGCGCGTTCCGCGACGGGTGGTTTCACACCGGCGACATCGGCGGCCTGGACGACAAGGGACAGCTCTACATCCGCGGCCGCAAGAAAGAAATGATCGTGACGCCGGAGGGGCTCAACGTCTTCCCGGAAGACGTCGAGCGCGCGCTCAACGAACAGCCCGGCGTCCGCGAATCCGCCGTGGTCGGCGCGCCGGTTCAGGGCGGGTCCGCGGAACGCGTGCAGGCCGTCGTCGTGCTCGACGAAGGCGCCGACCTCGACGCCATTGTTCGCGCCGCCAACGCGACGCTTCAGGATCACCAGAAGATCCGGCTGGCCACGCCGTGGCTCTCGGGCGAATTGCCCCGGACCGAAGGCACGCGGAAGCTGAAACGCCGGGAGTTGCGCGACTGGCTGTTGCGATCGAGCGCCGGCGCATCGCCGGCCGCGCCGTCCCGGGCCGCCGAGGGTCGCACGGCCCTGGCAGTCGTCGCGCGATTCGCGCCGGGACGCACCGTGACCGGCGCAACGACCATCGACGAGCTCGGGTTGAGCTCGCTCGAACGTGTCGAGCTCATGATGGCGCTCGAAGAAGCGCTGCAGATGACTGTGGACGAGGCGAAGTTCGCGGCGGCACGGAGCGTTGCGGACCTCGAGGCGATGGCTCGTCCGGTCGAAGGGGTGGCCGGAGCGGCGTCGACGACAGCGGCGCCCGAGCTGATCGATTTCCCGTCGTGGAACCGGACCTGGCCGGCGCGTACGCTGCGCCGGGCGAGTCTGCCGACCTGGATTCTTCCCCTGGGACGGATCTTCGCCTCGGTGCAAGTCGCCGGCCTGGAGCACCTCGACGAGCTGGCCGGGCCCGCGATCTTCGCCGCCAACCATCAGAGCCATTTCGACACGCCCGTGATTCTCGATGCCCTTCCGCCGCGGTGGCGGTACAGGCTGGCCCCGGCGATGGCCAAGGAATTCTTCAAGGCGCACTTCTACCCCGACCAGTTCGATCGTCGCGCCTACTTCACGAACAGCCTCAACTACTACCTCGCATCCCTGTTCTTCAACGCGTTCCCGCTGCCTCAGCGCGAAGCCGGCACCCGTCAGACCCTGCGGTACATCGGCGCGCTGTTGTCGTCCGGCTTCTCGGTGCTCATCTTTCCGGAGGGACGCCGGACGGACGACGGGGCCATCGGCCGGTTTCAGCCCGGCGTCGGGATGGCAGGCGCTCGACTCCACGTCCCGGTCGTGCCTGTCCGGCTCGAGGGTCTCGACCGTATCCTTCACCATAAATGGAAGTTCCCGCGCCGCGGGACCGCGCGCGTGGCGTTCGGGCGTCCTCTCCGGCTCGAGGGAACGGACTACGCCGCGCTGGCGGGCGAGGTCGAGGAAGCCGTTCGGCGGCTATGAGCCCTATAATGGTTGAGTTTGCGGAGTCCTTCCGCTATGTGGCACAATCTTTGATTGAAAGGATAGCAATTGAGCAAGGATGATCTGATTGATGTGCAGGGCACGGTCGTGGCGGTCCATAGCGGCGGTCTGTACCGCGTGCAGTGCGACCAGGGACACGAGGTGCTCGCGCAGTTGAGCGGCCGGATGCGCCGCTTCCGCATCAAGGTGGTGCCGGGCGACCGCGTGACCGTGGGGGTTTCGCCCTACGATCCGGTCCGGGGCATCATCACCTTCCGCGCTCGCTAATTACGATTTGAGCTCTCAATCAGCACACCATCACGGGCCCCCGCGCCGGCGCCGTCCGTCGCGCGGAGGCGCGAGCCGTGGCAAGCCGGCACGCGCGCACAAATCCCCGGCCCCCCCGTCACCTCCCGTCGTCCGGACCCAGGCGGAATACGATCCAAGCCCGGTCTCGTTCGAGAGTCTCGATCTCGAGCCGACGCTGATCGAGAGCATCCGGCAGCGCGGATTCGCGACCACGACGCCGATTCAGAGCGCGGTCGTACCGATCATCATGAACGGCGACGACCTGATCGGCTGCGCGGAGACGGGAACGGGGAAGACCGCCGCGTTTCTGCTGCCGATCCTGAACCGGCTGCTCAAGACCCGCGCCGCGGCGCCCGAGGAGCGCGGGTATACGCGCGTGCTGATCCTCTCCCCGACGCGTGAGCTCTGCGTCCAGATCGAGGACGACGTTCAGGGATTCTCGTATCACACGGATCTCACCAGCATCGCCGTCTACGGCGGCGTCCCGATGGAACAGCAGGAGCGCGCGCTGAAGTCGGGCGTCGACATCGTGGTCGCGACCCCCGGCCGGCTGATGGATCACATGCGCAGCGGCGTCGTCTCGTTCGACAAGCTGGACACGCTGGTGCTGGACGAAGCGGACCGCATGATGGACATGGGGTTCTGGCCCGACGTCCGGCGCATCGTCTCGACGCTGCCGGACACGGCGGCGCGGCAGACGCTGCTCTTCTCCGCCACGATGCCGGCCGACGTGATGAAGCTGGCCGACGAGGTGCTCTGCGACGCGAAGTACGTGCAGATCGGTACGCATGGCGGTCCGGCGAAGAGCATCACCCACACCGTGGAGAACGTCGCCGCGGCGCACAAGACGGAGTGGCTGGCGAAGTTCCTGCGGCGGACCGACGGACCCGTGCTGGTGTTCGTGCGCACGAAGTCGGGCGCCGAGCGGCTGTCGCGCAAGCTCGCCGGGTTCGGCCTGAAGGCCGCGGCGCTGCACGCCGACCGCACGCAGCAGCAGCGCAGCCAGGCTGTCGAAGGATTCCGAAGCGGCCGCTTCCGCGTCCTCGTCGCCACCGACGTGGCCGCGCGCGGCCTGGACATCGACGGGATCACCCACGTCGTCAACTACGAAGTGCCGTCGAGCCGCGAGATGTACGTCCACCGCGTCGGCCGTACCGGCCGCGCGGACGCGACCGGCACCGCCCTGACGCTGGTGGCCCCCGAGGAGCTGCGGGCACTGCAGGCGCTGCAGCGCTCGTTCGGCATTGAGATGCAGGGATGATGGACGAACAGAAGTTGGCAACCGACGAGCCGGCCGCCCACGCTGGCGAACCCGTGCTGGAGCCCCAGACCGAGGCGCCGATTACGCCGGTCGAGCAGCCCAGCGCGCCCGCCCAGGCGCCGGTCTCCGCCGCGGTCGAGAAATTCAAGTCGTGCCGCTGGCGCGCCGCCCCCGAAGACGGCGAGTTCTGCACCCACCGCGACGTCCTGCCGTTCGCCGGCAAGGATGGCTTCGTGGCCGAGTCGTGGTGCCCGGACTGCGCGTTTTACAAGCTCCGCCGCACGCCGAAGAAGCGCGAACGCGTCGACTTCACTTACTGACGCTTGCCAAGGGAAAAGGGAGAAGGCAGAAGGGAGAACCGCTTCCTTCTTGCTTCTTGCTTCTCCCTTCTGCCTTCTCCCTTGACTCCCTACTCAGAAAATTCACTCGCGAGCTCTGCCCACTCCCCATTCGGGGCGAGCTGCTGGTACGAGCGCCAGTGCGGCTTGGCGTCGGCCGACTGGCCGGTCTTCTCCAGCGTCACCGCCAGATAGAAATGCGCGTCGGGATAGGCGGGATTGAGCTGCACCGCGGCGCGGTAGCAGACCAGCGCGCGGCGGTAGCGTCCGAGATCGTGATGGATGTTGCCGAGATTGAAGTGCGCTTCGAAGCATTCGGGATCGAGCCCGATCGCGCGCTCGTAGAGCGCCTGCGCTTCGATCACCTCGTCTCGCGCGTAATGAATGTTGGCCAGATTGACGACCGCCGGCACGAGATCGGGGTCCACCACCAGCGCCTTGCGGTAGGCTGTCGCCGCCTCCTCCATCTTCCGTCCATCGCCATCGTCCAGGCGTGAGCCTTCGGCGAAGTATCTCGCGGCGAGCGCTCGCTGCGGATCGTTGCCGGCGTAGGCCTCGAGCGACGCCTCGCAGGAGGCGCCGGCGCCCGGACTGATCGCCGCGGCCGCAGACGTGGAGCTCTGCTCCTTCCGCGCCGAGAGCGACAGGACCTTCGCGCGCGGGATGTCGCCGCCGTGGCCCGGCTGAAAGTCGAGCGCGAGCTGACCCTGACGTGCGGCGAGCAGCGTGCGCAGGATGACGCGAAGCGCGATGCCGCTCTCGAGATCGACCGCGACCTGCTTGATGGTCAGCAGGTCGGTGAACGAGAAGAGCCGATCGCCGCGCGGCGCGTCGGCGCGGACCAGGCCCCACTTCTCCAGGTAGCGCAGATGATTGTCGGTGATCGAAGGGTAGAGGCTTCGAATGTCGCGCGAGGTGTAGGGTCCGGACGCCGCTGACGGTGACAACGTCATTGATGACGAAGATTAATGCCCCCACGGCGAAAGTCAAGGGCTCCTCCCACGAAATACAATGAGCGCATGCTCCTGTCGGGAGACATCGGCGGCACCAAGACGCTGCTCGGACTGTTCGACCCGGGCCAGACGAGG
>Ga0075433_10001774_pt1 | contig 16162 bp, 17 predicted proteins | sample RhiMethybrSRZTD2_FD_75299 | JGI IMG/M metagenome (GOLD analysis project Ga0075433, IMG submission 75299) | Populus rhizosphere microbial communities from Tennessee, USA - Rhizosphere MetaG P. TD hybrid SRZTD2 | ecosystem: Host-associated > Plants > Roots > Rhizosphere > Soil | place: USA... | reverse complement strand
GCGCGAAAAGGGAGAATCGTAATGCGAAAGCCTTTGATGTTGCTTGCTGTCGCGACAATCGGTCTGGCTGTAACGCAAGCCTCGGCGGCTGATCTGCCGCGGAAGGCCCCCCCACCAGCGGCACCGCCGCCGCCGCCTCCACTTACTTGGACCGGATGCTACCTCGGCGCCAACATCGGCGGGGTATTTAGGCGCTACAAGGCGGACTTCGATTTTGGAGAAATCTCTCATAACAGTTCTGGCTTTACCGGTGGCGGTCAGATTGGCTGCGATTATCAATTCGCTGGCAGCCCGTGGGTGCTCGGCATCCGCAATATGTTTAATGGGACAACCGGGAGCAAAGATATAACAATCAACCGTTTTGGGGATCCAATATTCGATGGCGCCACGGTCAATCTCAAAAATCAATGGTTCGACGCCCTGACGGGCCGGGTCGGCTATGCGTGGTCACCCGCTTGGTTAATCTACGGCCAGGGCGGCGTGGTCTGGGCTAATGTAAAGGCACAGATCACCAGTGGTGGTCTTGGTTTCTGTAATCTAAATGGCTTTAACTGTGACTTTGGCAGCGCCTCCAAGACCAGAACAGGCTGGACGGCTGGTGGTGGCGTTGAATGGCGCTTCGCGCCGCAGTGGTCGGCGTTTCTGGAAGGTAATTACTACGACTTCGGCGACAAAGATAGGACCATATTTACGCACGGCTTCGGTGTTGGTGGCTGTGACTTCGGCTGTAGCTTCAGCACCAAAGCGACCGCGGCCACTGTCCTGGTCGGCGTGAACTGGAGATGGGGCGGAAAAGCGCCTGGGTATTATTAAGACAAACTAGTTTGGAGCCATCGCATCTCGCTGACGATCGGCTCCAAGTAGCAGCCCACTTCCTGGGGCGGCATGAATAGGGACCGCAGGGGCAACCTCCCGCCGGTCCCTATTCTTTTGAGCCGGCACGTGAACTCTGTAAAAAATGTCTGCTCATGGCCCAAAGCAGACATGGGCTAGTGCAGCGCACATGTCCGCTAAGGGGGTAAAGCAGACCTTGGGCAGATGTCTGCTTTTGCGGTCGCTATTGGGGGGAAAGCGGACATTCTTTAGTGCAGTGCGCATGGCGGCTAATGACCCAAAGCGGACACATTAGATTCCTTGGCCGGTGCCGGCCTTCATCAGCGTAACAGTAATCTGTTGAAGCTGTTTCTTTCCGTTCGCCCCCACCACCTCGATTGTGAACGTATCTTGGCCGATATAGTCCGGCACCGAACGATAATGCGCGATAAACACAGGGAGGTCAGCACCTAGGCATTGCTTGAGATTTGTCGCTTGCCAACGGCCCCGCGTTACGGTGACCTTTCCGTGCGCTGGAGGCGTGATCAGACGGATGACTGGCAGGGGCCCTGCTGTGCAATCGGGCTTGATACTAGTGAAGAAACCTACGTTTATGTTGGTGTCGGGTTTGCCCTTGAACTGCCGTTCGATCGTTGGTTCTTGACCGAATGCAATTAGAGGCACCGCCAACAGAATGCTGGTCGGCAAGAGACCCAGCCATTTCATCAGGCAAACTCGGATACTAGGACGCTTGGCATTCGCGCTGTGGCGAAACATCGAGTGAGATTGGCATGAATCAACGTCTATGTCTGCTTTCAGGGGCGAAGCGGACATTGCCCTGCGAAATGTCCGCTCATGACCCAAAGCTGACTTGCCGTTGTCGGGTAAGGCGAATGTGTCTGCAATGCGTTTGAAGACTAATGTCGGCTGTCGGGGATGAGGCGGACGTCACATGGACGGACCAACCGTTACAATACAGGTCCCAATTATCGTACCTAAAAGTGCAACTTTGTGACGTGAAATTCGGTCAAAGGCCCCGAGGGGCGACCCTTGGTCTCGACCCCCTTTAATGACTTCACAGTCGCGATACGAACGCCCGTGGTGAGCTTGAATTGTGGGTTGTCAAAAAGGGACGGGGGTGCGTTCGATCGAGGAGGAATAATTTGTAGATCATTAGTTCGTGGCAGTCGGCAGAGCAGAAAAGCCCAGTAAACAAAGGCGAAGTGCGTTGATTAACGTTAACGAATGATTAAGCCCGCTCTCGATCCGTCCTTAGAGAGGATGGTGACGATGACGCGAGGAAGTGCCGCAAGGGGGCTGCCGTACGGCACATTCATGTGAGTGGGGACTCGACTGGGACGCGTCATCGTCAGGCCAACTAATGCATGAGTCGAATGCGAGAATGGCGGTAGTATTGCACATGACCAAAAAAAATTGCTACGAAGCACGAATCAGAACGAGCGATGACTGCCAGGCTGACAGTAAACGAGTGGTTAATGATTCGCCACCCGCGTGCTAGTGTGTGCGGTTAACGTGTTCGTGAGGATGAAATGACGAGACTGTCGCCGACGACGCTTGCTCCAATTCCGGTCGTCGACATTCGTGACGATGGGCCGATTCGCCACGCCACCGAAGGCCGCGCACGTGCACGGGCGCTCCGTGACGAATGCGTCGACTGGTTGCCAAGCGTTGCGGCCGGTTTATTGCCAGCCATGGATTTCGTGACGCGTCGTTGGCTGATGCGATCGCGATCACCTTACACAGCGGAAATTCATGGCATCGCGGCCGAGCTCGGTTTTCCAGGGATCTGGTTTCTCAACGGGTGCTATCAGTGGGGTTGTACAGCGCTTGCCCGCGAACAGGGGGAGTTACCTTGGCTTGCGCGCACGCTCGATTGGCCCTTTCCGGGACTCGGATGTCATGTCGAAGTTGCGCGTATGCGTGGTATCGCCGGCGATTTCGACAATGTGACGTGGCCCGGATATGTCGGCGTCCTAACCGCTTCGGCTGCGGGACGGTTCGCCGCCTGCATCAACCAGGCGCCGATGCGGCGGCGCACCGGTCCGCCCTGGCTGCGGCCCTATGACATGGCCCTGAATGCCACTCAGACGTGGGGCATTCGCGCCATTCCGCCTGACCATCTGCTCCGCGACGTCTTCGAGACCTGCGCCACTTACGCCGAAGCGAAGCACCGTCTGCAGACGACGATGATCGCGCGTCCCGCTATCTACACTTTGATCGGGTGCTCTCCGGGCGAGCGTTGCGTGATCGAACGCACGCAGGACGGATTTTCGAGTCGCGAACATGATACTGCAGCCGCGAACGACTGGTTGCAAAGCAAGCCATTTTGGGAAGCGCGCGTGGGACTTGAAGTTCTCTTCACGCGCACCTTCGACGAGGCGGCTGAAAACAGTCGCGCGCGATGCGGATATCTCGCGGGCTGGCTCGGCGAATTTGAAGGAAAATTTGACTGGGTCGAGCCGCCGGTGCTGAACGCCCAAACGCGACTTGCCGTCGAAATGTGCCCTGCGAGGGGCTTGCTCCGGGCTATCGGATTCGAGCACATCGAAGGCGGGGATCTGCCGGAGCCGACAAGGAGAACACGCGAATAGTGCCCGCAGAATTTCAGGTTACATTGATCAGAAATATGTAAATGTCAGTCCACCTCCTTTGTCTCATCGTCGCACCAAATTTGGTATCACGTTGATACTCCGAAGAGACACCCAGCTGAGAAACCTTTTGCGCCATGTGTGTTCCTACAACAACGTTTGACGCGTAATGACGCATTTCGTGCAAGCGAGAGAACTTTGCTAATGGGGCCTTTTATCAACGGGACGCCTAGCTCGGTCGCAACTTTAGGATAAATATCTTGCATCCAATTGATGACGTATGATCCTCGCCGACGCGAAAAGCGCCAAGCAAGGATCGAGAGAAGAGGCGGGTCAGGCATCGGAATGAGAATGTCGTTCCGATCCGCTAATGAGTTTAACAGTCGCCACGCAGATAGATAAAAGGACAGATAATCGAAACTGCGGCCAAGCAATCGAGATCGACCTCGTTTTGTTGGCGCGAGGCGATGAACGACGACACCATGATGGATATCTTCAACATCTAGGCGCGCGTCTGGATCGTCGTAGAGTTGGCGGCTCGTGATCACGTGGACGTTGTGTCCAGATTCCGCGAGATGGAATGCGAGCTGCGAAAGTATCTGACTCGTCGCAGATTGATCCGGAAAGAAACATCGATCGATAAAAAAGACGTTTCATTGAGAGCTGACAGGTTGATTTTGCGGGCACCCGCACAGGAACATCTTACACTTCATGATTAACTCGAAAACAAATAATAACGCCAATTCAAAGCGTTATTTTGATCGACCAGTTGACATGGGAGCCTCTGAGGCCGTCTAGTTATCCTGGATCATCGCAGAAGGGCGCCTTATTCGATGAACCAAATGTCCGCCTCTGGTCCAGTATCGGCAAGATGAATGAGGAGGTTCTAAAGTTTTTAGAGAGACGCCTCGGACGTCTTCACGCCAAGCTGCGCCTGGGAATAGAATCGGAACATAAAGCCCAAATATTTGGGCAAGGCATAAACCGGTTTCACATTGAAAATTTCAGGGCACCAGATTTTCTGATCACACTGTTTTTGAGATTGACGGGACTATATGCACGGGGTTGCAGAAATGCGACGCACGTCCAGATTAGGCGCAACTACATAAGGTCAGCTCACATACCAACGGCATTTAATGGCTACGCCATCCTTCACCTTAGCGACCTGCATGTCGATACGAGCCAGGCCGCTATGGAGCGCCTCGAGATCATTTTGAGAGAGATAGATTACGACCTGTGTGTCCTAACCGGGGACTACAGAGGCCAAACTTTTGGCCCGTACGACGCGACGATAGCAGGCATGGCGCGTATTTGTGCTGCGCTCAAAAGACCAATTTATGGGGTGTTGGGAAATCACGACACCGTCCGAATGTTACCCGGTCTTGAGCAGATGGGCATCCGAATGCTGCTCAATGAATGTGAGACAATCAAACGTGACGGACAATGCATATATCTCGCCGGTATCGATGACGCCCATTTTTATCTTGCAGATAACATCGAAAAGGCCGCTTCTGAAATACCAAGTGACGCGTTTTCGATCCTACTTTCACACACACCCGAAGTTTACGAGCAAGCTGCCCACGTTGATTTCAATCTAATGCTAAGCGGGCATACGCATGGTGGACAGATTTGCCTCCCTGGGCGCATTCCGATCATCCTAAACTCAGTTCTACCGAGATATATGGGATCTGGTGCCTGGAAGTATCGTGGTATGATTGGGTATACTTCAGTCGGTGCAGGCTCATCCAAAATCCCTGTGCGGTTCAATTGTCCGCCCGAAATTACGTTGCATTATTTGCAGTCAAACTGACACGCGAAGTCGCTTTGGCAGCGCACTTGTTTTTTTTGGCCTCCCTGAAAGCCACCCACTAAGTCATCAAAGGTCAATTTGAAACTCAGATCCGCTCTGCCAATTTGAGGTCGTGTTTCACCATCTGTTCGACAAGTTCATCGAATGAGACGCGGTGCCGCCAGCCAAGCTGGCGTCGCGCTTTCGATGGATCTCCTACCAGGTGATCGACTTCCGTCGGGCGGAAATACCGGGGATCCACCTCGACCAGGACTCGCCCGGTACCGGCCTCGACGCCGCGCTCCGACTCGCCCTTGCCTTGCACTCAATCTTCCGGCCGATGCAGGCGAAGGCCTTTTCCACGAACTCTCTCACAGAATGAGCCTCGCCTGTGGCCAGAACGTAGTTATCCGGCTTGGATTGCTGAAGAATAAGCCACATGCCTTCAACATAATCGCGTGCGTGCCCCCAGTCTCGCCGGGCATCGAGATTTCCAAGATAAAGCTTTTCCTGGTGGCCGCATTCGATCGCCGCGACTGCGCGCGTGATCTTGCGCGTCACGAAGGTTTCACCGCGCGTTGGTCCTTCATGATTGAAAAGGATGCCGTTGGAGGCATGCATGCCGTAGGCTTCTCGATAATTTACAGTCATCCAATAGGCGTAAAGCTTGGCCGCCCCATAAGGCGACCGTGGGTGGAACGGCGTCGTTTCACTTTGTGGTTGTTTGTAAACTCCGCCATAGAGTTCGGAAGTGGAGGCCTGATAGAACCTGACCTTGTCCTCCATTCGCAAAATGCGGATCGCCTCGAGTAATCGTAAGGTCCCCAAGGCGTCGGCATTGGCGGTATATTCCGCCGTTTCAAATGAAACTTTCACGTGGCTTTGTGCAGCCAGGTTGTAGATCTCCGTCGGCTGCGTTTCCTGGATGATGCGAATGAGATTGGTGGCATCGGTCATGTCGCCGTAGTGCATCAAAAAACGTAGCTTCGGTTCGTGAGGATCCTGATAGAGGTGCTCGATCCGGCCCGTATTGAATGAGGATGAACGTCTGACAATACCGTGAACAAAATAGCCTTTGTTAATTAGAAACTCGGCCAGGTAGGCGCCATCCTGCCCCGTAACTCCTGTAATAAGTGCAACGGGTGCGGTCATCAAAGTTTCCGTCGTGAGTGTTTCCGTCGTGAGTTATGCGGCGACACGACCGCCGGTGGTCAGGAAGTCCTTGTAGGCCACAGCCAAACCTTCGGATAAAGAAATCTTGGATGACCAGCCAAGTTTTTTCAGTTTAGCCACGTTGAGAAGTTTCTGCGGCGGCCCATCCGGTCGCGACGTGTCGTAGTTGATTTTTCCGCCATAGCCCACCGTCTTGGCAACCAAATGTGCGAACTCGCCAATGGTCACGTCGGTGCCGGTCCCGATATTGAGAAATCCCAGATCTGAGTAGTATTTCATCACGAATACACAGGCGTCAGCCGCATCATCGGCCGCCATAAATTCGCGGCGTGGCTTGCCACTTCCCCACACAATGACTGCAGGTGCCTTGCCTAATTTTGCTTCGTGAAAGCGTCGAATGAGAGCCGCAGGGGCGTGACTGTTTAGTGGGTGGTAGTTGTCGTTTGGACCATACATGTTCGTCGGCATCACCGAGACAAAATCGTCACCGTGCTGTCGACGATACGCTTCACATAGTTTGATGGCGGCGATCTTGGCAACAGCGTACCATTCATTGGTCGGCTCCAGTGAGCCGGTGAGCAACATCTCCTCGCTCATCGGTTGTTCCGCGAATTTCGGATAGATGCAGGAAGATCCTAGAGCGAGCAATTTTTTGACGCCGATCGCGTGTGCACATCGTATTACGTTGAGGGCGATTGCCAGGTTGTTTGCGATAAAGTCGGCAGGGTAGGTGTTGTTGGCGTGGATGCCGCCGACTAATCCTGCGGCCAAGAAGATCGCATCAGGGCGTGCGCGCTCCAGCCAATGTTCGGTTGCACGTTGATCAGTTAGATCAAGTACCGCTCGATCCGCCGTCAGCACTTGACAATCTTCTCGTGCCAGGCGGCGGACAATAGCGGATCCCACCAATCCTCGGTGCCCCGCGACAAAAACTCGTTTTGCACTGATGTCGAAAAGGAGTTTAGGTGCCATACAAACAAAAATCCGGAACCGCGACGTGGACAACACTTATAATGCCCAATTTTTCTGCCGAGAAGGGCTTGTCACATTAACCGCAGCAATTCCAGCGTACGAGGGTCTGCCTCACCATCATAAAATTGGCTTAAGGCTTGCGTGAATAACGAGCGATCGGCGTCATCGGAAGCAGCCTGACCGAACAGGGTGAGACACGAGCGAAACTTCAAGTCATCGGGAGAGCCAAGGATCTCGAGCGCTGATTTAGCTTTGTGGCGTATCATAATTTGGACATCCTGTCGCAAACGGTTGCCAAGAATAGGGTCGGCCAGATAGCGCCTGGCCTGATTCAAATCACGTATCCCGTAACGTTGCGCTGTTGCGCTGTACCCTAGGCCCTTCAACTGCGGAAAGATGAACCACATCCAGTGCGTTCGCTTGCGTCCGCTCGTTAACTCCTCGACGACTTGTTCATAGACCTGAGCCTGGGCATCCACGAAATGATCGAGATCAGTCTCAGTCATCGTTCGCGGCTGTCATGGAATGACCCATTGCAGTGTTGCGCAGAATTTTAGAGGCTGGCAGGAGGCGCAGGCATCCCGCTTCTGGGTCGTGCGTGGATTTCAGCCGCGCAGAGCGTAAGGGGCTCTCCTTAATCCTGCACGCAGGAATTTCTCCGGATCGACCGCCTTGCCATTTATGCGAGTCTCATAGTGCAGATGCGGACCGACAACAAGAACGCATTAAGGCAGGCCGGCAGGCCAGATAGCCAAGGCGAGCCTACCCAGCATGTATTTCGCGACTGTCTCCTGGAGTCTGTTCGCGTTCGTGCATCCCGTAGTCTCTGATCACGCCTGCAACACGCAACCGATAGTTGGCAAAAATTTCCTTCCGCCCCTTGGCTTGCGCCACCCGGTGCTCATTTTTGGCGCGCCATGCCTTTACCGCTGCTTCGTCCCGAAAAAATGACAGCGACAGAATTTTGCCGGGCTCGTAAAGGCTTTCGAAGCATTCGATGGAAATGAACCCATCGATCTTTTCGAGCAGCGGTTTGAGCTCCGCCGCAATGTCAAGATACTCCTGCTTGCGGTCAGGCTTTGGCCAAACTTCGAAGATGACTGCGATCATGTCATTGTCTCCCTGCGAGCCAAATCAAGAATAATGCGACGAGTGCGCTCGCAGCCGCAAAACTCACCAACGAACCACGCCCATCGACGAAGCGGTCACTGAAGAGTTGCAAGACCATCGGTGCCGCAAGAATGGCGAGTCCGCCCCCGATGACGGCGGCGTACCAAGGGATCATTGTCCAGGCTGTAAAGATCGCCGCCAGCAAGCTGGCAAATGCGATAGCGATCGTGCCGTAGAGAATGAGCGCGCCAAAACCCGAGGTCAGCGAAGGCGACCGATGCTCGCGCGGAAACTGGCCGCTAGCCGCAAGCAAATGCAGCGAGACAAAATGCAGAAGGGCCGTGAACAGGAAAAGCGGGATCAACACGGCTTCGGGCAGCATCGACCGCTTCCACTTGACCGTCAAAAACGATTGTCTCTAACATACGAGACATATATCAGCCGTTTGTGCAATAGCGCGAGAGGCGAGGGTGCACATGTCGACAACAGAAGCTACGAGCAAGCGTGCTTCGGTCAGCAAACCCGCCGCCGAGAGCAAAAACGCAGATGGCAGGCGAGAAAAACGCACAATTACCGAAATTCGTGAGTCAAAAAAGACCGGCGAGAAAATGGTCTATATGTCGGTGCCTGATTACACGTCCGCACAATGGGCGGAAATGGCCGGCGTTGACGTAGCAGTTCTCGGTGACAGCCTGGCCATGATTGCACATGGCCATCGGAGCACTATTCCTGCAACGATGGACATGATGGTCATGCACGGGCAGGCCGTGCGCCGCGGTGCGCCGAATACATTTCTGCTCGGATGCATGCCCTATCAGAGCTACAACACCGTGGATCGCGCGCTCGTCAACGCGACCCGCTTCATGCAGGAATCTCTATGCGACGCCGTCAAGCCGCAGGGCGGTAAATCGCAGGCGCATATCTTGCGCGCGCTCGTGGACGCCGGGATTCCGACCGCCTCGCATATCGGGCTCACCCCGCATACCATTGCCATGTTCGGGGGATTCAAGATTCAGGGTCGGACCGCTGACGCTGCCATGAAAATTCTGGAGGATGCACTCGCCATCGAAGATGCGGGCTGCTTCATGCTGGAATTTGAGGCGGTGCCTGGAAGAATCGCAAAACTCATTTCAGAGCAGCTGACCATCCCGACTATCGGAATTGGGGCAGGGGTCGGCTGCGATGGCCAGATCCTGCTCTGTTACGATCTCCTCGGCGTATTCACCGACTTCAAGCCAAAGTTCACCAAACGCTTTGCCAAGCTGACGGAAGTCGCAGTCGCCGGCATCCGGCAGTACGTAAAAGAGGTGAAGGAGAGCTCATTCCCGGACGATGAACACTCCTACACTGTGAATGACGCAGAATACGAGAAGTTTGCCGCAATGGTCGCAAAACGAAAGCAGATTTGACGTGGCGCGAATACAAACCAGTGCCGTGCGGAGGAGCGTTCCGAAAACCGTTAAGAGGCCGGTGCCTCGGGCCGATACGCTGACCGAGCAAGCCTATCGTTTGATCGAGGAGCGGATCGTCACCTTGCGGCTTAGGCCTGGCGATGTGCTGTCTGAGCAGATGCTGTCGGCTACCTTTAAAATCGGGCGCACGCCCATTCGCGAGGCTCTGCAGCGACTGGCTCGGGAAGGCCTCATCACGATTTTGCCGCGTAAGGGGATTCTTGTGTCGGACATCAATCCGCGCAGTCAACTGCTGGTGCTTGAAGTCCGCCGCGAAATCGAGCGCTTGCTGAGCCGAACCGGAGCCGAGCGCGCGACCAAGGAGCAGCGCGCCCAATTGCAGGGCATTGCGCAGGGCATGGATCGCGCAGCGAAAACCAATAACGATCTGGAATTCATGCGGCTTGATCGCGACCTCAACCGCCTGATAATCGAGTGCGCCCATAACGATTTTGCCGCGCGCTCGATGAAGCTGTTGCAGGGGTTATCGCGCCGCTTCTGGTACATGCATTATCGTGAAGCCGCCGACCTCCCGCTGTGCGCCAGGCTGCATGCCAACCAGGCGCGCGCGATCGCGCAAGGCAATGGCGAAGCGGCGGCACGCGCCAGCGACAAACTGATGGATTATGTCGAAACGTTCACCCGCGCCACAGTCACGGTCTAACGATCATGAAAACCTATGAGGGGAAACGCACAATTGACGGGTTGGTCGTGACCGTCGACGGCAAGCGCCTCGACGAGCACTATGACGTCAAGCCCTTCACAAAGTATGGCTTTGAGTGGACCTATGAAGGCGACAGCCCACAGCAACTGGCGCTTGCGATCCTTTACGACTTTCTCGGCGACAGGGAGCGCGCGATCGCGCTTTCTGAGCGTTTTATGAAAGAAGTTGTCGCCAATCTCGACAACGACTGGAAGTTGACCGGACCGGAGATCGAAGCGTTTTTGCAAAGCAAGGCCGCGGCGTAATGGTCGCACTCGCTTGTTGGTGACATGCGTCTGACATATCATCGTTCGAAATCATAAGAATAAACAGAGCAAAAAGGGAGGTATGATCATGGCAATTTCTCGCCGAAAGCTGCTTGCGTCCGCTGCCGCCGTGGGCGCGGTGTCGGTGTCGAGTGGTGTGTTCGCTCCGGCGATCGCGCAAAACAAGCCACTACGAATTGGCATTCTCGCGCCACGCGCCGGCATCGCCGCGGCGCCAGGCCTCAATGGCATTCGTGCCACTCAATGGGCTGTCGATGGCTTTAACGCCAAGGACGGCATTGGCGGGCGCAAGGTTGAACTGGTGATCGAGGATGAATCGACGCCGAAAGATACGATCGAGCGGTTCAGCAAACTTGTGCAGCAGGAAAAGGTCGACTGCGTGCAGGGGATTATTTCCACCGGCGTCGGCCTGGCTCTTGGCCCCGTCGTCGAAGAGGCACGCGCGCTGACAATCTATTGGGACGGCACGACGCAGGATGGCGTCGACGAGAAAATTCCGAATCCGCGCTACCTGTTCCGCTCGACCGATAACGAATGCGAGGCGGTCATGTCCTCGCTACTGGCAATAAAGTATTGGAAGGGCAAATTTGCCACTGTTGCTGGTATCAATCCCGACTATTCCTACGGGCGCAACAATATGGCGGCGTTTGTCGCCATGCTGAAACGGTTCAACATCGACCACCAGGTTGTTACCGAGCAATGGCCCAAGGTCGGCACCATGGATCTCACCAGCCACGTGGCCGCGCTGAAGGCAGCCAAGCCCGATCTGATCTTCTCGTCGCTTTTGTTTGCTGATCTGCCCGTATTCATGAAGCAGGCGCACGCCGCAGGATTGACCGAAGGCACCAAGCTCGTATTCCCGGCCGCCGGCTGGCAACACACGCTGATGAAGAAAGAGTTCACTCCGGAGGGCATGCTGTTCGGCCATAACACCCTTTATTTCGCAAACCCCAACGCCTCGCCCTTGGCGAAGGAGTTCGTCGCCTGGTACGAAAAAACCTATAACGACTATCCGGAGTGGGAAGCCGACCGCGCCTATTTCGCCATCGCCTCCTACAAGGCGGCTGTCGAAAAGGCGCTGAAGGCCAAGAATGGGGCATGGCCGTCGCAGGACGACGTCATTGAAGCATTGGTCGGTCTGTCGATCGAAAGTCTTGGTGGCAAGAGCTCGTGGCGCAAGGACCACATCGCCGACCAGACTTTTGTGCAGGGCCTCACCACCCATAAGAACAATTATGACTTCGTGACGCTCGGCACCTTTGAGAGCATGTATTCCACCGAGTTACAAAAGCCGCCGGGCGCAAATTTCTGGGAGTGGCTCAAGACCGCCCAATTCAAGACCTGATACGGCCAACCGGATCGGATGTCCGCATTTGCAAATATTCTAGCCGGCGGCGTATTCCACGCCGCCGTGCTGTTTCTGGTTGCTGCCGGCCTGCAACTGGTCTTCGGCGTTCAGAAAATCGTTAATCTCGCTTGCGGATCGTTCTACGCGCTCGGCGCCTATTTCGGCGTCACATTCATCAGTTATGCAATCCGCCTCGGGATATCGCCGTGGCTGATTTTTCCGGGTCTGATCGTCTCTGGAATTTTGCTCGGATTTATTGGTCCGCCGATCGAACGCCTGTTGCGCACCGTTTACTCGCGCGACGAAAGTTTTCAGCTTCTCCTTACTTTTGCGCTGGTGCTGATTTTTCAGGATGTGTTCAAGTTCTTCTGGGGCGCCAATCCGCGATCGCTTGACAGTGCTTACCTCATCTACGGAACGTTGAGTGCCGGAGATTTCAGAGTACCGGTCTATAATCTGTTGGTCATCGCAGCTGCGATTGCCGTTGCGGCGGGTCTCGGTCTTTTCCTGCAGCGAACAAAGTACGGCCGGCTGCTGCGGGCCACGGCGGAAAATCGTGCCATGGCTGAGGCGCTCGGCGTCGACGTCCGGCGCATCTATGCGGCCGTATTCACACTTGGTGCTGTTCTTGGAACAACCGCCGGTGCGTTGGTGGTGCCAACAGCGGCAGCTTCACTCGATATGGCGATTGAGTTCGTGATCGAGGCCTTTGCGGTCGTGGTCATCGGCGGTCTTGGCTCGATGCGGGGCGCCCTTGCCGGCGCGCTGATCGTTGGACTCATTCGCGCGCTTTCCATTGTCTTTTTTCCTGAGCTGGAAGTGCTTGCGATCTATGTCATCGTGATTGGCGTTCTGATCTTTCGTCCGATCGGATTGTTTGGCAGGGCGCTGGCATGACCATCACTCCGGCGGCAATCGTGGCCTTGATAGGAACGGCGGGGCTGGCGCTGCTGCCTTACGTCGTCCCGCCTTACTACGCGGGGTTGATGATTCCGTTTTTCGGGTATGCCATCGCATTGCTCGGTTTCAATCTTTTGTTTGGCTACACCGGCCTCTTGTCGTTTGGCCACGCCATGTTTCTCGGTCTTGGCGCCTATGGCGCCGCGGTCATGGCTGGAACCCTCGGAATCAAGCAATTCGAAATTGTGCTTCTCGCCGTGGTCGTTGCTTCGGCCTTGATCGCACTGCCCATCGCGCTCCTATGCGCGCGTTACGTGGGCATTTTCTTTGGCATGCTGACCCTTGCCTTTGGCATGCTGTTCTACTCGTTCCTGTTCAAATTCTATCATCTCACCGGGGGCGACAGTGGCATGCGCGTTCCGCGCATGAATATTCTGGGACTTGCGTTCGAACGCTACAACAAGATCGAATTTCTTGCCGGGCCCTTCTACTATTATTGTCTCGGCCTGCTCGTGATCGCCGGTTTTTTGATGTGGCGAATCGTGCATTCGCCCTTCGGGCTGCATTTGCAGGCCCTGCGCGACAACGCCCGCAAGGCCGAATATCTCGGCGTGCACGTGCGACGCTTTCGCGTCGCGGCATTCGTCATCTCGGCCGCGTTTGGCGCCGTCGGCGGCGCCGTCCTTGGTTTTCGCGTTGGTCTGGCGGATCCAGAGTTGGTCTATTGGACCCACTCCGGTCAGCTTGTGTTCATGGCAGTGCTTGGCGGCTTTTCTAGTTTTTTTGGGCCCATCGTCGGGGCTCTGACCTACACTCTGTTGCAGGACCAGCTTCAGTCGCTGACTGAATATTGGCGGTCGATGCTCGGCATCATCCTTGCGCTCATCGTAATCGGGTTTCCCGAGGGGCTTGCCGGGTTGGCGATCGATCTGCGGCGGCGCCTGGCGCGGAGAACCGCATGAGCCCGATGCTCGAGACGCGCAATGTCAGCAAGTCCTATGGCGCGTTCAGCGCGCTTGAGAACGTAAGTATGGCAGTCGGCGATGGGGAATTGGTTTCTGTCGTCGGCCCGAATGGGGCCGGGAAGACGACACTGGTCAATCTTCTGACCGGCCTGTTGTCGCCAACATCGGGCGAAGTTTTCTTCATGGGCAGGAATATTGCCGGCGTCGGTCCCGTCGCGCTGGCTGATCAGGGACTGGCCCGCGCCTTCCAGCTCATCCAGATTTTCCCAAAACTGACCGTTGGGGAAACTATTGCCGCCGCGGTCGTGTCGCGGCAGAAAAAGCGTTGGCGGTTATTGTCACGACTGTCCGAAGACGCTGAAATCCACGGCCGGGTCAGCAAGGTCGCGGAGATCTTCGGGTTGAGCAATCGGCTCGACACTCTTGCTTCTGCGCTTTCGCAGGGCGAGAAAAAGTTGCTTGATGTCGCTTCCGCTTTCGCCCTTGATCCGCAGGTTATTCTGTTTGACGAGCCCACGTCCGGCGTTTCAACTGTCGACAAGCATTCCATCATGAGAACGCTCCTTGCGGCCGCAAAACTAGCGGGGGTAAGGGGGATTGTGCTGGTCGAGCACGACATGGATTTGGTGTCGGCGTATTCGACGCGGATCATCGCTTTGGCCGAAGGGCGGGTCCTGGCCGATCTGCCACCGAAGGAATTCTTCGCTGATCCACATTTGATAGCGACCGTCATCGGCAAGCGCAGGGCGCATTGATGCTGGCAGTCCACGATCTCATCGTTGATATCGAGGGCAGCCGTGTCCTGCGCAGGGTGTCCTTTGAGGTGAAAGAGAGCGAGCTCGTCTACCTCGTGGGGCGTAACGGCGCGGGCAAGACCACCGCATTCCGCGGCATCATGGGTTTCCGCAAAGCGCTCTCCGGGTCGATTACCTTCGAGGAACACAATCTCATCGGATTGCGCCCCTTTCAGATTGCCCGGCTAGGCATCGGTTTCGCGCCCGAAGAGAGCGAAGTGTTTGGCGAACTGACGGTTGCCGAAAACATCGCTTTGCCCACCTGGATCCGGACCGATGGGCGGACCGCAACCGAGCGCATTGAAGAAGCATACAAGGTATTTCCGAACCTGCGACGCTACATCGATCGCAGCGGGCAGGCGCTGTCCGGCGGTGAGCGCAAGATGTTATCGATCGCCCGCGCGCTGGCATTGGGGCCTAAGCTCTTGCTGCTCGACGAACCTACCGAAGGCCTTTCGCCGGTGGTGATCCCCTCGATTATCGAGGGGCTGTCGAATATCCGGGCCTTCGGCCACGCCATATTCATCGCGGAGTCCAACATCCACCACGTTCCCGATTTTGCCGACCGGCTCTATGTCATTGAACGCGGTGAAATAATTTTCGCGGGCAGGCCGGAAGAAGCCCGGCGGAACCCGGCGGTCGGACGCATCATTGAAGGCGTTGGTCCCGCGCCCTCGGCGGCTGATTGAAGAGGAGCCTCGGCTGTGATAGATGTGTGATATATCAGACGCGCGCCAAAATCCGATGACTAGCTGGTCTTCGCGGGTGAAGGAGCATCAAGATGGTCAGTCAGCGACAAATCGATTTTCGGCAGGAGTACCGTTCTCGAATCATCGGATGGTATGACGGCTATTTTCATATCGCGATCATCTATGCGATGGGCGCCGCAGCGTTCTACATTTACATTCAGCACATTCACAAGGTGTCATGGCTGGAGTGGCTGACCGTCCCGCTCACGTTTTTATTTACCAATGTTTTCGAGTGGGCCGTCCACAAGTACGTCATGCACCGGCCCGTCAACATCAAGGGTCTGCGCGCGATCTATGAGCGGCACACGCTCAACCATCACCAGTTTTTCACGGACGAGGAAATGCGCTTTCGCGACCACAAAGACTGGCGCGTCACTGTGTTCCCGCCGTATGCGCTGGTTGTGTTCATTTTGATGTCGCTGCCGTTGGCCGTCATTTTAGGAGCGATCTTTTCACCGAATGTGGGCTGGCTGTTCATGTCAGTGACCACAGGCATGTA
>Ga0075433_10001773_pt1 | contig 16163 bp, 13 predicted proteins | sample RhiMethybrSRZTD2_FD_75299 | JGI IMG/M metagenome (GOLD analysis project Ga0075433, IMG submission 75299) | Populus rhizosphere microbial communities from Tennessee, USA - Rhizosphere MetaG P. TD hybrid SRZTD2 | ecosystem: Host-associated > Plants > Roots > Rhizosphere > Soil | place: USA... | reverse complement strand
GCGGCGGACGGGCGCGAGCGTAACGCACGTTCCGGACCGAAGGCGAATCCGGCTCCGGTGCGCGCTGTGCGCGAGGCCGCGCGTCGCACCACGCCCTCCTGGATCGAGGTGAAGCCGGTCTACACCGCGGCCGATCTGCCGCGCGATCTCGAGCGCCGCGCGCCGCTCCCCGGGACGCCGCCCTTCACGCGCGGCATCCACCCGCGCATGTACAGCGACCGGCTGTGGACCATGCGCCAGTACGCCGGGTTCGGCAGCGCAGCGCAGACCAACGAGCGTTTCCGCTTCCTGCTCGCCCAGGGCCAGACCGGGCTCTCGGTGGCGTTCGATCTCCCCACCCAGATGGGCTACGACTCCGATCACACCCTGGCGCGCGGCGAGGTCGGCAAGGTGGGCGTGGCGATCTCGTGCCTCGCCGACATGGAGGCGCTGCTCGCGAACCTTCCCCTCGACCGGGTGACCACGTCGATGACGATCAACGCGACCGCTCCGCTGCTGCTCGCGTTCTACGTGGCGGTCGCGGACGCGCGCGGCGTCCGTCGTGAGCAGCTCGGTGGCACGGTGCAGAACGACGTGCTCAAGGAGTACATCGCGCGCGGCACCTACATCTATCCGCCCGCGGCGTCGATTCGACTGATTACCGACGTGTTCGAGTTCACCGCCGGCGAAGTGCCGCAGTGGAACAGCATCTCGGTGAGCGGCTACCACATGCGCGAGGCCGGCGCGACCGCGGTGCAGGAGATCGCGTTCACGCTCGCGAACGGGCTCGCGTACCTCGAGGCCGCGCGGGCGCGCGGGATGGAGGTCGAGCGCATCGCGCGCCGCATCTCGTTCTTCTTCAATGCCCACAACCACCTGTTCGAGGAGGTCGCCAAGTTCCGCGCCGCGCGCAAGCTGTGGGCCGAGCTGCTGGAACAGCGTTTCGCCGTGCGCGATCCCGAGGCGCTCAAGCTCCGCTTCCACACCCAGACCGCGGGCTCGATGCTCACAGCGCAGCAGCCGCTCAACAACGTGGTGCGCGTGACGCTCCAGGGGCTGGCCGCGGTACTGGGCGGGACCCAGTCGCTGCACACCAACTCCTACGACGAGGCGCTCGGCCTGCCGGGCGCCGATGCCGCGCGGCTCGCGCTGCGCACGCAGCAGGTGATCGCGCACGAGAGCGGCGTGGTGGATGCAGCGGATCCGCTGGCGGGCTCGTACTGGGTCGAGGCGCTGACCGCGGAGCTGGAATCGAAGGCGCGCGAGCTGATGGCGCGGGTCGACGCGATGGGCGGGATGCTCGCCGCGATCGCCTCCGGCTGGGTGCAGGGCCAGATCCACGAGGCAGCATACCGCTGGCAGCGCGAGGTCGAGGCCGGCGAGCGCGTGATCGTAGGCGTCAACCGCTTCGCCGAGAACGAGGCCGCAGCAGCACCGCCGTTCAAGCCCGACGCCCGGGTCGAGCGCGAGCGCGCCGCGTTCCTCGCGGCGTGGCGCTCGGAGCGCGACGGAGCCGCGTGCAAGGCCGCGCTCACGCGCCTCACGCGCGGCGCGCGCGGCAGCGAGAACCTGATGCCGCTGATCCTCGATGCGCTCAAGGCGCACGCCACGCTGGGCGAGGTATGCGACGCGCTCCGGAGCGAGTTCGGTGTGTACAAGCCGGGGACGGGCGCGTGAGCGCGGCGCGACGGAAGAGCGCGAGCACCACCCGCAGGCGCAAGGCCGCTCCGGCGCGCAAGCGCGCGGCGACGGCGCGGACGCGCGGCAGCGCCACCGGCACTGCGGCGAAGGAGCCCCGGGCGAAGGCAGCCTCGCGCAAGGCGCCCGTCGCGACTAGCGGCGGCCCCGTGAAGCCCGCAGCGCGCGCGCGCGGCCCGGTGAACGCCCTCTCCCACATCGCGATCGCGACCCCCGACGCCGACGCGCTGGCGCGCACGTTGGCCGCGACGCTCGGAGCCGAGCGCGCCGAGGAGGAGATGATCGACGACGGCGAGCTGCGCGTGCTCTTCGTCCGCCTCGGGCCCATCACGCTCGAGCTGCTCGAGCCGCGCAGCGTGCACCACACCGTCGCCCGCTTCATCGGGAAGCGCGGCCCGGGGCTCCATCACGTGTGCCTCGAAGTGCCGGCGATCGAGGACGCGCTCGCGCGCTGCCGCGCCGCCGGGATTCCGCTCATCGACGAGACGCCGCGCGCGGGCGCGCACGGCACCCGCGTCGCGTTCCTGCACCCCAAGGGGTTGGGCGGAGTGCTGGTCGAGCTGTGCGAGCGGCATCGCCACTGAAAGACCGGATTGACAGCGTCGTGACAGGGGCGCACGCTCGTACATGTCTCGATGGACTCCCGACTGGGGCGCACGATCGGAGGGCTGCCATGCGGACAACGAAATCTGTCCACCGGTTGCGCTTCGTCGTCGGAATTCTTCTTGCCGCCGGTTTCACGGGCGCAACGAACAGTACAGCGGCCCCGCTCTTCGGACCGAGCACCGAGTACGCGGCCGGGGCCTATCCCCGTGGCGTTGCGATCGCCGACCTCAACGGCGACGGCAAGCCCGATCTGGCCGTGCCAAGCTACACCTCGGGCGCGGTCTCGGTGATGCTCGGCGACGGCGCCGGAGGCTTTGGAGCGCCCTCCTCTTTCCCCACGGACCTGTACCCCACGTGGGTTTCCATCGGTGATTTCGACGCCGACGGCAACCTCGATCTGGTCACGACCAACCAGGGAGCCGGCCGGAACCTGAGCACTGTCTCGGTGCTGCTCGGCGTCGGGGACGGCAGCTTCGGGCCGAAGACCGACTATAGGACGGGTGACTTCCCCGACCAGGTGGCGATCGGCGACCTCGACGCCGACGGCGACCTCGACCTTGCGACGGCGAACTTCGAGTCACTTTACAGCACCGTCTCGGTCCTGCTCGGCAATGGCGACGGCAGCTTCGGGCCGAAGACCGACTTTCACACGGGGCAAACGCCCGCCAGTGTGGCGATTGGCGACCTGAACGCCGACGGCAAGCCCGATCTCGTGACGAGCAACTGGGGATACAACGTTTCCGTGCTTCTCGGCAACGGCGACGGAAGCTTTGGGACGGTCACCAATTACCCATCGGTCTACGGCAACAAGAAGTGCGTGGCCCTGGGCGACTTCAACGGCGACGGCAAGCTCGATGTTGGGACCGGGACCTTGAGTGGGGGTAACGCCCTGGTGCTGCTCGGCAACGGGAACGGAAGCCTTGGGACGGCGACCGCGTTCGGCGTGGGAGGCGATCCGGTCTCCGTGGCGATCGGCGATCTCGACGCAGACGGCGACCTCGACCAGGTGACGGCGAACATGACGAACTCGGTTTCGATCCTGCGCGGCAACGGCGACGGGAGCTTCAGGCCGAGGATCGATCATGGCGTGGGAGGCACACCCAACGCGGTGGCGATCGGGGACGTCAACGGCGATGGGATGCCGGACCTCGTGACTTCCAACAGGAATACCAACACGATTTCGGTGCTTCTGAACACGGGCCCGGGAACCCTCTCGGTCGGCGGGCCCACCGAGCGCTTCGAGCTCGCCCCGCCGCGCCCAAACCCGTTCCGCGCGGGCGCGCACATCGGCTACGCGTTGCCGGTGGATTCGCCGGTGTCGCTCGAGGTGTTCGCGGTGAGCGGGCAGCACGTGCGAACGCTGGTGCGGGGGAACATGCCTGCGGGCCCGCACGAGGTCGCATGGGATGGCGCGGACGACCGCGGACGACGGGTATCAGCGGGGATCTATCTCTACCGCCTGCGTGCTTCGTCATTCGAGGCGACTCAGCGCCTGGTGATGATTCCCTAGCAGAGGCTACCCGATCGCGAACGGGAACTTGGTCTCGATCGTCACCACGCGGACGCGCGTCGCGTTCCTGCACCCGAAGGGCCTGGGCGGCGTGCTGGTCGAGCTGTGCGAAGCGCGCGGAGCGAAGGCGCGCCGCTCCTGACGGCGCTCCGCGACAGGGTCCTCTACTTCGCCTCCCCCACCAGCTCGTCCCACGTCTTCACTTTGGTCTGGCCGTTCAGGAACGGCAGCGCCATGGCCACCAGCTCGGGGGCGAAGAAGACGTCGTAGTGGGTGCGGTTGGGAATGATCGCGAGCCGGTTCTGCGACATGTGCTCGCGCATCCAGCCCGCGTCCTTCAGGCCACCGCCGAGCAGCTGGTAGAACTTGATCTCGTGCTCGGGCCGGTACATGTCGCTGTCGCCGTAGATGAGCATCACCGGCATCGTGAGCTTCGCCACATCGGCCGACCAGTCGTACGGCTGCCGCATCCAGGCCCCCATCTGGTCGAGCAGCCGCGGGAAGTCATCGGGTTTGGGCGCAACCGCCACGTACGACTTGTACATCGGCGTTTCCTTCATCTGCTCCGCCATCGCCGCACCCACCGCCGCCTGCTGCGGCAGCATCTCGGGATAGAAGCCGTCCTGGGCGAATCCCGTCGACACCATCGCCAGCCGGCGCACCGCATCCGGGTGCTGGACGGCGAAGCGGAAGGCCACGGCTCCTCCCATCGAGTACCCGAGGACGTCTACCCGCTCGTGGCCGAGAGCCTTCACGATCGCCGCCATGTCGTCACCCATGTCGATGACGCTGAGCGGACGCGTGCCGAGCTCGGTGCGCCCGTGACCCTGGAGGTCGACGGCGATGACCTGGCGCTTCTCCGCGAGCTTCGGCAGCACGGGGCCGAACATGTCGATCGAGCCGAGACCACCATGCAGGAGCAGCAGCGGCTCGCCCTTGCCGTGGATCTCGTAGTAGTAGCTGAGCCCGTTGGCCGGGACCCGGCCGCTCTTCACGGGCTTCGACTTCGCGGGCTTCGCAGCCGCGGCGCCACTCGAAGTGCCGGCGGAAGCACCGCGGGCAGGAACGGGTCCGAGGACTGCCATGAGCAGGGTCATCACAACCAATCTCGACATGGGGGCTCCCCTTGTTTGCACGGTCTCGAGCATCGCCCTCTGCCCGGCCAGGGGAATCGTGAGCCGCAAACGCGCGGGCGAGCAGCCCGTGGCACGGATTGAATACTAGCGGCGGAGCCTCGAACCAGAAAGGCGGGCGGGTAGCGCTCTAGGCCGCGCGGTCCGGATACAGGCGGGCCAGCTCGGGCGAGAGCTTCGGCTTCGCGGTTTTGTACTGCGCTTCGCCGAAGGCGAGCATCAGCAGGAAGACCGGCGTGAGGAAGGCGAGCCCCGCCGCGTAACCGCCGCCCTTGCCGAAGACGCGGGCGAGATCGATGCAGAGGGCGAGCGAGAGGAAGAGATTCACGAACGGAATGCACAGCAGCAGGAACCACCACCCGGGCCGCCCGACGATGCGCAGGAAGACGACCGCGCCGTAGATCGGGACCAGGCATTTCCAGCCCGGCTGGCCGGCCTTGGTGAAGATCTTCCAGACCGCCGCGAACATCAGGACCATCACGGCCACGCCGACGCCGGCGAAGAATCGCTCCATGACTCTCTGCCTCCCTCGAACGGCCCGTGACGCCGCGGCGACGTCGAGTCGCCGGAACGCGGCGGTAGAGGGCCTGCGGTGGGGTTATCGTCCCGCCGCGACCGTGGAATGAGGGCCGAAAAAGGGGCACCGTGGCGGTGGGCCCGGTCCGCGCCCCCTCAGGCCGAGGCGCCCCGATCTGCCGTTCTCAGGCCTTCTTCCAGGCCTCGCCGTTGCCGTAGGCGTTGAACAGCGAGCCCCAGCCGGTCGCGAGGATGTCGCGCACGCGCGGCTTGCCCTTGACCGGGTACCAGTAGCCGTCGTGGTAGGCGCGGGAGGCCGCGTAGCTCCACGGCACGATCGGCGAGCGCAGCAGGAGGTTCTCGAGCGGCTTCAAGGGCCCCCAGTAGATGAGCTTCTGGCCCCACGAGGCGAAGGTGTTCTCGTTGAGCGAGCCACGGAAGCCGAAGTTCACGTTCCGGATGTCGTCGCCGACGATCTCGATCTCGCTCGGGTTCCCGACCCCGAGCCCGTGCTCGTGGGCGAGGCGGATGAACTTGAGATCCTGCATCGGATCGAAGCCCATCATGCGCGCGGCGGTCGCGTCGATCGCCACGCAGTCGTCCGACGCCAGGATGTAGTTCTTCACGTGCGGGCGCATCGCGCGCGGGCCCGGACCCTCGCCTGCGATCGTGCCGTCCATCACCGCGAAGATGCCGGGGTGGATCTCCTTCTGGATCCGCAGCAGGTCCACCAGCGTCTCGTGGATCACCGAGTGCGTCCAGTGCCGGTTCAGGTTGAGGAGCCCGCCGAAGGCGTTCTTCATCGCGCCGGTGGTGCCGGTGAAGACATGGGTCTTCACCGTCGGCATGTGGATCACGTTCTTGCCGATCAGCAGTTTCGGGATCTGGATGCCCTGCTTGTCGAACACGCGGTCGAGCACCAGGAGCTTCGACTTGGGCTCGTACTTCACCCACTCGGTGGGCGGCTCGCTCAGGTACTGGATCGGAACCTGGTAGCGCTCGAGCACCGGCCCCAGGTGGTTCTTCTCCGTGCCCTCGCGGCAGCTCACCACCACCGTGTCGTTCTGCGCCGCGATCAGGTCGCGCGAAACGTTGTAACCGTCGCGCTTCATCTTCTCGATCACGCCATGCATCTGCCACGGGGTGGTCGAGCACGCCGGCATGTAGACGTGCCAGGAGATGTTGATCCGCAGGCAGGTCTGGCGGTCGAAGGGAAGGGCCTGGCGGTAGCCGGCCAGGTCCATGAGGCGGCCGTAGTCCTCGACGACGGTCTCGGGCGAGGTGCGGAGCACTGCGACTTTGGACATGAAGCTCCTCGATGCGTGCAGGCGGGGGATGGATCGGGCAGGCCCTTCGATCGGTTTTCCGGGCAGCGAGTTTAGCAGACTTGGGATGCTCGCTTCACGCCGCGGATGCGCGTGGAATCCGAAGGCATCCCGTCCGGCGGCGACTCCGGCCCCTCGGCCGGGGCTCGCCGCTCGGACATGTTCCAACTTCCCGCCTCCGAGGGGATTCTGCTATAAACTCCTGTGCGAACCGGCATCCGCTCTTGGACCGTCCGAGGAATCCGTCGTGACAACGAGCCTCCAGGGAATGCGCCTCGAGGCGATCGCCGCATACGCCCCCGATGGGGCGTGGAGCAACGCACGCGTAGCCGCGCGGTTGCGGCTCGAGCGCATGCGTCTCAACGCCCGCGAAAAGGGCGGCCGACGCGGACCGATCACCTCCGAAGAGGCGAAGCTCTTCCAGACCAGCGACCGCTGGGTGCGGCGCTTCATCGGCTTCACCGAGCGCCGCTTCGCCCCGCCGGCCGAGGGCACGATCGACCTCGCGGCCCGGGCCGCGCGCCTGCTCCTCGCCCGCTCGGGCCACCGCCCCGAGGACATCGACGGCATCGTCTTTGGCAGCGTCACGCCCTCCTACCTCTACAGCCCACCCGATGCCGCTCTGCTCCAGCACGAGCTGGGCATCCCGGTCACGCGGGGGTCTTCGCCCCGCGAGATCGTGGGCGCCGACGTGTCGCTGGCGTGCTGCAGCTGGGTGGCCTCCCTGACGTTCTGCTACTCGATGATCCGCGCGGGAATGGCGCATCGTATCCTGCTGATCGGCGCCGATCGGATGAGCGCCGCGATCAACTGGCGGGACCGCAGCTTCGCCACGGTGCTGGGCGACGCGGGCACGGCGACCCTGTGCAGCGCGGTTCCGGAGGCGGAAGACTGGTTCGCGCCGTCCCGGTTCTGGAGCTGGCTCGACGGCGGCCGCGGGGACATCATCAGCACTCCGGCGGGAGGATCGCGCAACCCCGAGCCCACGGCGGAGGAGCTGGAGCACGGCCGGCACCGGCTGGCGATGGACGGCGCGGCGGTGCGGAAGCAGCTCGTTCCCTTCGTCGGAGGGCCCGCCATCGAGGCCGCCCTCGCCAAGGCCGGATGGCGCATGGACGAGCTGGACGTCGCCACGCTGCACGAGGCCAACCTCACGCTGAACGCTTCGATCGTCGAGAAGTGGCGCGAGCGCGGCTTCCGCGGCCGGATGCTCGACGCCGCGGGCCGCTTCGGCAACACCACGAGCGCGTCGATCCCGCTCGCCCTGGCGCTGAACGCCGGGGAGCTGACGGTGGGGCGCAAGTTCGGGGTGTTCGGCTTCGGCGGCGGGCTGTCCGCGAGCTTCGCCTTCGGAATCGTGCGGCACCCGCTCCAGGTCGCCACCCAGCTGAACGGCGCCGCCGCGGAAAGCTAGAGCTGCGCGCGGCGCTGAAGCCCTAAACCGTCGCGCCGTCCTTCAAGAGGCTGCGGGCGATCACGAGCCGCTGGATCTCGCTCGTGCCTTCGTAGATCTCCATCACCCGCGCGTCGCGGTAGAAGCGCTCGACCGCGTATTCCTTCACGTAGCCGTAGCCGCCGTGCACCTGGATCGCCTGGTGCGTGACCCAGGTCGCGGCCTCGCTGGCGTAGAGCTTCGCCATCGCCGCCTCGCGCGTGTAGGGCTGGCCAATGTCCTTGAGCCAGGCGGCGCGCTGGATCAGGAGTCGCGCGCACTGGATGCGCCGCTCCATCTCGGCGAGCTTGAACTGCACCGCCTGGATCTTCGCGAGCGACTGGCCGAACGCCTTGCGGATCTGGGCGTAGCGCACCGCCTCGCCGAAGGCCGCGCGCATCACGCCCAGCGCCTGGGCGCCGACGCCGATGCGCCCGGCGTCGAGCATGCTCATCGCGATCTTGAAGCCCTCGCCCTCTTCGCCGAGCCGCTGGTCGGCGGGCACGCGCAGGTCCTCGAGCGAGAGCGAGACGGTGTCCGAGCCGCGCAGCCCCATCTTGTCCTCGGGATTGCCGATCACGAGCCCCTTGGCGCCGCGCTCGACGATGAACGCCGAGAGCCCGGCGCTTCCTGCCGCCTTGTCGGTGCGCGCGAAGATCAGGTAGACGCCGGCCTGCTCGCCGTTCGTGACCCAGTTCTTGCTGCCGTTGAGAACATACTCGTCGCCCTTGCGCACGGCGGTGGACTCGATCGCAGCGGCGTCGGAGCCGGCGCCGGGCTCGGAGAGCGAGAACGCGGCCAGCTCACGCGAGATGAGCCGCGGCAGGAACCGGCGGCGCTGGACGTCGCTGCCGAAGCGAAACACCGGGAGCGCCCCGACCGAGTTGTGCACCGCGATCATGATCGCGAGCGCGGCGGAGACCCGGGCGACCTCCTCCAGCACCACCACGATGGTGCGCGAGTCGTAGCCCACGCCGCCCCACTCCTCGGGGATCGCCATGCCGAGGAAGCCCTGCTCTGCGAGCTTCGACACCGCGTCGCGCGGCACGATCCCCTTCTGGTCCCAGCCGGGCGCATACGGCGCGAACTCGCGCTCGCACAGGTCGCGCACGGTGTCGCGCACCATGCGCTGGTCGTCGGTGAGATCCAGGTTCATGCCGGGATTGCGTCCCCGCTCTCGCGGAAGAAGATCAGGCACACGAGCCCGATCACGCCCATCACCATTGCTCCCCCGGGATGGAGCAGCGAGCCCGCCGCCGCCAGCAACGCGAGCGGGTAGGCACGCCCGTCGCCGGCCCACAGGCCGAGCACGCCCGCCATCCACGCGAGGCCGAGCCCGGCCTTGGCGAGCAGCGCAACCACCGGCGGCAGCCCCAGCTTCACCACCAGCGCCATCCACGGGCCGGTCTGGCCGACCAGGTTGAAGTACTCGCCGGCGACGAACGGGTAGAGGCCCTGCCACAGCAACGTCACGCCGGGATACGCCATGCACGCCGTGAGAATCACCAGGGCGACGGGTCGAACGGGTCGCGTCATCGAATCCTCCCTAGACTTGGGGTTCAGCGGTGTTTTCGGAGCCGCGGGGCTACGAGCGCCCCTGCGTCTCGACCGCGTTCTCCTTCAGCACCTGCGCGGCCACCACCATCTTCTGCACCTCGGTCGTGCCTTCGTAGATCTCGCAGATGCGCGCGTCGCGCCACAGTCGCTCGACCGTGAACTCGGTCAAGTAGCCGTAGCCGCCGTGCACCTGGACCGCCCAGTTCGCGCAGCGCGTGGCCGCCTCCGAAGCGTGCCACTTCGCGAGCGACGCCTCCTTCACGTGCGGCCGCGCCTGGTCGCGCAGCCAGGCCGCCTGGTAGGTCAGGAGCCGCGCCGTCGCCACCTCGACCGCGGAGTCGGCGAGCATGGCGCGGATCGCGTCGAACTCGCCGATCGTGCGGTCGAACTGCTTGCGCTCGCCGGCGTAGCGCACCGCCGCCTCGAGCGCGCCCTGGGCGATCCCGAGCGCCTGCGCCGCGATCCCGATGCGGCCGCCGCCCAGCGTGGCGAGCGCCACGGTGTAGCCTTTGTTGGGCTCGCCCAGCAGGTTCTCCTGCGGCACCCGCGCGTTCACGAACGCGATCTCGCGGGTGTCCGACGCGTGGATGCCGAGCTTCTTCTCCTTCTTCCCCTTGGTGACACCCGGCACGCCGTCCTCGACGATGAACGCCGAGATCCCCTTGGGCCCGAGCGAGCGGTCGGTGCTGGCGTACACCACGAGCACGTTTGCCGGACCGGCGTTGGTGACGAACAACTTGGTGCCGTTGAGCACGTAGGCGTCGCCGTCCAGCACGGCGGTGGTCTGCTGGTTGGCTGCGTTGCTGCCGGCGTTGGGCTCGGTCAGGCAGTAGGCGCCGATCCACTCGCCGCTCGCGAGCTTCGTCAGGTACTTCTGCTTCTGCGCCTCGTTGCCGTAGGTGAGGATCGGGTAGCACACCAGGGAGCTGTGGGCCGAGCAGATCACGCCGTGGCTCGCGCATACCCGCGACAGCTCCTCCACCGCGATCACGTAGGAGACGTAGTCGAGCCCCGCACCGCCGTACGTGTCGGGGACGAACAGGCCCATCAGCCCCAGCTCCCCCATCTTCTTCACGGTCGCCAGGGGGAAGTCGTGCGTCTCGTCGATCGCCATCGCGATCGGGCGGATCTCGTTCTCGGCGAAATCGCGCACCATCTCGCGCACCGAGCGCTGGTCTTCTGTGAGATCGAAAGCCGGGCTCGCGGAAATGGCGATGGTCTCGGGGGTCATGGACGGCTTTCGCGTCTCACGAGCCCGGGTACTCGTAGAACCCGTGGCCGCTCTTGCGGCCCAGGCGCCCGGCGCGGACCATCTTCCGCAGCAGCGGGCACGGCCGGTACTTGTCGTCGCCCAGCCCCTGGTGCAGCACCTCCATGATGCTGAGGCAGGTGTCGAGCCCGATCAGGTCGGCGAGCGCCAAGGGCCCCATCGGATGGTTCATGCCGAGCTTCATCACCGTGTCGATCGCCTCGCGGGTCGCAACGCCTTCCATCAGGCAGAAGGCGGCCTCGTTGATCATCGGCATGAGGATGCGGTTCGAGACGAAGCCGGGGTAGTCGTTCACCTCGACCGGAGTCTTGCCGAGCCGCTGCGCGAGGTCCGAGACCAGGGCGGTGGTGGCGTCGCTGGTCGCGAGCCCGCGGATGATCTCGACCAGCGGCATCACCGGCACCGGATTCATGAAGTGCATGCCGATCACGCGGTCGACGCGCTTGGTGATCGCCGCGATCTCGGTGATCGAGATGCTCGACGTGTTGGTGGCGAGGATCGCCTCCGGGCGCGCCGCCTGGTCGAGCTGCTCGAACACCTTCTGCTTGAGTGCCCAGTCCTCGCTCACCGCCTCGATCGCGATGTCGCACTCGCGCACGACCTCGAGCGCGGTCCCCCCGCGGATGCGCTTCAGCACCTCGGCGGCGCGGTCCGCCAACCATTCCTGCTTCTTCGCCACACGCTCGAGGCTCTTCCCGATCGTGGTGAGGGCGCGGGAGACGAAGTCCGCGCGCACGTCCACCAGCTCGACGTCGAATCCAGCGGTCGCGAACGTCTGGGCGATGCCGTTGCCCATGGTGCCGCCGCCGATCACCGCCACGCGCCGCACGGCGGCGGAGGGTCCTGAGGCCGCGGGCCGGGTCTCGACGCCCGCGCCTCCCGCTGCGCCGCCGGGCGCGCGCGCCGCGCTCGGTGCGCCCGCGATCATCCGATGCGCTCCACGGCGAGCGCGACGGCGTTGCCGCCGCCCAGGCACAGGGTCGCGAGCCCGGTCTTCTTGCCGCGCTGCTCGAGCGCGGACAGCAGTGTCACCAGCACACGCGCGCCGCTCGCGCCGATCGGGTGCCCGAGCGCAACGGCCCCGCCGTTCACGTTCACGCGGCTCCAGTCCCAGCCCAGCGCCTTGCCGTCGGCCACCGCCTGCGCGGCGAACGCCTCGTTGGCTTCGATCAGGTCGAAGTGCCCGATCGTGACCCCCATCTTCTTCATCAGCCTCTGCACCGCGTCGATCGGGGCGAAGAACAGGTCCTTGGGTTCGCCGCCGCCGGTCGCGTACGCCACGACGCGCGCGATCGGCGTGGCGTTGCGCTCCTTCGCGCGCTCGGCGCTCATCAGCACGAGCGCGGCGGCGCCGTCGTTCAGGCCCGGCGCGTTGCCTGCGGTGATCATGCCGCCCTTGTCGCGCGTGACGGCCGGCAGCTTGGCGAGCGCCTCGGCCGTGGTGTCGGGCCGCACCGCTTCGTCCTTGCTCACCACTACGGCATCGCCCTTGCGCTGCGGGATCGAGACCGGAACGATCTCCTTCGAGAATCGGCACTCCGCCTGCGCGGCCGCCGCCTTGCGATGGCTCTCGGCCGAGAAGCGATCGATCTCGTCGCGCGTGAGCTTCGCCTTCTCCCCGGTGTACTGCGCGAGCTCGATCATGTGGCAGTCGTTGAACGAGCACCACAGCCCGTCCAGCACGGCGCCGTCCTTGAGCGTGGTGTCGCCCAGCTTCTGCCCGGTGCGCCCGCTGAAGAGATAGTGCGGCGCCGTGCTCATGCTCTCCTGCCCGCCCGCCACCACGCAGTGCGCGTCGCCCGCCTTGATCGCCTGGGCGCCGAGCATCACCGCCTTGAGACCCGAGCCGCACACCTTGTTGATCGTGGTAGCGCCCGCCACCGGATTGATCCCGGCCTTGATCTGCGCCTGGCGCGCCGGCGCCTGGCCCTGGCCGCCCTGCACCACGTGGCCCATCAGGACTTCCTCGACGTCGTCGCCGCCGATGTGGGCGCGGGTCATCGCCTCCCGGATCGCGACCGCGCCGAGGTCCGACGCTTTGAGGGACGAGAGCCCGCCGAGGAACTTGCCGATCGGCGTGCGCGCCGCGCCGACGATGAGGACGTCCGGATATGAAGGCATGGGGGTGCTCCTGTGTGTCCTTGAATCCCAGAAAGGGTGCGGGAGGTCCGACCGGCGGAGGATACTACACGAACGCATGAGGCAGGCGAACGGACGCTTTCCCATGTCGGCGGCCTTCCCGGCCGCCGATGCCCTGTGCGAATGTCCGCTCCCGTGCGTTCCTCGAGCCTGGTCACCCTTCTCGCCCTGCTCCTCGCGGTGCCGGCGCGCGCCGCGATCGAGCGGGTGTGGATCACGCGCGCGAACCAGGACGAGATCACCGTGCAGCGCGCGAACGGCGACCTGTGGCGGCTCGGCCTCAACCGCCAGTGCCCGGAGTTGTCCGGCGTCTGGGGCCGCGTGCTGATCCACTACGATGTGGCGTTTCCGGGGCCCGAGCCGCGCATCCTGGTTCCGGAGCTGGAGGTGGCGTGCCGCGCCACGCGCGCGGACTCGGTGGGCCACCGCGCTCCGCCCGTCCCGAAGGAGACGCCGGAACGCGGACTGCGCGCGATGCGCGAGACGCTCGAGGGCCTGGGCTACGACTGCGGCCCGCTCACGACCCGCGGCTGGACGCCCGACGCCGCGCGGGCATTCACGCGCTACCGCGAGAGCCGGCGCCTCGACGCTTCGCCGCAGGGCGTGAAGCGCGCGGTGACTGCGCTCGCGATCGACGCGCTCGGCCGTGGCACGAGCGCGAGCGGGCAGCGCCGCTCGCAAGCGATCGCCGACGAGTCGGCGGAGATCGTCGACTACCTGTTCAAGGGCGGCAGCGCAGAGTGCGACGAACCCACGTTCGTGCGCGGCGTGGCGCCAGACAGCTCGTACTTCACGCTGGTGGACGGCACGGTGTGGAACGTCGAGGTGGACCTGCGCGGCGTGGTCGCCGGATGGCTCGCGGGCGACGGCGTCATGGCGTGCGGCGGGCGGCTCTTGAACCTGCGCACCGGAGCCATGGCTCGCGCGACGCGCCTGCGTTAGGCGGCCGGCGCCCGCTTCACGAAGGCTTCGGGGGCCGGGGACGCACGAGCGCGATGCATGCGGTGTGGCCGTGGAGGAAGTTCCGCTCGCCGACCGGGCCGATCTCGCCTGCGCAGAACATCCCGGCGGCCGGGAGAGCGTCGCCGAGCGCAGAGCGCAGAATCGAGATGTCGCCGTCGGGCCGGCCGTAGAGCCCGCGCCCGCGGCCGTTGCATGCGAACACCAGCGCCGCGCTCGCCGGCGTGTCGAAGGCCTGCGGCGACAGCAGCAGCTCGAGATCCTCCTTCGCGGTGCCGGCGTCGCGCACGTGGATGCGCAGCTTCTCGCGCTCGGTCACGCGGTCGCCGATCGCGAGCAGGCCGCGGTCGCGGTCGGCGCCCAGCAGGTTGCGGATCAGGTAGTCGCCGCGCCCTTCGGCTCCGCGCCGGGCCGGGCGGCCGATGTAGAGCCCGCGCGCGAGCCGCTCGCGCTCGACCGGCGAGAGCGCGCGCAGCACCTGCTCGGCACGCTCCAGCGCCGGCTGGCCGTCGAGCTCGATCACCACATTGCCGTCGGCGCGCGTGACCTCGAGCGGCGGACCCACCGGCCGGCAGCCCTGCGACACCACCACGTCTGCGCGCAGCGCGCCCTTGAACGCGAGCCCGACGCCGCCATCGGGCGCCACCCAGTCGTTGAGCAGCAGCGCGTTGCTGCCGGGCTTGGGCCCCGCGCTCGCCATGCCGCCCACGACGCGCAGCCCCGGAGCGTGGCGGTTGAAGCCCGCGAGCACGCGCTCGATGTCGAGTGAGAAGGGATCGCCGAACAGCATCACCAGCTCGGCCCCGGCGACACCGGGCGCGGCCCGCGTGAACGCGAGCGCGTCCTCCTCGGCCTCGGCCCACATCTCGGTGGTGAGCACGAACGGGTGGAGCGAGACGCCGGGCAGGCGGGCGGCGATCACGGTGAGGCCGGGCCCGCTCTCGACCTCGTGCTCGCTCGTGATCACGCCGTGGGCGCTCACGCCGATCAGGCACGCGGGCGAGAGTCTCTGCTTGAGCGCCGCTGCGACCTGGGCGGCCGATCCCACGTGGTGCGAGCCGAGGAAGACGATCGCGAGGTCCTTGGGCCCCTCGCCGAGCGTGGCGGAGAGTGCTCCGGCGACCTCGTCGGCCGCGGGCGTAGCACCGGCCAGCGAAGAGAACGCGGAGGCCCAGCGCATCCCGGCGGTGACGCCCGAGGAACTGCTCACGTTTGCCCCTCGATCCCCGCGCGGCGTGCGGCGCCGGCGCGCGGCGTTGCATGCAGCTCAGGTGCGCTTCAGGATCTCGCGCGCAATCACCAGGCGCTGAATCTCGCTCGTGCCCTCGCCGATTTCCATGAGCTTGGCGTCGCGGTGCATGCGCTCCACCGGGACGTCGCGGCAGTAGCCCATGCCGCCGTGGACCTGGATGGCCTTGTCCGTCACCCAGTTCGCGGCCTCGCTCGCGAACAGCTTGGCGATCGCAGCCTCCTTCACGTATTCGAGCCCCGCGTCCTTCCGCATCGCGGCGTGATAGACGAGCAGCCGGGCCGCCTCGATGCGCACCGCCATGTCGGCCAGCATGAACTGCACCGCCTGGAAGCTCGCGATCGGCTTGCCGAACTGGTGCCGCACCTTGGCGTACTCGACGCTCTTCTCGTATGCGCCCTGGGCCAGGCCCAGCGCGAGCGCGCCGATCGAGATGCGCCCGCCGGTGAGCGTGCGCATGAACCCGGAGAATCCCGCGCTCGGGTCGCCGAGCATGTTCTCGCCCGGGACCTCGCAGTCCTCGAACACCACCTCGACCGTGTCCGATGCGTGGAGCCCCATCTTCTTCTCGCGCTTGCCCACGCGGAAGCCCGGCGTCGCCGTGTCCATGATGAACGCCGAGATCCCCTTGGTGCCCTTGCTCGCGTCGGTGCGCGCGGTGAAGGTGATGTACTTCGCCACGCTGCCGTTCGTGATGTAGATCTTGGAGCCGTTCACGCGCCAGTGGCCGTTCCGGTGCTCGGCGCGGGTCTGGGTGCCGGCCGCGTCCGAGCCGGCGTTGGGCTCGGT
>Ga0075433_10001770_pt1 | contig 16177 bp, 16 predicted proteins | sample RhiMethybrSRZTD2_FD_75299 | JGI IMG/M metagenome (GOLD analysis project Ga0075433, IMG submission 75299) | Populus rhizosphere microbial communities from Tennessee, USA - Rhizosphere MetaG P. TD hybrid SRZTD2 | ecosystem: Host-associated > Plants > Roots > Rhizosphere > Soil | place: USA... | reverse complement strand
GCGCGCAACACGCCGCGCCCGCGACAACGGCGACGACCACACCGGCGAGGGCGGCGCGCTGATGGGCTTCTGGCATGAGTCCCCTTGGCGTTCAGGCCGCGCAGCACGAGAGCCCTCGACCGGCGTGGCGACTGCTCCTAGATCCAGTCAGGGCCGATGCGGGTGCAGGACTTCAAGTGATCGCAGTGCTTCTCGGCGAGCGTGCGAGCGACGGCGACAACGTCGCGTACTGACGGGTCGCTGACCCGGTACGTGACCTCGCGGCCCTGGCGTTCGGAGTCGGCGAACCGGCACCACCGCAGACAGGCGAGGTGGTTGGAGATCCGGCTCTGTGGCAGTGCGAGCGCGTCGACGAGCTCGGAGACCGTGTGCGGGCGCTCGAGGAGCAGCTCGAGGATCGCCAGGCGGGTGGGGTGGCCGAGGACCCGGAAGAAGCGGGCCGTCGCAATGTCGAGTGCGGGTGCGTTCTGTACTGCGCTGGTCGTGGGCACGACCGAACGATACAACAGGTTTTCCTGATGTGCATGGCAAGAAAGACATACGTGTCATCAGCTGCGAGGTAGCGCCCCCGGCAGGATTCGAACCTGCGACGCACGGTTTAGGAAACCGACGCTCTATCCCCTGAGCTACGGGGGCTCATCTGCGGTTTCGACCCTTCGTCGTCCTCGCCGACAGCCAAGTTGAAAGCCAACGGGCGGACGGGCTCGTCGAGGGCGTCTGCCACTTGTTGTCGCATGGTAGGCGTCACATGCACGACCGCCGTGTTCTCCCATCCTCGGAGCCCTCGTCGCTACCGATGGGCGACGTACGAGCGTGGTTGGCCGACGAAGTCAGAAGCTCTGCGCAAGCAGCCGATGAGGCCGACACCCGACGGGGTTGAGTACTTCCGTCCTAAGACGTGATCACTGTGTAGCTGTGGCTCCGAGTGCGTTCGCCTGTCATGCTCTGACGGCGACGACTCGTGCTCCTCCGACGCGCACCGCCGTGGGCCCGGAGATCAGCGTCGGCTCGCGGACGGGTGATCGACTCGCGGCGATCGCGCTCGCCTTTACCCTCTTGCCACTGGTGGTGTCCGCGGTCGCGTTGGTCGTGAAAGTCGGGGGCGACTACGCGGCAGGGAGCGATATTGGCCTGACCGAGCTGCGCACCTTCGACGTCGGTCGGCATCCTGTGCTTCTTGGTCCGTATTCGCGGGAGGGGTGGAATCACCCCGGGCCTGCACTCTTTTACGCTCTGGCCTTGCCGTACCGGCTCACCGGAAGCCACTCGATCGGTCTGACGCTCGGCGCGCTCTTGATCAACGGCTTGGCTATTGCAGGGGTAGCCCTCGTCGCCCTTCGAGTCGCCGGTGTTCCCTGCATGCTGCTGAGTCTCGTCGGCTGCGCCGTGCTGCTGCGGTCCCTTGGTCCCGCTTTCCTCCGGGACCCGTGGAATCCCTACATCACGGTGCTGCCGTTCGGATTGTTGGTTTTCCTCACCTGGGCTATGACGCGCGGGGAGGCGTGGGCTCTTCCGATCGGGGCCGGTGTCGCGTCCTTCTGCGTCCAGACGCACGTCGGTTACGCCCCGATCGCGGTGCCGCTCCTGGTGTGGGGCGCGATTTCGCTGATAGTGCTGACCGTTCGCCGACACAGTGACGCGGTCGACCAGCGTAAGCGTCGATCCCGCGCTCTGATTCGGGCGGGAGTCGTTGCCGCCTTTGTGCTCATCCTGATGTGGCTACCGGCGATGATTCAGCAAGTTCTCGACTCGCCCGGCAACCTCACTGAGGTCGTTCAGTACTTCAACCATCCCAAGGACCCGACGCATACCTTCGCCGAGGGATACAGAGTGGTAAGCGGGCAGTTCGAACTCACTCCTCAGTGGTTGACCGGGCACCTCGACGTGATTCCGTTCAGCGGTGAGCCGTATCTGCTGTATTCAGCGCCGCTGCCGCTGTTGCTGATCCCGCTCGGGTTGGCCCTTTTGGCGTTCTGGCGCTGGCGATACACCGACGCCGTCCGGCTCGGCGCGGTGCTGCTCGTGGCGCTGGTTGTTGGGGTGTTCTCCGTGGCCCGAATCATTGGTCCCGCGTATGCCTATCGCCTGCGGTGGACATGGTTCTTGGGCGCGTTGGCGTTCATCGTGGTGCTGTGGGCAGCGTGGACGCTGATCTCGAGGCAAACTCGCGGCTCTGACGCGGGACAGCGCGGGCTGGCGGCTGCGACGCTGTCAGCGCTCATCGTCCTCAGCTGCGTCAACGCCGTGAGCGCCACCCGCGCCGGAACACCGCACGACGATGTCTCCGCAGCGCTGAAGAAACTCGGTCCCGCGGTCGAAGCCGCCTTGCCAAAAGGCCGTGGCGACGTGCTTGTGTTCAGCACAGTCGCGGGAGCCGAATTCCAGCCGGGCTTCGTGCGGTACCTCGAACGCCGCGGCATCGCGGCACGAGTCGATCGCTCCGTCGAGGATGCATACGGGACGCATCGCGTCCATCGGCCGGATGCACCGCTACGAGCAGCCTTGACCATCGCTGCGCACGAAGATTTCGACGAACGCGTTACTGCGCCGTCCTTCCGCCTCGTTGCGTATTGGGGCACGAGAACCCCAGAAGAGCGCGCAGCGATACTGATGCGCCGGGCGGAGTTACAGGCAGCGTACGAAGCCGGAACACTCAGCCTCGACGCTCTTGCGCACAGGCAGGCCGCGCTGCCCCTTGGCTCGGCGGTGGGCGTCTTCATGACCCGTTGAGCTTCTCGAAGCCGCCCGCACAGACCAACCGCCGTCAGGTTCCCTCGCAGTGGGTGCCCGTCGTGGCCCGCCGCTGCGGCAACGCAATACCTCACTCCGGCTTAGCCGCTCGGTGAGCGAGACTGATGCGGTGAGCATCGAACCTGCCGATCAACCCGCTCGCCCGCAGTCTGTCGAGGAGCTGTCCGCGCGCCTCGGCGAGCAGGCGTATCTCGCCGACCGCGGCCTCGCCACCGCCGTCTTCTTGTCGCTGTCGCTCGGCCAGCCGCTGCTCCTCGAAGGCGAAGCGGGCGTCGGCAAGACCGAGGTGGCCAAGGCCCTCGCGCCCGCCCTCGGCGCGGAGCTCGTGCGTCTCCAGTGCTACGAGGGCATCGACGCCCATCAGGCGCTGTACGAGTGGGACTACACGCGTCAGCTTCTCTACGCCCGCTTGCTCCAAGAGGGACGAGAGCTCCGCGAGGACGCGGCCGACGAGATCTTCGGGCCCCGGTTCCTTGTCGAGCGGCCGTTGCTGCAAGCAGTGCGTGCCGGCGACCGCGCCGTTCTCCTGATCGACGAGATCGACCGGGCCGACGACGAGTTCGAGGCGTTCCTCCTCGAGATGCTCTCCGACTTCCAGGTCACCGTGCCCGAGCTGGGGACCATCCGCGCGGAGCGACCGCCGGCGGTCGTGCTCACCTCCAACCGGACCCGCGAGCTGCACGACGCCCTCAAGCGGCGGTGCCTCTACCACTGGATCGACTATCCGTCGCTCGATCGCGAGGTGGAGATCCTTGCGGCGCGCGCGCCCACCGTTCCGGCCGATCTCGCCAGGAGCGTGGCGGCGGCAGTCGACCGCATCCGCACGCTCGACCTCGTGAAGGCGCCCGGCGTCGCCGAAACGATCGAGTGGGCGAAGGCACTCGCGTTCCTGGGCGTCACGCAGCTCGAGCGCGACTCGGTCGACGTCACGCTCGGGGCCGTGGTCAAGGACCACGACGACCTCGTGCGCATCCGGGACGACCTGGAGCGGATCCTGGCCGATGACTGACGGCGACGGCGGCGTCACCCAGGTGCTGCCGGCGCTCGCCGGGTTCGGACGGGAGTTGCGCGCTGCCGGTCTCCCGGTGGGGACGGGCCAGGTGCTGTCCTTCTGTCAGGGGCTCTCCCACCTCGACCCGACCGACCTGCGCGACATCTACTGGTCGGGTCGGGCGTGCCTCGTCTCGCACCGCGATGACCTCACCGCCTACGACACCGCGTTCGGCCGCTACTTCCTCGGCGACATGGCCCCGCGCCTGGTTGCCCAGAGCGACGACGCTCCGGCTGAGAACGCGAGCGCGGAGCGACTCGACGCGCCGGCCCCCGTCGCCGGCGGTGAGCGCCGCCCGCGTGCGGAGGACGTCGGTCAGACCGCCTCCGACGCCGAGCTGCTGCGCGCGAAGGACTTTGCCGAATGCGACTCCGACGAGCTCGCAGCCATCGGTCGGCTGATGACGGGTCTCGCACTCGACACGCCGACGCGGAAGACCCGGCGTACCGAGCGGGCGAGGAAGGGCGCCCGTCCGGACCTGCGGCGCGCGCTGCGCACGCACGTCCGCCACGGCGGCGCCGACCTTCGGATCCCGCGGCGGAGGGCCCGGGTTCGGCCCCGCCCGCTCGTCCTCCTGCTCGACGTCTCGGGGTCGATGTCCTCCTACTCGCGTGCGCTGTTGCAGTTCGCGTATGCGGTCGCGCGCGGTCCGGGCCGCGTCGAGGTGTTCTGCTTCGGAACGCGCCTGACCCGGGTCTCGAACGCGCTCGCCCGCCGCGATCCCGACGAGGCCCTGCGCCGGGCGGCCGAGACCGTCGTCGACTGGCAGGGCGGGACGCGGATCGGCGAGTCGATCCGTGAGTACCTCCGAACGTGGGCGTGGCGCGGCGGCTTCCGGGGCGGCGTGGTTGTGGTCTGCTCCGACGGCCTCGAGCGCGGCGACCCCGAGGTGCTCGCCGCCGCCATGGCCCGGCTCGCCCGCCTCGCTTACCGCGTCTTCTGGGTCAACCCGCTCAAGACCGGCCCGGCCTACGAGCCGGCGACCCGGGGCATGCGCGCCGCCTTGCCGCACATCGACCTGCTCGTCTCGGGTCACAACCTGGCCAGCCTGGCCGGCCTGGGTGCTGTGCTCGAGGCGCTCGACTGACTTTCAGGATTGGGCCGCCGTCGTCGGCACGGTTCGGCGGCCGAGCGCGACGAGCAACGCCGACATCGCCACGGCCAGGACGCCCGCACCGATCAGCACGCCGCGCAGCGCGTTCTCGAGCGAGTGCACGCCGGCCCCCGCCGACTCGGCGGCGGTCGACGCGATCGCGATTGCCACGCCGCCCATGGTCACGACGATCGTGAGCACGACGCCGGACGCCTGCCCGGCCTTCTGCGCGGGGACGACGGCTTGCGTGGAGACGCTCGTGAAGGCCCAGCTCATGCCGAACTCGAGTCCGGCGAAGACGGCGACGACGATGAACACGACGACGCCGATCACTCCGACGACCATGAGGCCGAGCGTCGACGCCGACGTCCACCCCAGGTCCGACGCCCGGTCCACCGCGTAGGTGAACGCGCTGATCGACGTGACGATGAGGCCGAGGCCGAACCAGTCGATGTCCTTGGGCATGGTCTCGTCCCGGCTTTCGTGGATCGACGCGTACGCGAGCACGATCAACACGAGCGACACGGGCACGTTCACGAGCAGGACCGCGCGCCAGTTGAACACTGCCGTGAGGCCACCGCCGATGAGGGGTCCGAACGCCTGGCCGACGGCGGCGATGCCGAAGACCGTCCCCACGGCTCGTTCGACCTTCGCCTGCGGGAAGGCGTTCGTCACGACCGCGAGGCAGCGTGAGGCGTCGGTCGTCGGCGGCCGTTCCCGTCACCGCAGGAGTCTCGCGTCTGGACACGGGGGCGCGGGCGGGCAACGGCTGTCCGGTCGTGATATGTGTCCGGGCTGATGGAAACGAACGCTGTCATCCTCGATGCCGTCGAGCGCGTCGCCGGAGGCCGCGACGACGCGCTCGTCGTTCACTCGGCCCTTGACTCGACCCTGTGGGTGCAGATCAGCCGGGTCGAAGGCGAGACCTCGCTGCTCTGCGAGGCCGTCGGCGACGAGTACCTGGGTCGTCACCGTGAGCTGGGGACGGCGGCGGTGGACGAGCTGAAGGCGCTGGGCTGGCAGGACGTCTCGGGCGCCGACTTCACCCTGTGGATCGACGCGGCCACGCCGGAGCAACGGAAGCACCTCGCCGATCTGGTCGAGCAAACCCTCGTCACCGTGCTCGGCCACGAGCCGAGCGCGCCTCCCGTCGTCACGCCGCCGTAACCGGGATCGAGGGATGACTCTCGACCGCTAGCCGCCGCCCGCCGGGAACCACCGGTTGCGGACGGGAAACAGGTACTGGTCGGTGAGGTGGTTGAGGAAGCGACGCGCCTGGTCGAAGCGCGTGGCGAGGTCGCCGAGGAGGCGCCCGAGTCCCGCCACCGGTGTGCGCTCGGCGGCGGCGCGGTACCAGTGCGGGCCGAGCCACTCCAATAGGCCTGCCGCGCCTCGTTCGCCCGCGAGCTGCTCAACGTCGTCGAGGGTCGGGCGTGACCCGGCGGCTGCGGGCAGCGAGCGAAGCAGCCGTTCGAGCTCGATCGGATGCACCGCGCGCGCGGCCGAGTGGTCGGGGAACACACCGGTGAGGAACAGCGCGAGGTCCCCGAGTCGCCGGTAGATGCCCGGACGATCCGACTCGGGCACGGCGTCGAGCGTGGCCGCGAGTCGCGCCGCGTCCAGCTCGCTGAACCGCTGCCGGCGCCACCGGCCCCGGCGCTGGGTCCACACCGGCCCGCTCATCACCCGCGTGTACGAGGTCAGGTGCTCGACCATGAAGTACCGGCGGGCGGGGTCGACACCGAACTCGCGCAGCTGCCCGGCGTCGAACACCGGGACCCGCAGCCGCGGCGTGACCCGCTCCTCGACGAACGCGGTGTGCCCGAGCTCGTCGACGGTGCGGTGCACTGCCACCGCGAAGACGAGGAAGGGCGACGCGTGCACGAGCAGCTCGTGGTCGACCTCACCTCCGAGCACGAGCTCGAACGCGGCAGGCGACCCGAGCGCCTCCTCGACGAGCTCGGGGTGCGAACGGAGGTAGGCCGACGCATCCTCCGCCGGCGGCGATTCGACCACCGGCCCGAGGAGCGAGAGGTCGGCTTCCGTGAGGTGCTCGAGGTACGGGGTCCCGGGATTCATCTGTTCAATATGCCGCACCGGCGACCCGATCGGGGTCATCCCGATGACATCCCGGTTACATCACGTCCCCCGGGCTAGCGTGCGCCGGTCGAGACGCAGCAGACAGTCAGGGCCGACGCCGGCGTCTACCACGGCGCTCGCCACGAGCCGCTGGACGCGGCGTCGACGTTCGTAGCGCCCCCGCACCCGTGGGGCGCGCTCGTCACCGCGTGCCTGGCGCTGTTCCTCATCGCGGTGAACACGACCGCGATCAACACCGCGGTCAGCGCGATCGCCGACGACCTCACGATCTCCTCCACGACACTCGGGTGGGCGCTCAACGCCTACCTCCTCGCGGTCGCCGCCTTCGTGGTGCTGGGCGGGCAGCTCGGCGACGTGCTCGGCCGCAAGCGCATCTTCGTCATCGGAATCGCGGTGTACACCCTGGCCGCGGTCGTCGTGGCGAGCTCGGGCTCGGCGGCGCAGCTCATCGGCGGGCGCGCGCTGCAGGGGACCGGTGCCGCCATCTTGATGCCGGCGACCATGGCCATCCTGCACGACGCCTTTCCGAAGGAGAAGCAGGGCCTCGTGCTCGGCATCTGGGGCGCGGTCGGCGGGATCGCGTTCGCCGTCGGGCCGCTCATCGGCGGCTTCTTCACCGACGCGCTCAGCTGGCGGTGGGTGTGGTGGAGCAACGTGCCGGTGGCGATCGTCGCGCTCGTCCTCGCGGGCCCGATGCTGCGGGGGCTCCCGGGCGGCAAGCGCGGTGTGCGGTTCGATATTGCCGGCATCGCGCTGCTCGCCGTCGGCCTGTTCACCGCCATCCTCGCCCTCCAGCAGGGGAGCCGCTGGGGCTGGACGTCGCCCTTGCTGCTGACGATGGCGGCCGTGGCCGCGATCACGCTGGCCGCATTCGTGCTCGTCGAGCTGCGGGTCAAAGCACCGCTGGTGCACCTTCGCCTCTTACGCGACGCCGTCTTCACGGCCGGAAACATCGGCACGTTCGTCAACGCGATCGCCCTGATCGGGATCCTCTACTTCTTCAACCTGTACGCCCAGTCGTCGGTGCTGCTCGACTACTCCGCGTTGCTCGCCGGCGTCGCGTTGCTCCCCTTCGGCACGGGCATCTTCGTGGCGTCGCTCGTCTCCGGAAGGCTCGCCGACCGGATCGGCGCCCGTCTGCCCGTCGCGCTGGGCCTCGCGCTGCAGGCGGTGGGCTGCCTCCTCCTCTACTTCACCGACGTGAACACGACCTTCCGCGGGCTCTGGGGCCCGACGCTGATCGCCGGGCTGGGCGTCGGCATGACGTTCTCGACCCCGTCCGCCGCCGGGCTCCAGCACGTGCCGCCCGCGGAGGCGGGGGAGGCGTCGGGCATCCTCAACATCTTCCGGTACGTGGGCGCGGCGCTCGTCGTGGCGGTCGGCAGCCTCGTCTTCAGCAGCGCAGGAATCGCCGAGCTCAACAGAGAGCTCGACGCCGCCCACGTGAATCGCCCCGAGGAGGAGCAGCTCGACCAGGTGCTGACGGGCTCGCCCAGCGCGATCGCGAGTTCCGCCAATGGGCTCCAAGGGAACCAGCGACAGGCGTTCATCTCCGGCGCGCAGCACGGGACGGTCGAAGGGTTCGACGCGTCGATGATGGTGATCGCGGTGAGCTCGGTCGGAGGCCTCCTGCTCTGGCTGGTGCTCGTGCGGCCGTCCGGCCGCGCGGTCAGTCGGCCTTCCCCTTCTTCTCCGCCTTCCGAGCCTGCTTGAACTCGCGCACACGCGCGAGGGACTCGGACGAGTCGACGTCCGCAACCGACCGCGGCGTCGCGTCCGAGAACGGGGCGGCCGCCTCCTCCCAGCCCGGCGCCGCCTGACCCAACCGCTTGCCCAGGATGGCGAGGAAGATCTTCGACTTCTCCTCGCCGTAGCCGGGCAGCTCGCGCAGGCGGCGGTAGATCTCCTGGCCGGACGGGGCGTCACGCCAGATCGCGCCGGCGTCGCCGCCGTAGTGGTCGACGACGTACGCGCACAGCGCGTGGGTGCGCTTGCCCATCGAGCCCGGATAGCGGTGCATGGCGGGCTTGTCGCGGAAGATCGCCTCGATCTTGTCCGGGCCCATCGCTGCGATCGTCTCGGCGTCGAGCGAGCCTCCGAGCCGCTCCCGCAGCGTGAACGGGCCGCGGAACGCCCACCCCATCGGAACCTGCTGGTCCATCAGCATCCCGATGAGCAGCGCGAGCGGGTTGTCGACGAGCAGCTGGTCCGCCTCGGGCACGCCCGTGATCGGGATGACCGAATGGCCCTGAGCGGCTTCGTCGGCCGTCATGGCGTCAGGCTAACGCCAGGCAGTCCGGCGTCACTCCTCGATGGAGATCGCGTGCTCGGGGCAGTTCTGCTCACCCACGCGCGCCTTGTCCTCGAGCTCGGGCGGCACGTCCTCGTTCGGGATCAGGCAGTGGCCGCGGTCGTCGGCCTCGAACACGTCGTCGGCGAGGACGTAGCAGCGGCCGTGTCCGACGCAGAGGTCGGAGTCGACGCGCACCTTCATGACGGCGGCGTGAATACGAGCGGCAGGTAGTCGACGGCGCGGATGCCCATCGTGTACTTCGGTTCCTCCCCGGGCTTGATCGAGTAGTCGGGGATGCGCTCGTGGAGCTGCTCGAGCGCGACGCGCAGCTCGAGCCGGGCCAGGTGCGAGCCGAGGCACCGGTGCACGCCGCCGCCGAACGCGAGGTGGCGGTTGGCCGGGCGCTCGAAGTCGACATTGTCCGGCTGCGGGAACCCGCGTTCGTCGATGTTCGCCGACCCGAGCAGCACGGTGATCCGCTCGCCGGCCTCGAGGTGCTCGCCACAGAGGTCGACGTCCTCGGCGACGACGCGCGGCACGCCCGGCACCGGCGTCTCCCACCGCAGGAGCTCTTCGACCGCGCCCGGGATCTGCGATGGATCGTCGACGAGGCGTTGCCGTTGCTCGGGATGCTGCGCGAGGTACGACACCATGCAGCCGACGGACGCGGTCACGGTGTCGAGCCCGGCGAGCAGGAACAGGTAGCAGATGTCGAGGATGTCCTCGCGAGATAGGCGATTTCCGTCGACGTCGGCCTCGAGGAACCCGGTCAGCATGTCGTCGCGCGGCTGTTGCTCGCGCTCGTCGAGGACCTTGTCGAAGTACGCGTAGATCTCCTGGCCGGTCTCGGCTTGGATCCGCTCGTACTCAGTCGGCTCCCTGGTTTCGGGTCGGATGATGTTGTCCTTGAACTTCAGGAAGAGATCGAGGTCCTCGAGTGGCAGGCCGAGGAGCCGGAGGAACACCGTGCAAGGCAGCGGGATCGCGAACGCGCTGTTGAACTCGCACTCGCCCGTGTCGATGAAGTCGTCGATCAGCTGGTTGCTGAGCTTGCGGACGTCGTTCTCGAGCAGCGCGACCTGCTTGGGCGCGAACAGCGGGTCGAGCAGCCGCCGGTACTTCACGTGCTCGGGCGGGTTGATCTGCAGCGGGATCAGCGGACGCACGTTGCCGATCGAGATCGCGTCCATGTCGGACGAGAACAGCTCGGCGTGCCGCAGCGCGAACTCGACGTCCTCGTGGCGGGCGATCATCGTCCCGCCCAACTCTGTCCGGAGGATCGGCGAGTGCTCGCGCAGCATGTCGTAGATCGCCTGCGGCTTGGCCGGATCGAGGTCGAACTGCCCCGTGGGCATCTCGGGCGTTTCGGACACCGATTCCACCTCGGACATGGACGTCTCTCCCGGCTCGATGGGAGCGCCCCCACCTGACGCTGGCGTCAGCATAGCGGGGAGATACCGTGGAGTATCCGATCGCCTGGAGGTGGCCTCGTGACCAGGCTGCATCCCCGACGCGCCAACGTCGTCGTGCTCCGCCCCGACCTCGGCGAGACCTGCCGGGACGCGCTCGCCACCGCCGCCTCGCACTTCAACGATGCCGTCGGCGAGCTCGACCGCGTGCTCTCCCAGGTGGGCGACCACGTCGACGAGACGGTCCGCGCCAGCCGGGCGGCGATCCGGGCCGGCAAGCTCGCGTACCGGCAGCAACGCCAGCGTGACCGGCTGCGCGGCCCGCTCGGGCTCGTCGCCGGCTACACGCCGTCGAACAGGCGGTAGCCCTCGAGGTAGCCCATCTCGACCAGGTCGGCGCGCGGGGTCTGGCGCGCGAGTTCGTGGCGGATCGGCTTCGTGTCGATCGCGTTCGAGAAACCGGGGAGCCAGTCGTCGTGATGGCTCAGGACGACCCGCCGCGGGCGCAGCAGGTCGGCCTGCCGCGCCACGAACCCGGCGAGCGATCCCTGAACCGGCTCGCCGTCGACATTGCCGCGCCCGGCGGCGGCGAGGATCGCGACGTCGGGCCGGAGGTCGCGCAGGATCCCCGACCAATGACCGGACGTGTCCTGATAGAAGAGCGAGCCTCCGGGCGTCTCGAACACGAAGACGAGCGCGCCACCGTCGCCGCGGGCGCCCTGGTAGCTGGCACCGAGGTGTGCTTGCACGTCGTCGCCGAGGCTCCCGAACCACTCGGCCAGCGCGGCGAAGCGGGCCTGTTGCTCCTGGTAGGTGAGACCGAGGTCGCCGATGCAGGCCTCGTCGGCGTCCGTCATCTTCGTCTGCGACCACACGCACGAGTGCTGGCTCGGGAACGCGGTCACCGTGACGTCGGGCCCGAGCCGGACGCGTTCACCGCCGGCGACGGGGAGCAGCTGCTCGTTCGGGACGCCCTGCTCCTGCATGACGCGCACGGTCTCGTACGAGCCGAGGACCTTCGCTCCGGTGTTCCGGGCGATCGTCTCCGCTCCCCAGAGGTGGTCGAAGTGCGAATGGCCGACGACGACCCAGTCGGCGCGATCGACGTCTCCGGTCGTCATGCCGACCGTCGGCGCCGACGGAACGCGGTCCATGTACGCGTCGAGGAAGACGACGAGGTCGTCCACCGTGAGACGGAACGTCGCGCAACCCAGCCAGTCGAGCGTCGCCGCCACGATGATGATCAGCTGCTCGCGGGACCGCTCCGCAGCACGGTCCCGGCCAGCTCGCCGGTGGGCTCGCCGCCATGCATGAAGACTCGTCCGTTGACGATCGTTGCGTCGTAGCCGTCTCCCCGTTGCACGAACCGCCCGGCGCCACCGGGAAAATCGTGCACGTACTCGGGCAGCGGCAGATGGAGGGCGTCGAGGTCGAACACGTTGAGGTCGGCGTAGGCACCTTCACGGATCACGCCGCGGTCCGTGATGCCGAAGACGCCGGCCGTGTCCGAGGTCAAACGGCGGATCCCGTCCTCGAGGCCGAACACACCGCGGTCGCGCACCCAGTGCGAGAGGAAGAACGTCGGCAGGGAGGCATCCATGATCTGGCCGACGTGGGCGCCCGAGTCGCCCAGGCCGAGCATGACCGTCGGGTGGTGCAGCATCTCGTCGACGGCGGCGAGGCTCTGGTTCAGGAACGGGAAGCTGAAGAGTGCCCGCCCCCGGCTTTCGCGCGTGAGCCGGACGAAGGTGGCCGCCGGTGACTCGCCGGCGCGCGCCGAGATCGCGGCGAGGCTGTCCTCCGGCGTGTAGGCGTAGTGCGCGTCCTTCGTCCCGACCAGGTAGACCCAGCCGGGATCGAGGCCGGATGGGTGCTCGTCGGCCTCGCGGATCAGCTGGGCGCGCCGTTCGTCGTCGTCGAGCGCGCCGAGCCGGCCTGCGAGGTCGAGCGCCTGCAGCTTCTGCCACGACGCGAGGCCGTCGTAGAACGTGTGGTGGGCGATGCCGAACAACAGCCCGATGCCGCGCGCCGTCGTCTGCGGGCGAAGTTGCGCGCCGCGCGCGGTTTCCTCGTCGACGAAAGCGAGCACGCGCGAATGGAGCTCGGGGCGGAAGTCGCTCTGGGCGACGCCGAACGTGACCGGCCGGCGGCTCGTGCGGTTGACGTCCGCCATCCAAGCCACCTCGGCGCGGGAGCCCTCGTAGTCGGCCCCGTCGAGCTCACCAAACTTGGGCGCGACCTCGAACGTGCCGCGGCCATGCCGTCCGAGTACGTCACCGATCGCGAGCAGCTCCTCGGGTGTGGCGTACGTGCCGGGGACGGCGCGGCCGTCGGGCACGCGGTGGAGCATCGTGCGCGAGGTCGAGAAGCCGAGGGCGCCGGCGGTGATCGCCTCGTCGACGAGCGCGGTCATGGCCGTGATGTCGTCGGCTGACGCGGGCGTTTCGTCGAGCCCCCGCTCGCCCATCGCCCAGTGACGGACGGCGCAGTGGCCGACCATGCCGCCGACATTCACGCCTTTCGGGAGCCGGTCGAGCTCGCCGAGGTACTCGCCGTACGTCTTCCAGTGCCACGACAGCCCGTCGAGGATGCTGGCGGCCGGGATGTCCTCGACGGACTCCATGAGCTCGGCGAGGTACTCGCGGTCCTCGGGCTTGCACGGCGCGAACGTCACGCCGCAGTTGCCGAGCACCACCGACGTGACGCCGTGCCAACACGACGACGTCGCCACCGGGTCCCAGCCCACTTGGGCGTCGAGGTGGGTGTGGACGTCCACGAACCCCGGGCTGACGACTCGTCCCTCGGCGTCGATCGACTCGCGGCCGTCACCATCGAGGTCGCCGACGGCGGCGATGCGGTCGCCGGTCACCGCCACGTCGCCCCGGAACGACGGGCGCCCGGTGCCGTCGACCACGGTCCCGTTCCGGATCACGAGGTCGTATGCCATGCCTGCCCCCCCTGCAGTGCCGGTGCGTCGGAGCCTACGCCGGGGCGAAAACCGCCCTTGCGCCGCCGCTCGGACGAAGCCAAACTTATACGCTGATATGACTTTGCTGCAGCGGGGCGCGCAGGAGCAGGGGCGTCGGGAGCAGGGCAAGGAGCGCCGCCGGCGCCGCATCCTCGATGCCGCCGCGCAACTCGTCGAAGCAGAGGGGCTCGACGGCCTGACGATGCGCCGCCTGTCCGATGCGGCGGGCGTCAGCTACGCGACCGTCTACAACCTCGTCGGGTCGAAGGAAGACGTCCTCGTCGCATTGCTCCGTTCCGGCCTCGAGGACCTCGGCGCGCAACTGGCGGCGGTCGCCTCCCGGGACCCGCTCGACCGAGCGCGCGCGCTGGTCGCCGGCGTCGTCGACCACTTCGTCGCCCGCCCCGCGCTGTACCGGGCCCTCGTCCAAGCCGTGCACGACCCCGCCGCCGGGACGCGTGGTGTCCCGATCCGGCGTCGCACCATCGCGCTGTACGAAGCTTCGATCCGCGACGCGATGGACCAGGGCTTGCTGAGGGACGATCTCGACCCGCACGTGCTCGGCTTGCACGTCACGTTGGCGGTCAACGGCGTGATCCGGCGCTGGGCGGCGGGCGAGATGAACGCGACCGGGTTCCGCGCCGAGGCCGACTACGCGCTGCGCGTGTCGTTGCTCGGCGTTGCTACTCCATCGACGCGCAAGCAGCTGCTCGCCGAGCTGCAGGCGTGCGAGCAAGTGCTCGCGCGTGCGGGAAACCGCGCCGCGTGATCGGAAGGATTCCCATGGGACGGAAGATCTTGTTCATCACCACCGACCAGCAGCGGTATGACGCGCTGGGCTGCAACGGCAACGAGATCGCGCGCACGCCCGTCGTCGATCAGCTCGCGGCCGACGGCATCAACTACCGGCGCGCCTACAACCAGAACACGGTGTGCATGCCCGCGCGCTCGACGATGCTCACGGGTCAGTACGTGCGCACGCACGGCGTGTTCGCGAACGGCGTGCAGCTTCCGCACGATTCGCCGAGCGTGGCGGCGCACCTTGCCGAGCGCGCCGGATACCGGACCGCGCTGCTCGGCAAGGCGCACTTCGATCCCGGTTTCGATCCGATGTTCACCTTCCCGGAGAACGCAATGGCCGGCGAGGGCTCGACCGGCCCCCTGCGCGGCTTCGACCACGCCGAGCTGGCCATGCACGCGCCGACGATCGCCGGCCGTCCCTTCCAGCACTACGGCAAGTGGCTCGTGGAAGAGCATCCCGACGACGTGGGCGGCTTCGCCGCCCTGCTCCAGGCCGAGGGCGGCGGCGACACCGGCGCGCCCGAGACGAAGATCAACCCGATGCCGCGGGACCTGTATCACACGGACTGGGTCGCCGACCGCACGATCGCGTTCCTGGACTCGCTCGACGACGCCGACGACTGGTTCGTGTGGATGAGCTTTCCCGATCCCCACCACCCGTGGGATCCGCCCGCCTCCGAGCGCAAGCGCGTGCCGTGGCAGGACCTCGACCTCCCGTCCGGGCACCCGGGCTCGCCCGATGCGATCCGGGACGTGCTCGCGAAGAAGCCGCCCCACTGGCTCGGGTTCTACGAGGGCTCGTGGCGCAACGTCGAGGGCGGACCGGCCCGCTTCGTACCCGCCACGCTCGAGGACGACCAGCTGCGCGAGGTGAACGCCCTCACGCACGTCATGAACGAGCTCATCGACGAGGCGTGTGGCCGCGTGCTCGACACCGTCGAACGGCGAGGCTGGACAGACGACACCGACGTCTTCTTCACGACCGACCACGGGGAGCTCCAGGGCGACTACGGCCTCCTGTTCAAGGGCCCGTTCCATACGGATGCGTTGATGCGGGTTCCGCTGGTGTGGCGCCCGGCGCCGTCGGCGGGCGTCTCGCCGGCCGACGTCGGGGAGCCGGTCGGGCACCTCGACCTCGCGCCGACGTTCTGCGACATCGCGGGAGTCGAACCGTCGAGGTCGATGCAGGGCGCGCCGCTGCCGACGGCCGCCGGCTCCGCTCGGGAGCGGGCAATCTGCGAGTGGGACAGCCAGTTCCCCGGCTACGCGATGCACATGCGCTCCATCTATCGCGACGGGTGGTTGTGCACCGTGTACGAGCCGAGCACGGTGGGCGAGCCGAACGGCCTCGAGGAGTTCCTCGGCCTCCTGCCCGAGCCGATCTCGCAGCGCCTCGGGTTGGCGGACGGCGGACCGCGCAGCTCCGTCGTCTACGACGGCACCGAAGGTGAGCTGTACCGGGTCGAGGAGGACCCGCACCAGTTCCGCAACCTCTGGGACGACGCCGGGTCCCGCTCCGTGCGATCGGACCTGGTCGCCGACCTCTACGACAGCCTGCCGGCGGGGCGCGACCCGAAGCTGCCGGTCTCACGCCCGGCCTAGCAAGGAAGGAACGCAAAATGCCGATCGGACCGACCAAGGAGCAGATCAAGGCGCTCCTGGACAGCGACCTCGACGCGCCGGTCGTGATGCTCAACCTGCTGAAGTTCGC
>Ga0075433_10001765_pt1 | contig 16185 bp, 26 predicted proteins | sample RhiMethybrSRZTD2_FD_75299 | JGI IMG/M metagenome (GOLD analysis project Ga0075433, IMG submission 75299) | Populus rhizosphere microbial communities from Tennessee, USA - Rhizosphere MetaG P. TD hybrid SRZTD2 | ecosystem: Host-associated > Plants > Roots > Rhizosphere > Soil | place: USA... | reverse complement strand
CCAGCGTCGCCCGTGGCATCAGCTTCACCCGAACCTTGTAGTCGACCCGCGCCGCCGCGCGCGTCACAGACCCGCCTCGCCGCCGACGCCGTGTTGCTCGCAGTCCTCGCCCGCCTCGCACTCTGGGCAGAGCCCCGGATCATCCGACCGCAGGAACAGACCCGCCGGCTCCGACTCGATCAGCGCCGCGATCTCGCCGAAGGATCTCCCGGCATCGTTCAGGCCGGCCAGCGACGAATTGGCCGTGATCTCGCCCGACGCCGTCGCAAGCCCGAGCCACTCCTTGACCGCGAACGGCAGCACCTCCGCAGAAGAATCCTCGTCCCCGGGCAGCCGCTCCACGACAAACCGCAGATCCGGCCGGAACGACCCGTCCTTCGCCCGCTCCAGCTTGTCGATCTCCCATCGGCCGCGCGACGTCTGCCGCCGGAAGAGCTCGCACGCGACCCCGAGACAGCAGAAGCCCTCACCGGCGCCCGCAAGGTGCCCTTTGGTCTGCTTCCACCGCCCGCTTTTCAAAGCCTCGATCCAGATGCCCGCATTTTCGTTGAGTGCCATGACTTCACCGTTTCCTTCTCCTGCCTTAGTGCAGGCCAAGCCGGCCCGAGCTCGCGCCCGAGCCGGCCGCCGCCTGGACTACGGCTTCACCAACCGCGGCCGCTTGACCTCGTGCCCGGCCGCATGATCCAAGAGCTTCAGGACGTTCCCCGGATGATAGCCGGCCGACCCGCGGTCCAATGCATAGCCGGCCGAGCAGCGCCGACACCACAGCCGCCACGACTCGGCCCCGCGCCGCTCCACGTCGTACCGCGGCGCCAGCGCCGCGAGCTCCTCGGGCAGCACCGTGCGCTTGAAGCCGCCGGCCGCCATGGCCTTTTCAGACTCCCGGCAATCGCAGGAGTCCTTCCGACAGTTCGGGCAGACCGTCCGTTCCGTCACGACAGCACCTCACGCGCCGTCGCCCGGCTTGGCATCATGTCGAGAATCGACACCGTCACCGACGCGCCGCGCGGCTTCCACGGCGCCGCCTGCACGTGCCGCATCACCACCGACGCCGACGCACCGATAGCGAACGGGAGCTCTATGAGCTCCCCCATCGGCTCGTGGTAGCCTGCCCCGCCCATGACCTGCGCCGTCCAACAGTTCGGACCCTTTCGAAGCATCACCGTTTCCATGACTCCACCGTTTCCTTTCTGAGCCTCAGCAGCTCAACCCGACGGCCCGGGCACTCAAACCCCGGGCCGGCGAATGAGCCGCCGAACTACGCCGCCAACAGAGCCCGGGTCAACTCCCCACCCTGCCCCATCTGAACCGCGAGCGACTTCGGCCCGAGCGCTCGCGTGAACGCATTGTGGATGCCCCACCGAGACCGCGGCGCAACGTCCGGCATGCCCTCCGGCTCGAACCACATCCGCAACGCCTTTGCGACCGTCGCCGCCGGCAGGAGCTCGCGCCGAATCGCCTCGCAGAAGAACGCCTGCGCCTGCGAGTCCGTCACCTGCGCCGCCTCCAACCACGCGATCTCCGCCGCAAACGTCGCCTGATGCGCCAACCAGCGCTGAAGCCCGCGCCGGATCACCGCCGCGATGTCCGCCCACGTCGTGAACTTGCGGCTGAACACGAACTCCGACCCCGAAAACGCCATGTTGTCGCAGACGAACACGTTTGCCCCCGCCACACCCCGCAGAGCCATCGACTCATCCGTCGACGCCCTGAACCCGAGCGACGGCGCGTAAGACAACCCCGCCGACTGCCGCATCACGAAGACCCCGAACAGCCGCGCCCCATCCCCCGAAAGCCCGAACCGCTGCTTCCCGATCTCCAACCCCGACCCAACGACCTCCGCCTCGAGAACGTCGACCACCGCACCAAGCCTCACCGGCCGATGATGCGGCCCGAGCGACTCCGGCTCCGGCAACGCCGCCAGCTTCTCGCGCGTGACTTCCCTCGAATCACAATGCAGTACCAAACCGTCCATGAGATCACCTCACCGTTTCCCCCGCCCCCTATTGAGCGGGAGCGTACATCTTCGTACACCAACGCACACCATGTCAAGAGAATTCCGCCACCGCCACAAAAAAAAGAAGGACGTCGGCGCGCCGACAAAGATTAAGAAAGTGTTACCAAAAGTAACGCTCAGAAAGGTTGAACTTTCCAACCCTGAAAAGCGTTACCACGGTAACACCTCGGCCACCGAGAGGAAGGGGAACCAGTTCGGCCGAGACGGAAACGGCCGGTCGCCGCGCCAGCTTCGCCGATCTCGAGGCCGGCTCGCGAGCTCAGCGTCCGATAATGGCCATTGTGTAAAATCGAGTTCCAATCCTAAACGCCGATCTCGCAACGACTTACACCGATCCTGTCCTGATTACACCGCACGTTCCACGCTCGGGTTCCGTTATCCGGGCCCCGCGGGCTCTCCGGCGGGGTGGTCTGGGTCCTGCCAAAGCCTTTTCCGCCCACCATCCGGTTCCGCCGTCCATCTTTTTTTTTGGGATGTTCCACGTGGAACAGTGGTCGGGAATTCGGCGTCCGGGCTGCGTTTGGGCTTGGCCCGGGCTTGGCCCGGTCGTCGTTTCCGACTCTTTTTCGAGTAGTAGTAGGGGCTGTGAGAATCCCGAGGAGCCCGCATCTAGGGAGGAGGAGCCGGGGGCGTGAGGGCCCGCAGGGATTTGCACAGTCCCGGCTTAGTCAAGGTAGGGTTTCCCCCTCCCTCTTTATCTCCCTCCCCCAAACCGACCCTTTTCGACGCCGTTGTTGCGGCGCGGGGCGCTGGATGGGCCGAGTTACCTGCTCTCGGGCTCGGGGTTGGACCGAGCGGCCGGCGCTGTGCGTTTAGGTGAACCCTGCGCGTCTCCGCCAGGGGCGACGTCAGCGACGGGTGGTGAGTACGTGTAGAACGGGGTTCCTCTGTAGGTTCCGACGAACTGGAGGCCGCGGTTACGGCGTCTTTGGGCGAGGATGCGGGTGCGGGATTTGGAGATTTTCATGGGGTTGGTTGAGAATTGGGGTTGGCCGGGTGGGCGTCCTCGACGGACTGGCTATCGGGAGAGGGCGCCGCGGTGGTCCCCCCGGCTTTACCGTAGAACTTGAGGTAGCAGGAGGGGCAGACCCGGAACGGTCCGGCCTCGTCGAATCTTGTCCAGAGGCGTGCCGGGTAGAGGCGGCCGCGGGTGATCTCGACAGCCGGGGCGCCGCAGTCGTAGCAGCGTGGGACGCCGTCGGAGCCTATGGCGACGCGCTGCCGGGCGGCGACGTAGGTGGAGACGTGGGCGTCGTGCTGCTCTGAGATCATCCGAACATCCTGCCAGCGAGCCAACCGAGCGCGGGTAAGAACAGGATGAAGAAGGCCAAACCGATGGCGACGGCGAGCAGATAGAGGATGGCCCGGCCGACCTTAATCTCGAGCTCTTGGCTGAATGGACTTGACTCGGCGGGGGTTTGGGAAGATGCTTTCATCAGATCATTTTCTGCCAAGATGTGATCTTGCGCTCGTGCAGGGCCCCCGTCAAGGGGGCCCGAAGTTTTTTTATGCGACACAGACGAGCAGCCTGACTTTGCCGGAGGCGAGGAGGTAGCGGGCCATGACGCGGCGGCCTTCGCGGGCGTCTTCGGAGAGGTCGTTCCACTCGCAGAAAGGTTGATCGGCCTTGATGTGGGTCAGCTTCCGGGCGACGGCCTCGCGGCCCGACTCGTGGAGGATCTCGGCGAGGATCTCGACCTTCTCGGAGATGGTCACCGGGCCCACCCGTAAGCGGTGATCGTCGCGGTACGGCCGTTGGCGGAGACCGAGCCGGCGGAGACGCGGATGCCGAACCTTACCCCCGTCGCATAGACGGGCGGGCGTGCGGACTGGGAGAAGACCATCGCGGCATCGAGCACGATCGGAAGGTTGGCGGCGCTGTTCCACGGCGCGGCGCCCAAATCCGGTTGCGCCCAGTCGACAGAGCCCGCATCGAGGTTGCAGACCTGCACGACGGAGGGCGACGGCAAGACGAGCCCGTCGTCCATCGCGATCGAGACGTAGGCCACGTAGACGCGCGAGGAGGGGGAGGGGAAGCGTATGTCTCCGGTTCTGAAAATGACGGTGTCGATCCCCTGGCCGGAGTTTCCCATGTTGACCTGGGAGACCTTGCCGAGCTGGACTATGACGGCGCCGTCGACGTCACTGACCGCTGCTATTGCCACTGGGCAACCCCCACTTCGTTTCCTGCTGGAAGAGTTGGAGCACTCGAGTGTGCAGCATCGCAAGGTGCGTCGTCAATCGGGCGAGCTCCTGGGGCTCGCCCTGCGCATCGAGGAAGATGAAGTCGGAGCCGCCGACGGGCGAAACGCCACAGATGGCGACTGCCATGCCGCCCTTGCGGTAGGCGTCGAGGAGCTTCTCTAAGTCGGCGACGACCGACGACGGGGGGCCGAAGATGTGCTCGACTTCGCTCATCGGTTCTGCCTCCGGCGCAGTTTCGCGTGATCGCGCGCGACGTCCGCCTTCGGACACGTCGCAAAATGTGACTCGTGGGCTTCCTTGCCGCTGTCTTTTCCGACGTACTCCGACTGCGGAGAGCGCCCGTTATCGCGCGGGACTAAGACGAAGGTCCCACGGTCGGAAGGCCGAACATCGACGGGCATGAAGGCTTTGCCGGTCCACGTCCAGACGATCGGTTGCCCGCAGTAACGGCAGGCGACGACGGCTACCGTCGCCGGCGGCCGAGCCTCCTCGCGGTGTCCTTGTAGGCCCTTTTGTAAGTTCTCCATTCCGATTTCTCCACTACTCGAAGCCCGGTTCCGGTCTCGTGCGGATACCGCGGGCGTTGAGCTCCCTGCGACAGCGGCGCTCGGCCGAGCAGTGTCTTAAGCTCCAGCCGGAGCTGCTTTGCACGGCTACCCCTCACAGGCGTACCCTTCTGCCCGGAGGTATCCCATGACACGCTTCAGCATCAAGGTCGGCGGAATGATCCCGTTCGCGCTCTGTCTGGTCGTGGTCAACCCGCTCTACACCTTCGCGCACTGGCTCGCGCGCATCATCATCCAGCACTAAGACGCGCAGCTTCTCGAGCTCTCGGATCTCGGCAGGGTCGAAGGTTTCCGGCGCCCTGTACTCGATGCCTTTGCGTTGCATCTTGACCTCCCTGTACCCGATCGTGTACGCTACCCCTCATGGCCGATGAAGTCAACTACGGAATCGAGCGGCCGGGCGATCTGCCCGACGGCATCCTAGACTCTGCCGCGCTGTTCTTCGCCGGCATACGCGAAAAGGCTGCGATGGACCCGAACCTCGTCGAAGACGCGATCAAGTTTCTCGAGAAGGACATGGTCGAGACGATGCGCAAGATCGACCACGACTGGGAGCGCAACGGCCGGCGCTACCGCATGGCCTTCTTCACCGGCGCGTGGCTCGGCGCCAGGATCTCCTGGGCCCGCTTCAAGATGTATCTCTCGGCGAAGGACTGGGAGGCGAAGCGGAAAATGGCGGAGGGCAAGGTTGACGAGCCAGTCTGACGGCGTCCAGGCGTTCCCGGCCGAGCGCGGTGCCCTGGCCCGGCTGCGCGACGATATCGCGCGCGCCCGGGAGAAGGGCGACGAGGGGGAAGTCGAGAAGCTGACCCGAATCTTCGAAGCCAACCGCAACGTATTGCGGGAGCTCTGGCGGAAGCGCTACGGTAGTGAACCGAAGGAGATCTAAAAATGGAGAAGCCAATCCACCCCGAATTCAAGTGCACCTGCGGCGCCGAGCACGGACACCTAACCGACCACGACCAGACCGAACGCCTCTGCCCGGAGCACGCCTCGGGCTCCGGCTACGCCGGCGGCGAGCCCATCTACGCCAAGGGCAAGGAGGCGCCGGAACAGTTCGAGTCGTTCAAGGCGGAACACCCGGAGAAGTTCCCGGCGGAGCCAGAGAAGAAGTCGTCGTCCGAGGAGCAGCCGAAAAAGAAGAAGTGAGGTTCGCATGGGGCCGGAGCCACTGGGACAGGCAGTCAACCGACAGTTCTCCTACACCGTGATCGAGGCCGACACGACGGCCGAGCTCATGGAGAAAGTCGCCATGGCGGCGCGCGCCGGCTTCCTGCCCTCAGGCGGGATGACGGTTGCGCGCGGCGACTCGGGGCTCGTCGGATCGAGGAAATTTTTTCAGCCGATGGTGTTCTTGAAGGACGTTCCGGCCGGCCCGGCCCCAACCGAAGGTGCGGGACTCCTCGCGTAAAGATCCGCCGCGGGACGAGTTCGAGCTTCAAGAGGCGCTCGCCTTAGACGTCCGAGACCCGCTCACCGGAGCCTTGGTCACCGACCCGGCGGAAAAACTCGCGATCATCGAGAACGCCCGCGACCGCGACGGCGTGATCGACTGGAACGTCCTCCTACGCCACGCCATGCTGCGACAACTCCCGCGCGTCATCGGCATGAGCGCCGAAGAGATCGCGACGTGGAGCAAGATCTCCTCCGACTTCCTCGTCCCGATTCAACAGATCGAGGGTCTCCTGCCCATCAGCACACTGGCCATCATCGACTGGCTCCTCGAGGCGAGAGTGCCGATCTACCGGATACCGGCGAAGCGGATGACGCGTTTCTCCGTCTTCCTCGGCGACTTAGTCCGGCTGGTCGAATCTGTCAGAATAGGCGGAGATGCCCAAGACGCGCTCGTCAAAGTCTACCTCCGCTCCTCGTGGGCAAGCTACCGAGATCACATCCGGCGAACCAAAGCTGGCGACACGCCACCGGGAACGAGAGGCCGCCCTTCAAAGGGGGTACTCGATTCTCTACTCTCGGGGCCCGCAACTGCTCGAGACGATGCTCGACATAGCGATGAACCCAGAGATGGAAACGAAATCCCGCGTCGCAATCGGCGCAAAGCTGCTCGACAAGTTCATGCCGCCGAAGGTCGGGCCGATCGTTCAGGTAAACAACCGCAAGACCTACAACATCGTCTCGCACCTGAACATCCCGACCGCGGCGGATACAGCGGCGCAGATCCGCGGTTCCGACGCCAGGGCACTCCCGCCGAAGAAAGAGCCCGTCACGATCGAGGCCACGGCGTTCACGGATCGGACGTATCCGAAACACCAGCCGGCACCGGCGATAGTGACGGAGGCGTCGGCCCTCGAAACCCTGCCGCCTGACTCTAAAGACTCCGAGCCCTTCGAGCGCGCGCCGAATCCCTTCGAGCGCAAGGGTCAAGAGCCTAAGCCGAGGAGACGGCCCTGGTGAAGACCTACTTCAAGGGCGACATGGTCTCCTACGAGACCTACAAGCCGAATGCGCGGCAGCAACTCTTCCATCAGGTGCGGCGGTGGGAAAACTTCTCGAAGCTCGTCAAGGGCGCGATCGGCGGCATCGGCGGCGGCAAGTCCGTCGCCTGCATGCAGGAGCTCGCGGAAGTCTGCCTCCGCACGCCGGGGGGGCTCTCTCTGGCGATGCGCGCCTCCATGCCCAAGGCCGACTTAACGCTGACGGATGAGATCGGCAGCTTCATCTGCGGCGATCGCCCCGTGGCCGAGTGGGTCTCGAAAAAGGAGTCGTACTACTTCCAGAACGATCACCGCCTCGCCGTCGTCCCGGGCGATAAGTGGGATCGCTTCGGCTCGACTCAGCTCGTCGGCGCCTACGTGCAGGAGGCCCAGGAGCTCGACTACCGCGTCTTCTCCGTCCTCTCGGAACGGCTCCGACACCCGGCCGGCACGCAGGAGGGCATCCCGTACTACCGCCTGCTCTTTGACTCGCGGCCGATCGAATCGAAGCACTGGATCAAAGAGCGGTTCATGGACCTGGCCTGGAAGATCGACGAGGGGCCCGACGCGCGCCTACGCGCGAAAAATCCCCACTGGGCCTACACCCAATTTTCCTCCTTCGACAACAAAGAGAACCTCCCCACCCGCTACATCGAAGACGCGATACACGAGCATCAGCACGAGCCGGGCTGGATCAAGATGATGATTTACGGCGAGGTCGGCTACTCGCTCGACGGGCAACCCGTCTACGGCGACAGCTATAACCCGGAGATCCACGATGCCACCATCGAGGAAGATCCGCGTCTGCCGATTCTGCGAGGTTGGGATTTCGGTTACCGCTCCCCTGCCGTTCTTTGGTGTCAGTGGACACGGGACGGCAGACTCCTCGTCCTGCGAGAGCTCACGCCGAAGAAGTGCGCTCGAGACCGGCTGGTTGATGAAGTTCTGGCTACCCAGGAGGTCGAGTTTCCCGGGCGACACCCTTCCCAATATCGCGACTTCGGGGATATCGCTGGACAGCAGATCGACTCCACCGGAATCACCGACATGGAGTACGTCTCCGAGCGACTCGGGACCACCTTCGAGGGACTCCAGAAAGCCCGGATCGAAAACGGGCTCGACGTCGTCCGGGGGCTCATGCGGAAGCCCCGCCCCTACGCCGGCCGCGTCTTAACCTGCTTCCTCGTCGACGAGCGCTGCTCCGTGCTGCGCGAGGCGCTGCGGGGCATGTACTTCTACCCCGACAAGGGCGAGCACAGAGAGCCGCACAAGGGCAACGGCTACGACGACGTCTGCGACGCGCTGCGGTTCGTGGCACAATCTGTGGCACCAGATGGCGATACCAGAGATCCCTACACCTACGGCGCTCCCGAGGCCGGGGACGTCTTCGCGTCCTACGGCTACCCGGAGTGACGAAAGCTGGTTCTCGCCGAGATCGTCGCCGTCACCCCCGGGCTTCGTCCCTGAGTGCGCCGCCTGCGGCGCCCCTGCCCACGGCGCCGAATTCCTCGCCTACGTCCAGTCCCAGGGCATCGGCAAGCATGCCTGGATCGCGCGGTTTCTCTGTCTGGATCATGCTGCGGGCTTTCTACCGATGCTTTGCGCCAACCTCAGTCAGTGGAAGCTTCTCTCCAAAACCGATCAGGGCGTCTATGGCATCCGCAAGCTGTCCGAGCAAGAGCAAAACTCCCGCGCGCTGAAAGCGAGAGCCCATGAGCGTCGTCGCTAGTCTCGCCGCAGAAAACTCCGACGTCCAGCTCGCCGGCGCCCCCGCCGCGGCACAATACGGCCTCGGCGCCACCTACCTCTACCCCGGCACGAAAGAGCTCCTCACGCCCGAAGTCGTCGCGAATAAATTCTGGACCCTCTTCAACTACTGCGACAACTACCGGAAACGATTCCTGCCCGAGATGCTCGCGGCCTACGCGCAGTACAACGGCGACGTCGAGCGGCGCGACAAGGAGCCGTGGCAGGCCAACGTCAACGTGCCGCTGCCGTCCCAGGCGATCGACGTCGCCACCGGCCGCATCTGTCAGGCGATCTTCGAGTCGGAAGACTTCTTCGAAGTCGACCCCGACCGCCGCGCCGACGACCTGCTCACGGAGTTCGCCAAGAAGGCTACGAAGTGGCAGATCCGCAAATCGCACGGCATGCCCGAGATCAAGGGCGCGATCAAGGACGCGCTGATTTGCGGCCTCGGTGTCCTGAAAATCCACTTCCGCGCCGAGCAGATGCGGTTCACCGACACCGTCTGGAAGCCGGCGCGCCTCGCCTTAGCCGGCCAGATCATCCCCGAGGCGGGCGAGTGGCAATTCAAGGACTCCTCGAAGATCGTCCGGCGCATGTGCTTCGAGAACCCGATGCCGACGGACATATGGCTAGACCCGTCGGGGAAAAACCGGTTCCTCATCCAGAAGATCACCCGCTACCCCTCGGATCTCTGGCCTCTGACCAAGCCGCTGTACGCCGAGGACGGGACGCTACTGCGCAAGGCGGTCTACGACGCGAAGTACGTGCAGCGCGTCAAGCCTGGGATGCGCGACGATCAGCGGGCGATCGAGGGCGCGCGCATTCGCCGCGACGTCGACTCCCCCTACGGCAACCGCGGCTACGACCAGTCCGTCGACCTCTACGAATTCTGGGGCGACTTCCCGGACCCGGACACGGGGACGATCCTTTTCCAGAACGTCGTCGCCACCTTCGCCTACTTAAACATCTGCCTGCGCTACCCGGAGCGCAATCCGTTCCTCCACATTACGCCGCCGTTCATCATCACGCAGTCGAAGCTGCTGCCGCATCAGGTCTACGGCTATGGGCTGCTCCACCAGAACCGAAAGCTTCAGGACGCGCTCAACGAGCAGGCCAACGTCATGCTGGACAAGGCCATGCTTCAGGTGCCGACTCTGGAGTACGACCCCTCAGCCTCGAAAGATCCGACGATGAACACCTCCCGGCCGAAGTTCGCGCCGGGGAAGATGTGGCCGCGAAAGCCGGGCCCGGATAAGAAAATCTTCTACCCGACCGAAGGCTTCCAGCCGATTCAGCCGATGGACATGGCGATGCTCGATCGCATCGTCAACTGGTATCAGATCTCCTCGACCGTGCCGGAATTTGCGACGGGCAACCAGCTCTCAAACAACCGGAAGACGGCGGAGGAGGCGCAGATCCGGGCCCAGGCGGCGCAGCAGAACTTCAACGACGCCGCCGTCCACCTTCAGGATCAGGCGATCGGGCCGATGCTGAAGATGATCTACCTAACGATGCTCCAGTACGAGGACCAGTACGACGACGTCGACCTCGAGCGCGCCTTCGGCGACGATCAGGAGGCGCTCGGATTCATCCAGCAGATGAAGTCGATGACGCCGGCGGAGCGGTGGAGGGTCGGCTACCTCGACGCGGAATTCAAGGCCGTAGGCATCACCAACGAGATCACGCGGCAGAAGCGGCTGCAGGAGACCGGGGATTTCATGCGGATCACTTCGGCCGATACGCTGCTCGGAATGTTCATCGACAAGCGAGAGCAGCTCCGAGTCATGCTGAACCTCTACCATCAGCCGCAGCGCATGGTCTTGAATCAGGCCGACGCGATGATCCAGGCGATTCAGATGGCGCGCGTCAGTCAGATGATGGGGCCGCAGCCGATGGGCCCGCCGATGGGCCCGGCCGGAGCTCCCGGCGGCATGCCCTTCGGTGGGCAGAAGGGGCCCAACGGCGCCCCGGGCGGCTCCCAGACCAACCCGCATAACAGCCTCGCCTCCGTCGCGGGAGAGGCCGGGAGGGTCTCTTGAGCGCCCGTTACGACGAATCCGGCGACATGACGCCGGAGCGGAAAGCCGAAGTGGCGAAGGAGCTCGGGCTCGCCGACGTCCCACGGCCACGGTACGACGATCTGCCGGAAGTCCACGACCTGCCCACAGTGCGCGAGAAGTGGAACTTCATGAAGGCGGTCGCCTTAGTCGACCCGCTCGCCTCGGCAGCCTTCATGAACTACCTGCCCTCGCGCCTCGTCGTCGACCAGTCGATCAATCCGCGCGAGTACCGCCAGGGCTGGTCGTGGTGTACCCACGTTCGCACCGACAAGCCGATACCTGTCAATAGGAAAATCACCGCCGCGACCGGCATCGGCCACGGCCGGAACGAGAAGAACTGGTACGGCTGGCTCGCCCAGTGGGTCCTGCGCGTCTACACGGAGCTTAACGCCCGTTCCGTCTCGCCCTGCCTCGTCTGGAGGACCCGAGGGGAACGCAAGAGGGGCCGATACGTAATCGTCCCGGTTCTCGGCGTGATCTTCAAGCTCGACCGCACACCGCCCGACGGGCGTCGGATCGAGGACATGGTCAACCAGATGGGGCTGCTCCACCCCTCAGCACTCGGCGGAGAGAACAGGGTCCAGCCCGTCGCAACCGTGTCCCTCGAGGGGGAGGGCGAGCCAGTACGAGACTCGATCACTGCCGACGCTAAACTTGCGCCAGAAAAAGCTGGTGCTACACTGAAGCTCGAATCCTAGGCTGAACAAAACGCGGAGGTAAGCCGATGGCGCAGAAGACCAAGAGCACGGGGCCGCTGGAAGCGATCAAGGGCTCCAACGCCCTGTCGGGAGCCGGCGACATGGAAGTCTCCGACGGCGATCCGGCGGTTGTCGGCTACACCAAGCCCGGATACCCCACGGCCGGACCCGCCACCGCGACGACTCAGATCAAGGGTGTCCGCAGCTCCGTCGGCTCCCTCGGAAACGACGGCACCTCCCGCGGCTCCTACAACATCCAGCCCGATATCGTCGACGCCGAAAATCCCGAGCCCGGAGACACCGGCACCGGAAACAAGGTCGCCTCGCACTGATGGCAGAGAATCCCCTCGAGTGCGGCTACGTAGAAGTGCCGATTCCGGTCGATCGGCCCTCGACGTCCCCTTCGGATCTGCTCAATTCCAAATTCGCTCAGAAGGGCGGCCCCCCTGACGGGCCGACTGAAGCGACTCGCCAGGAAATCCAGTCGGTCGGCGAACGCCTCCAGTCCGTGAAGGGCACGAAGTGAAAAACATCGTCCTGCTTCCGGTGGAGATTCTCCCGGTAAAGCGGACGCTTGAGGCCGCATACGAGACGGCGATCGCAGACGTCGCGGGCGGCAACCGGCTCGAGTACAACGCGGGCCGCCTCTCGATGCTCTCGGAACTGATCGACTCGCTCGAGCAGCAGTATCTCCAGATGCAACGTCAGCCAGAGATCGTGAATGGCTAACGAGCTCGCGACGCCTCCGGCTCCGCCGGCCGCGACCCCGGAGGCGATCGCCCAGATGCGCGAGCAGCTCGCGCGTGAGGCGGGCGCCAGGGAGCAGGCGGAACGGATGGCCGCCGCGGTTATGTCCCGGCCGGTCGCCCCGCCGGAACCGATCGAAGACCCCTACGACCGCTACACCGCGGAATCCCTGAAGATGAGTCCAGAGGAGCAGAAGGCGGCGCTCGACCGCGGGACGCGGCTGCGCGTCCGCCAGGAAGTCGCCCCGGAGCTCAACCGTCTCGCCTCGACGATCCAGCGTCAGCGCGAAGAGGATCAGTACCAAGCGGCGCTCGACAACGCGAAGGCGAACAACCCGGATATCGCCGAGAACCCGCAGCTGTTTGCTGCCGCGGCCGCCGCAGCGGAGTACGAGATCCGTGCCGGCGGGCAGAAGGTCGGCCCGGGCGAGTACATCCGCAGGAGCGTCGCCAAGTACCGGGACATGTTCTCGAAGAAAGAGACGCCGCCGCCGGCCTATGTGGAGGGCGCGACACCGCCCGCCAACGGAGCGCCCATGACGCCCGAGAAGCCGGCGCCCCCGCCGGAGGTTTCCTCCTTCGCCCGCTTCTACGGCGAGGAAATGTCCGACGCGAAACTGTTCGACGAGAACGCCGAGGAAGACTTCAAGAAGATGACGGCCCAGTACGCCAACGAGAAAAACGACTCCCTGGAGACCAAAGGCGTTCGGACCTACATCCCTCGTGTCCTCGGCCCGATGCGCAAGCGTAAAAAGGCCCAGGCCGCAGCAGCGGCCGCGGCGGGAAAATAGGAGGCTTCCATGCAGGTCTGGGCAATTTCCGGGTTGGGCGGCTACTCGGCGACGGCGTCGATCGACAGTGAGATCCGCCAGCGCGCAACGGCCTCGACGTTCTTCCAGCAGATGACCGTGACCGTGTCTTCCTACGGGAAGCACAAGGCTGACCGAGTCTTGATCGACAAGCTCGGCCGCCTCGTCACGCCGATGAACCAGTCGGGCCTCGGCGAGACCGATGACATTCCGGCGACGACGTTCCCCTTCGTCCAGGCGTCCGTCGTCGTCACGGAGTACGGCAACGCCGTCGAGTGGACCGAGAAGCTGGAGACCTTCTCCCAGTGGTCGGCCGGCCAGATGGTCGGCATGGTGCTGCGCCAGGACCAGATCGAGGGGCTCGACAAGGTCGCCTTCGCAGCCTACGCGCTCGGCAAGGTCGTCTACACGCCGATCACCGCGTCGACTGGCACGATCTCGACGTCGGGAACCCCGGGCGCCGTGGCCGGGAACCTGATGACGGTCTCCCACGTCCGCGACATCTCCGACTACCTCCGCGGGACGCTGAAGGCCCCCGCGATGGCGAACGGCGACTACTTCTGCATCGGCGCGGTCGACCACGTCCGCGGGATCAAGGAGTCGACCGAGTTCATCGAGGTCTCGAAGTACGCGACGCCGGACAAGCTGTTCGACTCGGAAGTCGGCAAGTACGCTTCGGTGCGGTTCGTCGAAGAGAACAACGCACTGACCTCGCCGGCCGGAACCAACGTCGTTGGCTTCGCGCCGGGGTACTACTTCGGCTCCGACAACGTGCTCGAGGCGGTCGCCCTGGCGCCGCATCTGCGCATGAAGATCCCGCAGGGCTTCGGCCGCGATCGCGGCATGGCCCACTTCTTCATGGGCGGCTACGTGCAGGTCTGGAACTTCACGAATGATGGCGGCGAGGAGCATCAGGTCCGCGCCGATTCCCTGTAAAGGGTAGGAGGAAACATGGGTTTCATCGACAGGGGATTCCGCGGATATCAGCGCACGAGCCTCGGCTCGCTGACGACTTCCGGCGCCAACGAGACCCTGAAGGCCAAGACACCTTCTGGCATCTCCGGCCCGCTGCTCCAGGCCAAGTACCTGACCGGGCGATATCCGCCCGCGGAAGTCTGGGTTCCGGTGGGGATCGTCTACATCATCACGACCGGAATCACGGTCAACGCCGCGGTGGTCACGCTGCGTAAGAACGGCGTCTCCGCGGCCACGGGCGGCACGGCATCACTGCCGGTCGCGGCCTCCGGGGCCGACGAGCTCTTCGTGCCGTTCACGCCCTGGACCTTCGCCGCGGCCGACGCGGCGGCCGATGCGTGGTCCGTGCTCGTCACGACGACTTCCACGGCCGGCGTGGTCAACCCGCTGCTGCTCGTCTACGGCGTCCGCGACGTCATCGGGGTCACCGAGCCGACGGCCGGCATCTGATGAGTGACCGTCTGTCTCCGGCGGAGTCTCTGTCGGTCGACGCTCCTCCCGACGTCGAATTTGAGATTGCGCCGCACTTCAACCCGGACGAGTCCGCTTCGCCCGAGCGGGCCGTCCGGGCTATCCTCGCCGAGCACAAGGCGCTACTGGACGCCCACGCGAACCTCGCGTGGACCGATCGCATGCAGGTGAAGGCGCCTAACGGCTTCATCATCCCCACGGATAAGCGAGTCAAGAAGTCCGGCTTCGACGGGCGGCTGGCCTACATGGGCCCATACGCCAAGGTCTACTACGTCCAGAACCGGAAGATTTTCCTCGGCAAACAGAAGCAGATCGCCCTGAGCGAAGTGCCACAGGACGCGAAGATCCGCGAGCGCAATACCGAGGGCCAGTGGGTCGAGGTCCTCATCCACCCGCGCGAGCTCGTCGGCCTCGCCCTAGCGATCATGGATCAGCAGCTCTTGGCATCCGATCCCTTCCGTTGCAAGGTGTGCATCGACTTCCGGGCGGAGAGCCAGATCGCGCTGATGGCCCACTTCCGGCTGAAGCATCCGAAGGAGCTCGACGATCTCGTCGACGGAATCGAGAAGCTCCGTCTCGAAGCGGAAGAGGAGCTGTTGCCGCCTCCGCCTCCGCCGACGAGCAAACCGAAGAAGCAATCGTTCAGAGCGGCCAGCGTAGGCTAATCTCGCTGGCGGGAGCAGCGCCGTGCGAGACGTCCTGCAGATCATCCGGGCCGCCGAAAGCTACTACCCCCAGGCGCTCGGCGCCGTAGCTCAGAAGGATGAGAGGCTGCGTTCGAGCCTCACTCGCTACCTAAACGCCAATTTCCGCGAGATCGAGCGCATCACCCGCTGGCGCCGCGGCTGGAAAAACACGACAATCGTCACCGTCCCGAGCACCTCGACCTACAGCCTCGCCGGCGGCCGGTGGCTTTTCATCCACGAGATCTATTACCGCCTGTCGACGGGGACGATCGTTCCGCTCGAGCTCCTCGAGGAGCAGGAGGGCCGTCTCGTCTACGGCGACGGCGCCAACGCGGCTCCAGGCAAGCCGCGGTACTACTCCGTGCTCAACCAGCAGATCCAGCTCTACCCGACGCCGGACGACGCGGGCCCGGACTCCGGCAACTACACGCTGCAGATCGAGTACTACTCGGAGCTCCCGCAGATCATCGAGACCGTCGGGACCTGGGCCGGCGGAGCTCCGACGACCATCACCGTGCCGGCCACCGCGTTTTTGACCGAGCAGGGCGCCGATCCGGCCAACCCGGGACTGGATACCCTGTCGCTGAGAAACGCCGGTAACCTCACCGGGCTCGCGGCGCCCAACGACAAATCCGACTATGTCGGCGTCTGGAGCGCGTTCCCCAACGCGACCGACGTCACGATCGCAACCGCGGCGGCAAGCGCCGTGACGACCTTCCCGCTGTACCTCTACTCGACCAACTGGCTCATCGACGTGTGGCCGAAGGT